>Ga0315291_10001853_pt1 | contig 27950 bp, 34 predicted proteins | sample YL17G12_20_MG_FD_203070 | JGI IMG/M metagenome (GOLD analysis project Ga0315291, IMG submission 203070) | Sediment microbial communities from Yellowstone Lake, YNP, Wyoming, USA - YL17G12_20 | ecosystem: Environmental > Aquatic > Freshwater > Lake > Sediment | place: USA: Wyoming | collected...
TTGTTCTCTTTTCTTCATTTCATTATAGAGATACTCAGTTCCTGCCCCGAGTGTTCGCAAGCCCGACACTTTTTTCGTATCTTCTATGATAGGCTTCATTTTCTCCCACATAATGACGACGTGGTCATGAGCTATTCGGTCGAGAAAGTCTATCTTGATTAGTTTGTTTTCCAACAGAATACCCAGCAATTCAAAAGTCAAATAAATCTGATTAAAATCGGAAGTACCATGCTTCTTGTAATAGGTAACCGAGTCGGTCATATCGGGTATGCTATCGTACACTTTTTGCCAAGAGTCAATCCATTCTCTATTGACCATGAGTGAATACAGTCTGATTGTGAGGTCTGTTTGTCTTGCTCTAGCCTGGTTGCGTATTTGAAGACTGTAGTATATGATTCCAGCTACGACGCTTGCAGAGGCAATGACTATGGAAACCGTCTGTATGTCAACCATTCTAAGCACCTCTTTGTTCTCTCTTCTTCAGTTCGTTGTACAGGTACTCAAACCACTTGCCTGCTTCTGGTTGATTCAACTCTTTCCTCAAGCCTTGTATTACGGGTTCAGCCTTCTTCCACAGCAACTCAACTCTATAGGTGAAAACGTCTCTAACTAAATCAGCGTCTATGAGCTTTCTATATAGGAGGATGCCGACTTGATTAAAGAAATTGTCAACAATAAGCAAGTCTCTAAGCTCTGGGGTGTCATTGATTGCTAGCCCATATTTGCCCACAGAGAGTATTGGACCATATTTGTTCACATAGTCTTCGTAATCCTTGAATTCCAATGCTAAGAGTTTCATCATTGCATCCAAGAACTCTTTGCCAATGAAAGCTGAGTAGAGTCTGACAACCAGGTCTGTTTGTCTCATCTTGTTTTGTTGTTGAATCTGAAGATTCTGATGTCTAACCTGAAGAGCATAGTATATGACTCCAGCCACAACACTTGCAGAGGCAATAGCAATAGAAACTGTCTGTATATCAACCATTCTTAGCACCTAGATGATTGGATGAGTTGGAATTGGAAACTGAAGGAAGAAATGCTTTCTCCCAAGTCTTCCTCAGTTGCGGTTCTTTTCTCAGAAGCTCATTACAGAGGTACTCGAATCCAGCATAAATAATTGGCTCATCAAATTCTTTTCTAGCTCCCTGCACAATTGGTTTGAGCTTTTCATACGTCATCTTAATCGTTCGACTGCCAATGACGTCGTAAACTAGGTTGATGTCAATGTGGTTTCTGTAAAGAAGAATGCCAACGAAATCATAGAATCCACTGACGGTAAAGACTGCCCTGTGCATAAGTGATTCGGAAAGTAATGAACCGTACTGTTTCACATAGTCCGCATAGTCCTTGGTTTGTAGACTCGCAACTTTCCGTATTGCGTCTAGAAATTCATTTGCGTTAGCCGTTGAATACAGTTTTATGACCAAATCCGTCTTCCTTATTCTGGTCTGATGTCTTATCTGAAAGGCATAGTAGACAACTCCAGCAATCACACTTGCAGACGCTAGCATTATGGAAACTGTCTGAATGTCAACCACTCTTGACACCCAGACTTATTATGTTGCACTAAGTTGGTATTAAAGCTGAATCATGTGAGGCTTGGCAGAGTGCAAAACTCCACAAGTAATAAGAACTCAGGAAGAAGAATACGATCCTTAAGGAGATAGGTCGTATGGCGAAAAGAGAGATTGCCTGGGACTTGTCGGAAATGTTTCCAAGCACAACTGACCCTTCAGTCCAAAAGGCCATTGATGATCTCACCAAAATGGCAGAGAACTTTGTAGCAAGGTACAAAGGAAAAATCAAGAGTCTCTCTGCAAAAGAACTGCTGAAGTGTTTTAGGTATCTTGAGGAATACCTTGCGAAACTTGACAGTATCGCAACTTTCTCCTATCTCTCATTCATGGCTAACATGACCCTGCCTGATACACAGTTGCTCCGTGACAAAGTGAACAAGACTAAAGCAGAGCTTGACAAGATGCTTGCATTTTTCAATATCGAAATAGGGAATCTGGTTTACGGAAACCCAAACATAGTTGATGAACAGATTTTGCTGAATTACAGACACTTTCTGGAGAGACTCAGAAGGGAGGTCCCTCACCAACTATCGGAAGCTGAAGAGAAGCTCACAATTGAAAAGGACCAGTTCGGAATAAGAGCCTGGGAGGAGCTTCAGGGAAAATGGCTCAACACACGCGTGTTTGAAGTGGAGCTTGAAGGCAAAAAGAAGGCCCTCTCCTTCACAGAAGCGTTTGGTCTGTATTTTCATCCTGATCGAGCAACACGAGAATCAGCAACCAAATCCATTTATGGTCTACTGGGCAAAGACGGTGAAATATTCTCCTCAGCCCTCAGAAACATATTCAATGATTGGCTAAACGTTTGTGAACGAAGGAAATATGGTTCTCCAATGGAAGCAAGCCTGATTGCCAATGACGTTGACCAAGAAACCATCAACAATCTATTGAAAACTGTTAGGAATCACACCGATCTATATCAGCGATATATGAAACTGAAAGCCAAAATCATGGGATTGCCAAAACTCGCTGGCCACGATTTTCGCGCTCCAATCCCTGATGCACCAAGTGCAAAGTTCGACTATGACAAAGCCAGAGACTTGATCATTCATGCCTACAGCAGATTCGATGAAGATTACGCTTTCGCAGTCAAAGACATGTTCGCCAAAAACCACATAGATTCAACACCAAGATTAGGAAAGGCACATGGCGCCTTCAGTTGGGACTGGTATGAAGGTAAATCCGCCTTCATACTCAATAACTTCAATGAGGCATTACTGAATGTTTATACTCTGGCTCACGAACTCGGCCATGCAACACACACCTACTACTACGAACGTAGCCAAACAATCCTGAACTACGGAACGGTTCAGGGAACGGATTGTAGATTTCCAATGATAATAGGAGAAGCCGGTTCGATTTTTGGAGAGTTGCTTCTAACTGATCTATTGCTAAGTCAATCAAAATCAAATCAAGAAAGGAAAGCTATTATCTGCACGGTTCTTGATGGAGCAAGCGTTTTTATCTTTCAAATTACAAGCGGGGCGCTGTTTGAGCGTAGTCTGTATGATGCAATCAAACGGGGAGAGTTTTTGGACTACAAAACCATCTGTAGATATTGGGTGGAAGCTAGGACAGAGATTAACGGTGATGCTGTGGATTTTCTTGGCGAGGCGGAAGCAGCTTGGATCCCCGTGCCCCATTTCTACATGCCCAACTACAGGTTCTACAACTACCCGTACACTTATGCCCAACTGTTCGTTTATGCTCTGTATGAGAAGTATCTTGAAGAAGGCAAGGAGTTCGTGCCGAAATTCAAGAGAGCGCTATCAGCTGGTTGCAGTATTTCTCCAGTGGAGATCGGCAAAATAGTTGGTTTGGATGTTACTGGCGCTCACTTCTGGGAGCTCGGCTTGAAACAGTACGAGCGCTTTGTCGAAGAACTCGAGAAGATCGTCTCATAGAGAGAGCGCTATGCATTACTCGTTAGTCTGTTATCCAGAGTTCGATGAGAAGACTGAAGAGAACATCGAGGCTTTTCGCAGAAAATATGACCCTTTTGTAGATTCCTGGAGACCACACATACCGTTCATATTCCCAGTCCCCTGCAATGGGGTTGAAGAAGAAAGATTCACAGATCACGTTGAAACTGTATTAAAGAATTGGAAACCTTTCCCTGTTCGTATAGGAGGCTTTGCGAAATCCTGGGATCACTGGTTGTTTCTTCTGCTGAAAGAAGGAAATAGAGAAGCTGTTGCCTTGCATGACGAACTGTACACTGGCATTCTTTCGCCATATTTGAGGAGAGATATCGAGTATATTCCCCATATTGGCATTGGCTTGTTTGCGAGAAAAAACGCTGGCTATAATGCTCTAGACCCAAAAAAAGTAGATTTTGATGCAAAACTGTATTCCCAAGCGTTGAAAGAAGCGGAATCCCTCAAGATAAATAGTTTTGACACTGTTGATAAACTGGTCCTGAACAAAGTAATCTTGAAAGCAGGCACATCTCTCCATATAGATCGAACGGTCGTTAGCTCAACAGAAATCAGGTTATAGGGCGTGTGGGATCGATCACGCTAATCTTAAAGGTAGATTCGCGGTAACATCGATGCGGTGACAATCATGAGTGAGGATGATTTGTCATTCCAGATATGCAAGATGCCGGATGATTCAAAATCTGCAGGAGACGGCCGCCGAGCAATTGTAGAGGGTCTCTGGAGATATATCACCAGCAAAACCAGCAACATGGAACCGCCAAGAACAATCCCGATATTCATACGGGACAGAAAAAACAGAGTTGTCGGAGGAGTAATAGGTCATGTCTTCGGAGGCTGGCTGTATGTCGAGCTTCTATGGGTCGAAGAATCACTGAGGAATAGGGGCAACGGCACTAAGCTTCTCAAAATGATCGAAAACGAAGCAGTAGAGCTCGGGTGCAAACACGCCCACCTAGACACTTTCAGCTTTGAAGCAAGACCATTCTATGAGAAACACGGCTACACACTGTTTGCAACGCTTGACAATTATCCAGAAGGGCACAGTAAGCTCTTTCTCAAGAAAAGACTTCCATGAAAGTGCGAGAAAAGACGATGCGTACAATGTTCTGCACCCCCAAAAAAGCCCGCGCGCCTAGCTTTCAAAGGATTGATGTGGCGACACGCTAGAGTCGAGTCACAGTTAACATGAAAGAAAAAAAAGGGAAGTTGCGGGAGACGTCTCCATTTTGTTCAAAGGTGCCTATTTATAGTGTTTTGTGTTATACCTTTTGCGCGTGGGAAGTTGGGCAAGAGAGAGTTCACAAGTTTCGACGTTGCAGCTGCTGTTCGCGAGTTGAAAGAGGTGATAGTGGGGTCTCGCGTCAACAATGTCTACCAGCTAAATGACAAGACGTTGCTCTTGAAGCTTCACAAACCGGACAAGCCCGCAATCTACCTAGTGCTTGAGGCTGGCAGGCGACTTCATCTGACGTCGTATGCTATGGGAAAGCCTGAGACGCCGCCCGCACTCTGCATGGCATTAAGAAAACACTTGCGAAATGCTTGGCTGACGAGCATCGGACAACACGAATTTGAACGCACCATCATTTTCAATTTTAGAACGAACGCAGGTGAGTTGCGGCTTGTTCTGGAGCTTTTCGGTGACGGCAACATAATTCTTGTAGGCGAGAACGGCGAGATCTTGCAAGCATTGACCTATATGAAAATGAGGGACAGAAATGTTCTTCGCGGTGAAACATTCAGTTTTGCACCTTCAAAAGCACAGAATCCCTTGAAAAGCACTTGGCAAGAATTTCATGACGGGTTGAAGAGTTTCAGCAGCATTGAAGTCGTCAGAGCGGTTACCAGACTTCTAAGCATTGGCGGAGCTAACGCAGAAGAGGTTCTGCTGAGAACAGGTAGCGATAAGACCAAGCTTTCAAATGCAATAAGTGAAAATGAGGCCAAGGCTATCTTCAATTGTCTGAAGGATTTGACTCTGCAAGTGACTGATAGACCTTTGGAGCCGGGTATCATATTGGACGGGGTGGGACGCTTCGTTGATGTCGTTCCTTTTAGGCTCAGGAAATATGAAGGAGCAGATTTCACGTTTCAATCCTCCAACAGCTTCAATGATGCTTTGGATGAGTATTATGCAAGAACCACTGTCGCAGAAAACGAAGCAGTCAGCATGGAGATCGGCCAATTGAAGCGTGAAGCCGACAGGCTTAAACGTGTCATCGCAGAGCAGGAAAAGGTTTTGATTGAGACTGAAGGCAAAGCAGAAAAAGACAAGCAAGTCGGCGACGTGATCTATGCCCACTGTAATGAGCTTCAGTTGTTGCTGGACAAGCTCTTAATGGGTAAACAGAGTGGCAAAGACTGGAAAGAAGTCACTCATGAGATTCAGACTGAGGCGACTGCTTCAGGACATGGTCTTTGCTTCGAGTCTTTCGATACAAAAGGTTTGATAGCAAATGTGCGGGTTGACGATCTATCGTTTGGTCTCGATACGCGTGCAACAGTTTTTGAAAATGCATCTCGCTTCTTTGAACGCGGAAAGCGTATCAAGCAAAAACTGGCCGGCGTAAGAGTAGCGTTGAACGATTCACGCGCAAAGCTCGCAGAAGCTGAGGTCAAGATTCGCAAGACTGAATCTACCCAGAGCGTTACACCTGCCGAACAGACTGCCAAGCTTGCCAAGCTTAAGCTTGAGAAAAAGGAGTGGTTTGAGAAGTTCAGATGGTTTATGTCTTCTGAGGGTTTTTTGGTCGTAGCCGGCAAGGACGCAGTCAGCAATGAGGTTCTGATTAAGAAATATACAGAACCAGATGACGTTGTTTTCCATGCTGATATCGTCGGTTCGCCTTTCGTTGTCATCAAAACGTGCAAGAAACCAGTTGACGATAAAGTTCTTCGTGAGGCGGCTGAGTTTGCTGCAGCGTTTTCCAGGGGCTGGCGGGAGGGCTTTGGAAGTGTCGATGTCTACTGGGTTAAGCCTGAACAACTGAGCAAGAGCGGGCCATCAGGCGAATACGTAACGCATGGTGCATTTGCTGTGAGCGGGAAACGTGAATGGATACGAAATGTCCCGCTTAGAATAGCTGTGGGCATCGTAGTCAGCGATGTAGGAGAGATTGGATTTGTCGGTGGACCTGTTGACGCTGTTAAGGAACGTGCAAAAGCATGGGTTATCATTGTTCCTGGAGACCAGAATGGCAAGGAAATGTTCAGACATATCTTGCACGTCTTGGTTGCAAACATGGCGAGAGAACAGCAGAAGAACATTCTGGAGACCTCGATGGAGAGAATAAGAGTTTTCATTCCTTTTGGCAAGGGGAGAGTACTAGAAAAGTAGTGCACTTTTGCACTAAGTTGCTAACTTGATTGAGACTGCGCCTAGTAACCAAGAGCCAAGATTTCTCACTGGTTTGAATGCTCGATAAAGCCAGTATCAATCCAGCACCAGTACCATTGCTTCATAAACAATATCTAATTCAGCAAACCATTGTTAAACTTTGAGAATATATGTCGAGTAGTACTATTCTCCAACAGAAAGACATTCAGAAGACGAAATGCACAAAATGCGGAAGAAGAACCGCAACTAAAGAGGATCACCTATGCGACACCTGCCGTTTCGAGCAAACCCTAGACAACATATTCAAGAAAAGACAGGAATAAGCAACTTCACGAACTGTCTTCGTTCGAAGCATGCCGCTTAAACAGCTAGTAGTCTAGTAGGCGCCAAGCCTCTTTCTCAAGTTGTCCCTAATCATGTCAACGCTCGTCTGCTCTTCCTTCAACACCTGACTTTTCACGTCACCCTTTATCTGTGCTTCCCGTGCCGCAGCCTCTTGATTGTACCCGTCAATGTCCCTGTTAGTCCGTTCTATGACCTGTCTAACCCAGTCAAGCTTGTCCTCAATGTCGTTGACCGTGGTCACAAGCCTAAGCTTCTCACCCACCACAAACAACTTCCTATCCTACAAGTGTCTGCCCGACTTCCACTCCCGCTCGAATATGTCTTGCCAAACATGATTAGGCATAGTTACCAGTGGTAGATCAACGACAAAGGCGTTGGCAAAATAGTGATCCTTGCTTATGGCAACAGTATCCGCATCAATAGACTCTGAAAGCCCAACTTTTTTTGCCACTTCCCTCAACTCAATCACCAAAACAATAATCACTGTCTAAACTTGAAAATCCTATCCAGAAAGCAAGAATCGCGGGTATCCAGAACTCGCCGTTGGATCATTGTAGACGCATCTGGAAAACTCTAAATCCTTCAATAATCGATGTAGGTTCACTGGAAGTAAAGCCATGCCACACAATGAGATACGGAAAGATTACCTACTCAACCGCTGGGTCGTCATAGCTACCGAACGAGCCCGAAGACCCACAGACTTCGCAAAAGACGAAAGAAAACAAGCCAAGACAAGCACTTGTCCGATGTGCCCGGGTAACGAGCACATGACACCGCCAGCCATCTTGGTTTATCTTGGAAAAGGAGAAAGAATCAGAAAAACCCAAGACGAAAACGGCAAAATCCACAAGAACTGGCTGATCAGAGCAATTCCAAACCTTTACCCAGCATTCAGTCCTCCAGAAAGCAGACTCACCTACAAGCAAATCGTGAAGACCGACGGTTTCGGCCTCGCTGTCGGGCATCATGAAGTCATAGTGGAGTCACAAAACCATAATGAACACCCAGCAGACGCGAGAATGCAGCAGCTTGTGTACGTTATCAACGCGTATATCGATAGGCTTCGGGAACTGTCAGCAAAACCCTACGTACGATATGTTTCGATATTCCGTAACCACGGTCTGGAAGCTGGTGCCTCACTTTCGCATGCGCACAGCCAGATAATCGCCACACCGATTGTGCCGAGAATCGTTCAAGAAGAAATCGACGCAAGCAAACAGTTCTGGAAGCAGCACAAGAGATGCGCCTTTTGTGACATCATTGAAAAGGAGCGCAAGGGACCGCGCTTTGTATCTGAGAACTCCGAGTTCCTAGCATTCACTCCATATGCAAGCGTTGATCCGATGGAGTTCTGGATAGCACCCAAGAAACATGACTCTGCCATGCTTAAACTCTCACAGACGGAAGTGAAGTCTCTCGCAGAAACCATGAAGAAATGTCTCAACGGACTGAAGATATTAGTGAATGATCCACCCTACAATTATGGTTTCCACCTAGCAACAGACAGAGAAACCAGCAACTGTTATCATTGGCATCTAGAAGTCTATCCGAAACTCTCGATATGGGCCGGGTTCGAGAAAAGCACTGGTATGTACATTAACACGGTTACGCCTGAGACTGCAGCTGAAAGCCTTCGAACGACAATCTCATCTTAAGCCCTGCAGAATTTGCATCTCGTATCTTGGCCTATCTTGCACAACATCCTCAACATAGGCTCTTAATGGTTCTGCTACGCTCCATGCTTGGGCGACGCAGCCCCTTAGTATATGCGGTGGGTCGCCATCGAAAATCTCGCTGATCGTTCCTAAGCTTGCTTCCAAAATCTGCTTACTGAATAATTGCTTGAACATGATTTTCAGAAAATCCTGTTCATGCTCACTTCGGCTCCTAACCTTCACAAACGCTGTACTGAATGGCCCTAACAGCCAGGGCCAAACCGTGCCATTATGATAAGCCCTGTCTCTACTTCGCCTATCACCTGCATAGGCTCCCATATACCTTGAGTCATTTTTCACAAGTGTTCTTAGACCAAACGGTGTCAAAAACTCGCGCTGCACAAAGTCAACAATTATCTTATTCCTAGAATCATCAAGCATGCTGAAATCAAGAGAAACCGCCACAATCTGGTTTGGTCGCAAGGAGTCATCTCGTCCTTCATCGCTGATAACATCAAACAGGCAATTTCTCTTTGGATTCCAGAATTTCTCAAAGCTTTTCTTGGCTTTCTCAGCCGCTACGGCATACTTTTCTGCTTTTCCCTTATCATCAAACCTGTTTGCTAGCAACTCCATGATTCTCAAAGCATTGTACCACAACGCTTGAACCTCAACGGCCTTTCCAGCTCTCGGCGTCACAGCCTTGCCGTCAACAGCTGCATCCATCCATGTCAATTGACCGCCATGAGAAAGCAGGCCATCGCCATCTACGTGAATATCAAAAACTGTTCCGTTGAGGTGGCTGTCAATTATGGTTCTCAGTGTTTCCCACAATCGTTCCCGAACAAAATTGAAATCGCCCGTATACTTCAGATACTGCAGAACAGCGTTCACAAACCACAAAGACGCATCAACCGAATTATAAGCAGGCTCTGCTGGAAGGTCTGGGACGTAGTTCGGGATCAAACCATCCTTGCAATGCTTGCTGAATCCTAAGAGAACTTCTTTTGCATCCTGAAACCTTCCCGTCACAAGCATCAAGCCGGGAAGCGAAACGAACGCGTCTCTTCCCCAGCCTTCGAACCAATGATAACCTGCAATCACCGATTTTCGGTGAATACCAGACCATTTGACGATGAACTTGTCAGTTGCCAAAACCAGAACGCTAAGCCACTCACTCATCCGAATATCTGAGTGCGTCTCTCTGAACTTGGCTAGATAACTGTCACGTTGTTCAACCTCGCTGTCTAGCAACACATTCATGTCATAGAGGTTGGTGGGCATTTCAGCCATGACTCTCCGAGCAGTGTCCGCGTTCTCATCTGCAACTGCAACAACGGCAAAGTTTCCGTTCCTGTTAGCTTTTACCTCAAAACTGAAAACTCCACTTTGAAAGCAATCGTCTAAACAGCTTTCGCCACGCGCAGCCTCTTCACGGTAAAAGACGCCTTCAATCCATCTACCTTCAGCACAATATTGGCCTCCAATAGTAGTCATCAATAGTGCAGACTTTGGGGAATCAAACTTGACGCACACTTCTCTGTCCTGCTGTGTCTGTACAGGTTCTGCACATATCTTTGGTTTCTCAGTGGTGCAGTGGAAGTGTCTCCAGTTCAAAAGCGGAAAAACTCGAAACTTGGCGTCAAAGTTCATTCGATTTAAGACCTTGTACAGGATAATAACAGCATTTTTCTCATAAGGCATGAAGACTGTTTTCTGAACCTCAATGTTCTGCACATTATACGTGGAAGTTGGAAAAGGCGAGACAGCAAACTTTGTGAGAAACCCATACCCTTTCGGCGAAACCCCGTTCTGAAACTCGTTCATCCCAAGCGAATATATGTCGTTTCCAACGCCTACTTCTTCATCTAACTTCTCCAGACAGACTCGCCGATCACTAGGAGGATGAAAAGCTGCAACGAGCAATCCATGATATTTTCGCGTATTCAAACCAAGGACAGTCGACGACGCGTAGCCACCTAAGCCATTTGTAACTAGCCATTCTTTCTTGATTGCGTCCTCAAAGCGCGAGAGAACCTCTTGATCGAGGCATATGGTGGGCAAGTTCATCTAGGGCATCAACTTTGCGACATTTCTCTCCCGCGACTGCCCGAAAAAGTTCGCTACAGGATTGCATTTAGTCCTGAACAGCAGAAGGTGAGGTTTCTTCAGCTTGTATTCCGTCAAGGTTTCCGCGTAGCCCATGCCTTTTGCAAAGACCATGTCCACGGAATCATAAACATTGAGAAACTCTGGAGAAACCTCCTTCAAGGCCAGACCGACAGCGTCTGTCCCACTCGTTATTATCTTATCAGCAATCTTGCTGATTCCAGAGGCTTCTGCATCCTCCAAAGTAGCATCATTTATCACAGGTCCACCCTTAACTCCCACAATAACCGTCAAGCCCATGTCCTTCAATCGCTCAACCAGCAAAGTGTCAAAGACGATCTCGCCAGCGTTATCTGCCAAATAGAGGACTGTGTGTGCCTTCTTTGCCAACTCGTAAGCACTGCCAATATCGTCAATCACTAGATATTTCAAAGCGTCTCTGAAACTGCTTTTCAAACTCCCAAAACTGAACTTGTGACCGGGAATGTCAAACTCCATTACGTTACCAACTATGGCACAGAGGCAAGCTCTCTTGAACCTGTCCTGCTGGGCATAACCTTCCTCTACAAGTTTCCGCGCGTACGGTAAGAGCTTCAGGGCTTTCTCATTGCTTATTCTCTTGCTTCTTTTGTACGGATCATCGTTGCCAGAAACCCTCTTGATGATCCTATCCCTTTTCGTGCCCAAGTCCGCTGGCACAGCTGTCGGTTTAAACTCCCGGTTCAGAAGACGGATAATCTCACACGTGGCCCTGAACCGCAAAGCAGGGTTCGAGGTGGATTCCGTAGCCTCGGCTACGGCCCTGCTGAGAACACATGCCGCACATTCAGCTTCAACTTTCAACTAGGTCAGACCAGCTTAACGTTTTGTGGCATCTGCAAACTCACGCATTATCGCATATGGGTCTTTCGCCTTCACTATTCCGCTTGCGACCAACACGCCCTGAGTGCCAAGTCTCAACGCTGCAGCGACATCTTCACCGTGAGTTATCCCTGCTCCACAAAGAATCGTAACGCGCGAGTTCACTTTCCTCACAAGCTTGACCGTGTCAGTGACGACTTCAGGCTTAGCCTTTGAAACCGGAATCCCTGTGCCTATCAGTTCAGGCGGCTCAATCGCGATAATGTCTGGCTCAAGTGCTGCGACTGCCGCACTAGTAGTCGGGTTGTTGGCGCACACAACTGAAACCAAATCGTTCTCACGCACCATTCTGACTGCCTCATCAATCTCGGACAACTTGAGTCTCCTTTCCGAATGGTTAATCAGCGTTCCGATCACGCCTGCTTCCTTGATGGCTTCAACGAGCACGTGGCCAGTGTAGCCTCCGGGCTTGATTGGATCCACATGTTGCGCAAGAACTGGAATTCTAACAGTGTTTGCGATAGCTCTTATGTCGGTGAATTGCGGAGCTACTCCAACGGATACGCCTGTTTCCTCGTTTACTTTTTCTGCTTTTTCGGCAAGCTCAACAGCTCTTTTTCCAGTTGATTCAATGTAGGTCTTGAAGTTGACAACGATCATTGGTGCCTGCAGTTTTTTCGCCAAATACTCTTCACCGACTACTAGCATGAACGTAGATGCTAATATCGTTTTAGAACATAGTGAGGTTTTCTAACGGCGACTTGCCAGTTCCAACGCACGAGTTGGGAGAGCGTTTTTTCCAGGCACGAAAACTGCTGCCGCAATGGTTGTGGTCCACAGTCCTGTTTTGTCTCCAGTTGCTGATTGAGTCACGTTAGCCGTTTTGATTATCATGCCAGTGGTCTTGAACAGCTGTTCTTTCTCGTGCCAGGCGATTTCTGGGTCAAATTGGATTCCCATCGTCGTGGCGAGCATCGTAGCGGCTAAGTCTTCAGCGTAGTCACCAGCCTTGTCGTCTGGTTGCCCGAAGGAATGGTGTTCGGAAAGATATCCGTAACTGTGCTTTCCTGAAGGAATTGCCACTCCTATCGAAGAAGCTATTAGCCTGTGCGGTTCATTGGTGGAATTTCTTGCTAGAACGACGAAAGTTATCTCTCCAGGCCTTATGAACTTCAAACCCTGTTCTCTTGGGATGAGCTTGCAGCCAGGCGGGACGATGCTTGAGACGCTGACTATGTTGCAGTGCTGTATGCCTGCGTCTCTCAAGGCCAACTCGAAAGACTGTAGCTGCTCTTTGTGTTTACCGTTGCCCTTGGTCAAGAAGAAGTATTTTGGAATCATTGCGCAATACACTTCGCAGGATCCACTTATTAACATTATGTTTTTCGGTTCTGGTAACTTGTCGTCAGGTGATTCTAACTGTTAACCGTCGTCATATGGGCATGGCTTATATTAGCTGGGTTTCTACTATTGACGCGATGGGTAAAAATGGGTAAACGTGATCCGTTGGAGACAGCCATAGCCCTCATTGGTTTATGGGGATTGTTTCTTTTTGGTATCCTTATGATTTCAAACTTTTCAGACATTTTAAAGGTCGTCTGTATTTTTGTAGATACCTTGGTTATTGGCGTTATTGGAGGGGTTTGTTTGGGAAAGGAATTAATGCGTAAGAAGGATGAAATTATCTTCTGGACGTTCATCATTGTTGGTTCAATTGACGTTTTCGTTTCTTTCTGTTTGGCGTACATTATATTGAGTGTTTTCTATGTTGATGGCGTTCCTGTAGTGCTTTTTTACAACGTATTATTCTCGTATGTCTTCTGTGCTGTTGGCATAATTTATTCCGTACTCATATGTCTCGCAATACTCCGATTAAGAGGGAGAAAGAGGCGTAAACAAGCGGATAATAGTCCGTTATTGTACATGCCTTAAGATGTCATGTTTTGACATATTCATTCGTTAGTTCTTGCATTTGCTAGCATTTTGGATTATCGTTATCCATTTGTTTTGTCCTTCTATGGTTATTCCACAAGCTTCAGCAGGAGTCCTACCATTCAGCCCTTCATGCGGTCTTATGTAATTGTGAAACAATTGGTAGCCTTTGAGTATCGGAGTATCAACCTTCTTTAGCCCTCTCATGGTTTTCTCACGATCTCTAACCTCTCCGTTCATCCTTTCCATCTTGTTGTTATTCTTATCGCCTCTAAGTCTTATTGCGTTGACGTGTTTCGTTCTCGGATAAGCGAGTGTCCGAAACTCCTTATTGTAAGCATCGTGATAAGATCGCAAACCGTCAGTTATCAGAGTCATAGGTTTTTTTCCAGCAACTTTCACGCCAGCTTGGAAGAGCGTTCTTGCGTCATGCGTATATTTTGAGTCAGCTATTTCCTGAGCTATCCAGAACCGAGTCTCATCATCCATGACTGCAAACAGATATTTCATGTCACCCTTTATCTTCACGTATAATTCGTCGGCTCTCCAAGTGTCCGAAACATTAGGCTTAATTTTTTCTAAGTATTGGTTCATCAATGCGACGTACTTCTTTATCCACTTCAAGACTGCAACATGGCTAACCTTAACGCCTTGAAGCCTCAGGAACTTCTGGACGTTCCTCAGTGATTCTCCTGTGAAGTATAGTTGCATGGCACTAGTGATTGTCTGTGGCGTGGCTCTCATCCTCTCGAAACCCAAGTTTATCGTGAAGTAGTGACCACAACTTCTACAGACGTATTTCTGCAAATCTCCGTTTTTGTTGTGTCTCATTCCAGCATGTACTATTTCGTTTGAACCACAGAATCGGCAAGCTTGGACATTCGCTTCTGGCTCTATCCTTCTGATCTGAACCTCATTCCTAATTTGACTCGAAAACTCCACCGCAAAGATATGCTTGCATGTTACGTGACGATACTTGTTGTCTGGACACTCGCATAACCATTCTCCACAAACCTTAGTTATGCAATACTCTCCGTTGTTGGACTGAGACTTAACGGAATAAGTGCAATCGTCAACTCGTTTGATTTGACCGTTGAGCTTTGCGATTGCTTGACCACGTTCTTCCCTTGTGGTTGTTAGTTGTTTGCTCATGGTTATCGCCTTTTCATCTACCTATACACACATAGACAGAGGAGAATATAAATCTATCGGTAGAAGCGAAGGCGTGTAAGAGGGTGTATGAGGCGATAGACTTAAATACGTCTAATAGGTAGATATATCTACGGTGATAAAAAGAATGAGTTTGAAAAGTACAGCAGGAATAGCTAAAACAGGAACGAAATCGTTGAGAGCAACAATACCTGAAGGCATAGTCGCATTTCTTGACATGAAAGCTGGCGATGAACTAGAGTGGAAAATGGAAATAATAGATAACGAAAGAGTTGCACTTGTCAAGAAGATGATCTCCGATGAGGAAGCAAAACGGATTGCACTCAAATACGCAAAAAAAGGAGTAAAATAAATGGTTGATTTTATCAATGAGGTTGAAAAATTCATAAGACGACGGGATAATGGCGAGTTTATCGTTACCCCAATAGCTAGAGAGGCAAAATATCTATACATAAAACCGTCATCCGATTCACCAATAGAGCGACTCAAAAATACAATGCCGCTCTCTGATTGTTTAGCTAACTCATTAAAAACCTATATCTTCAATACTGATGAAAATGCAAAACTAGATTTGGCTATCACATGCTATAATTGGATAAACACAGCGTGGTCTTGTGGAGCCTTGCAAGAGGGGCAAGGGTTGGCAAGTAAACTTGATGAATGTAGAGAAGAGAAAGGCCAGATAGAAAAGGAACTTATAATACTCTCATCGCAATACAATGCCCTTCAAAAACAATTTGAAAAATTCACGAAAACAGTAAAGTTAAAGACTAAACGAGATGTCGAAAAGGAGGGAACATAACCATCGATTTTTCGCATGATTACATGGAGCAATGCCCATACTGCAAGAAGTACCTACTAGCAAGCCAGATAGAACAACACGTTTGTAACGCTCCACTCTTGGATGTAAAAGAAATTCCTGTACTCTTTAGCTGTCAGACAACAAATGATAATGGAGAAAAAGTGATCATTGCAAGAGGTTACGATGGTGTACTGTACCGACTTGTGAAGTGTAGGAACCCTATCCTTGACTCATCTGACGACGGTTACCATGAAGGCTCAAACAGACGAAAAGTTAACAGAACCTGTTTTTCGGTTCTGGTAACTTCATAGGCGATGAATCTTCTTGTTAACTTTCGGGTGACAATTTAGCTGTTCGAGAAAAGGGCGTTAATTGTCGGGTGATATGGTTCCTTCAAGGATATTCTGCGTTAGCATTTTCCTCATCCTCATTCCATTTCTTGAGGTCTAAATAACCCTCGATTCCTTCAAGGTCGCCTATTGTCTTCTCAGCTATATCGCTCAGCAAAGGTAATGCCATTATCCTCTCACGTAACCATGCGTCCATTCTTTCTGACTCACTAAAGAAGTCTTTTCCATCTTTATCTGTTGGGTATCTAAATGCTTGTGCCTTTGGATCAAATTCCCCAAGTTTCTTCATGAATTTTACGACATCCTCATTGGGTTTCCCTAGCTCCTTTAGACCATACTTCTCCTCAATTTTCTTATGGGCTTTCTTGTAAAGCGATATTATATCATGACTTACAATAGGTTCGCGGGTCTCCTCAGGGTACATTATGATGCCCTTCAGTTGAAGTTCTATGTATTGCCTAAGAAGAGCAAGAATTGGAGCTAACGAATAATCATGTATCGGAGGGCGCTCCAGATATTCCTTGAGCAAGAGTTGAATGGTATCCTTGTAGACTTCAGCGTATTGAAGATATTGCTCTGATTGCTTTGCGTAATCAGGCTTGTAATCAAGGGGATAGTAATGATAGTGCATGACTCTCTTGTTATTTGATAATTCCCTTTATTGTTTTCTCCTTGCGTTTTGTATCAGAGTTTTCCACTTGTCTTGTCCTTCAACCTTTATTCCACAAGCTTCACTAGGTGTCTTGCCATCTAGCCCTTCATGTGGCCTAATGTAGTTGTGGAATAACTGATAGCCCGTAAGAATTGCCGTGTCTTTCGTCTTTAGACCTCTCATTACCTTCTCTCTATCTCTGACCTCTCCGTTCATTCTCTCCATCTTGTTATTGTTGTGATCTCCTCGGATCGTAATGTGCCTGATGTGTTCTGTCCTTGTCTCTTTCTTCAATGTCCAAAACTCCTTTTTGTAAGCGTCATGGTAAGATCGCAAACCGTCAGTGATTAGTGTCATAGGCTTTTTTCCAGCTACCTTCACGCCAGCTTGGAAAAGCGTTCTTGCGTCATGCGTATATTTCGAGTCGGCAATTTCCTGAGCGATCCAGAAGCGAGTTTCGTCATCCATTATGGCGAATAGGTATTTCATATCTCCCTTTATTTTAACAAATAGTTCGTCGGCTCTCCAAGTGTCAGAAACGTTTGGCCTGATCTTCTCAAGGTACTCATTCATCAGCTTAACGTATTTTCGTATCCACTTCAAAACTGAAACATGGCTAACCGAAACGCCTTGTAGCTTAAGGAACTTTTGAACGTTCCTAAGCGATTCTCCAGTGAAATATAGCTGCATTGCTGAGGTTATGACTTGTGGCGATGCTTTCATTCCCTCAAAACCCACATTGACCGAAAACCGTTTCCCACATGCCTTGCAGAGATAACGCTGAATATCGTACTTCTTGTTGTGGCGAACCGCATCTTTGACTATCTGATCTGAACCACAGTAAACGCACTCTGAAGTGTTCAAAGGAGCGATAACAATGTTCCTTTTGACTTGATCTTTCATTTTTATGCTGATTTCGACCGCGAAAATATGTTTGCATTTAATATGACGATACTTGTTGTCAGGGCATTCACATATCCATTCTTGGTCAACCATTGATACAGCATATTCGCCGTTTCCATTTTGCGATTGAACAGTGTAGAAGTTTTCCTCTAGTTGTTTGACTTGGCTTTCTTTATTGGCTATTTCTAAGCCTCTTTCTTCTCGGAGATTTTCTAGTTCTTCTGTCTTCATCATGGTACCACACAGCACCAATACCTATTATGGTACCACAATAATATAAGTTTTGTGGTACCATGAAGCGTCAGATATGGCAAGGCTTATAAACTCATGGTACCATAGAGAGAAGGTAGAGAAGGTAGCCAAGGTAGATAACGTGGATAACGTAGATGAAGGAGATAACATACCCAATGAACCTGCTGACAAAACCATTAAAGTGACAGAGACAAACCGAAAGCGCATTAATGTCCTAGTTGGTAGACTGGCAAGTGATGGCGAATCCCACTCCCAAAACGATGCCGTAAACTACCTTTTCGACTGTTTGGAGAAGAAGGAAAACAAGAAATGAAGGCTAAACTCCAAAAACAACTTGCCTACAAATACAAAGATAAGCAGCATTTCAAGCATGTAATCGTAGTCCCAGATGAAGCAATCTCAGAACTAGGTTGGAAAGGTGGACAAAATCTGGAGCTTACTGTGAAAGATGGTAAGCTAGTTGCTGAATTGAAAACTACAGAGACAAGTTCTGAGGGTTCCACATGATAAATCCGCTAAGAACTTTCTCGAAAGGAAACACAGGTATTTCGACTGAAAATTTATGTAAAAGCCTAGAGCAATTGGCAATTGAGGGAGAATGGAGGAAGTAGCAGTCATTAGGGCTTTATCAGTCAAATCTTCCGCAGTACAGGAGAAGAACCTATATCTCCAGCTCTTGGATGAGCTACGCCTGGACAAGTCCGCTAAAAACGGTCTCACTCACGTTTCTCTATTCTCTGGCGGAGGTGGACTTGACCTTGGGCTGGCATGCGCGGGCTTCAGAGATGTATACGCAATTGACATAGTAGATAGTTATTGTGAAACAATCGCAAAGAACTTGGGAACGCCAACTGAGACGCTAGATGTCAAAAACATAACTGGAAGGCATATTCTGGACATTTCAAGAATCAAGGATGTTGACATTGTTAGTGGTGGATCCCCATGCCAAGCATTCAGTATTCTCGGAGATAGAAAATCGCTCAAGGATCCACGAGGTCAACTTGTCTATGAGTTTGCCAGAATTGTGGATGAACTAAACCCAAGAGCGTTTGTTTTTGAGAACGTCCCTGGATTGCTAACTGTTAACAAAGGGGAGGACTGGGGCTCATTTCTGCAATACTTCCAAACAAGGCTAAACTACTTTTCCTCTTGGGCGATTCTTGATGCGCTGTGGTATGGAGTGCCGCAGTTTAGGCAAAGAGTTGCCCTCGTAGGATTCAAAGACAAGCTATCACTGACTAGATTTGCCTTTCCACCCCGAGAATATTCGTGGAATCAATCTTGTCTTACAAACGAAACAAAACCCGCTTTTCCTGCAAAGTTGGCTCTAGAACAGCTTGATTCGCTACCAAATCACCGAATAAGAAAACACGGTCCAGCTGTGAGAAGGAGATATGAAAAAACCACACCTGGTGACCGCGACAAAATTGACCATACAGACCGCATCGACCCAGACAAGCCTTCAGGAACTGTGTTAGTTGGCTCATCCGCTGGTGGTGGTCGGCCACATATTCACCCATACGAACCGCGGGTCATCACGGTTAGGGAGGCGGCGAGACTTCAATCTTTTCCAGACTGGTACGTTTTTATGGGATCAGAAACCTCCCAATATCGACAAGTCGGAAACGCAGTTCCACCTTTGCTTGCAAGAGCGCTGGGGAAATCAATTGCCAAAGCGCTTAGGAAGGAGTCCTAATGGTGGCACCAAAACTAGCGCTACCTTACCCTGGTCACACATGGACGTTCACTCACCATGCTATCGGGCTTACCTCGAATAATCTCTATCATCTTCTTTACGCTGCCTATATTAACGCTGGGAAAACGCGACCGAGAGAAGCTATCAACCATTATCTGGCAGACCAGGGCATTCTGACAAGGAACATCAGAGAGGGAAGAGGGGAGGATGCTTGGAGAGATTATCAGCAAATTGCCGCAGAGCTGGGACTCATCTACTCCACAAAGCTTGTTCCAGAACTAAAGCTCACCACAATGGGAATACAATATATTGACCAAAGCCTGGCGTACAAGGAAGTGCTGACTGCTCAAGCGCTGAAGTACCAGTACCCGAACGGACATAAGAACGATATTTCCACGAGACTGAGGGCTGAACTGGAAAGCAACAAAATTGAGGCCCCAAATTCATTGATAGACTTGCAGATCAGCAAGGGTGTGTTGCTGAAACCAGCTGTCTTGATACTCAGATTGCTGATTGAGCTTCGCAAGATTGGAGAGGAAGATGCAATTTCCGTTGACGAGTGCCAAAAAGTCTGCGTCCCAGTCTCTAGGAACAACCAATGGAGTCTTGCCCTAAAATCTCTGGTTGACTTAAGAAAAGGGCGTATTTCTCTCCCCGAGGAGGGAATGAGGCGGAATGTTCAGGATTGGTTCAGTTTCCTCGCCAAAACCTCGATTTTCGAGGAAAAGACAGGCGGCGAATCCACGGAAATCAAGCTGTCAAAAGCATTCATAAATGGTCCTCTGAACATGGATACTCTCTGTGCCGAGCAGGAAGCACCAGCTTCATTTTGGGTTCCCAAATCGACCACAGATGGAAGAATTGGCTGGTTCGATTTCTATGGTTCTATCAACCTTTTTGCTGACTATGTTGAGCCAGATTCAAGCATTACTCCTGAATACATTCGAGAGAACTATGTGAAAGGCCACGAAGAGGGTGAAGAGGAAAATTACGAGGACTTCCTTTCTTCAACGCCGACGAGCATATCGGAAGTCCCATTCAAAAGCAAGAAAGCATCGGCAGAAAAGGAAGTGAAAGTTCCCGATGCTGAATCGATTAGGGCTGGAATTGAGAAGCGCAGAGAAAGAACACTTTTGCACGAAATCATTGTCCGTGAAATAGCTGAGCAGTGTAGCAAAATTGGCGCTCAGGTATTCGAGGACCCTCTGTCAACGGATCTGCTTGTGAGATTAGGCGACCAAGAAGTCATTGTTGAGGTCAAAACAGTAACGAGGCGTAATTTCTGTCATAGAATACGGCTTGGAGTTGGACAGTTGCTGGAATATCAGTACAGACGAAAAATACAGACACACACAAAACCAGATATGGTTTTGGCTATTAGTACAACGTTGCCCAGAGAGGCATGGCTGCTAGATTTCCTGACCTCCGATCTTAACATCGGGTTGCTGTGCAGAAATGGGCGGAAGTATCAGTTCTGCATGAAAAACGATGCTATCGCAAACATGCTGAGATTCTAGAATTAGCAGACACGGACCCCTGTATAGTCTTCAGATGACTCAGCGTTTCCATAATTCTGTCAACCGCCTTTTCAGGGTCCTTTCTTGCTTCGTGCTCCCATATAATCAGCGTGGTCCATCCAACAGAATGAAGATATTCGATTGCCAATCTGTCTCGTTCAGCATTGCTCTCCAATTTCTGCTTCCAATAGCTTCTATGAGTCGTTGGGATGTGAATCCCGCACTTGGGACACAAATGCCAGAAGCAACCGTGAACGAATATAGCTAACCTGTACTTTGGAAAGGCGATGTCAGGCTTGCCTTGAACCCCGCTCCAGTTGAGCCTATAGCCGAATTGCTTCCTCCTTCTTAAGGCGGAGACCACTTCTAACTCAAGTCTTGTTCCCTTCGCCTTATTCGAAACCATCGATTTGTGAACGCCTTCTGATGATGCTGGAGGAGGGTTGGAAATCTTGCGGGACATGTAGAATCTTATCTCCTATCATAAAGATAAAGTGCGCTACAACATGACCCATCCCACGATTATTAACACGTTGACGAATCCCATGAGGACTTGACAGAACCTGCAAGCAAATCACCCCAGTTTTCTGTATGCATTTCCAAAGGCTTAAATCAACTTGCCCGTATTCTCAATTGGGGAATATTCGCGTCAGCAGATTTGTATAAGGCTATAAATGCTTGTCTCAAGCCTGTGAAAGATGACCTAGCGAAAGTGGATGTACATGTTAAGGAAATTATGGGGCAACTTGACCAGATAGAAAAACGAGTAAAGGCCCTAAGCGAACAACTGACCAATATAGAAAAAGCTGTTGCACAGAAACCAAAGGCTTAACAAAATGGCTTCAGCGAAGCTATCCAAGATATTCTTCAATAAATCTACGTCAACCGTAGATTTTGCGACAGAAGAGTATCTTAGAGACTTCTTGGAGATTTTGAAAGCTGAATCGTGTTTGCCAATTAAACAAGTATTGGCTATACTCTGTAGCAAAGAGGTTGATTCGATTTCTTGTTCAAGAGATGACACTAATTTCTCTATCTTCGCAAGTCAAGGTAGAAATGGGATTTCAATCACTGTGAGAAAATTAGGAGAAGAAACAATAGAGTTCAACATACCCGAACCCCAATTAGGAAAGTTCATTCCACTTTTAGGTCTATCCCATGAGAGTTGACATCTAGCAGACGATTTTTTACAGCCCACCAAAACAGCCACAGACTTTACAGAACCCCCAGAGGAAAAACTTAAGAATACTAGCGCATATTCGAGATTGATGATAAATATGCCACAATATGCAAAGTGTCCCAAATGTGGTGCGACGGTACGAGTAGAAACGGCAGGCGGTTTCGGCTACGGAAATTGTCCCAACTGTGGAGCACGCGTTTCATGCTCAGAAACATGGCATGAAGGCTAACATGACATGTAATTGCCCCACATAATTTGTGACTACTTAGCCTATCGAGTTTTTCACCGATTTCTTACATGGACACAAATTCCCTGAAGACTTTGCAGAATCCAGAAACAATCGTTTCACCCGACTGTTAACATGGAGAATCAGAACGGCTGTTTTGTCACCCGATTGTTAACGGCGAAAACCATCGCCTACAAAGTTACCAGAACCTGTTTTTCGGTTCTGTCAAGTCTTCGGTGATTTCTATGCTCTCGCTTCTGCTTGTAAAAATTCGGTGATGTCCCGTTGAAGTCTTCGGTTGATGATTCAATCTTACTACTGAGATGGTTTGCCTACATCTTAAAATAATCGTTTTCTCCCTTTGTTCTTGGAGGCGAAAAGCATGACCAAAGGAAGTCAAGGACGCTCTCCTAATGACCAGCGATCCGATGCCAAGAATCCAACGAGCCAAGAACACAAAGATGCAATGGACAATCGTAGCGATCAAATCCGAGAAAACAAAGAAGCAGAGGAACAAGAAGAGGACGAAGAGGAAGAGGACGAAGAGGACGAAGAGTAAAGGGCGCTAGGAACCTTAACTGGAAGTTCCTTCTCTTTTTCATTTTTCATGACTTGCATTTTGAATCAGGGTTAGCCACCTTGTTCTTTCCTTGAACCGTTATTCCGCAAGCTTCTGCTGGCGTTTTCCCTTCTAGTCCTTCATGGCTTCTGATGTAGTTGTGAAAAATCTGATAACCTGTAAGTATTGATGTATCTTTGGTCTTCAATCCTCTCATGGTCTTTTCTCTGTCTCTTACTTCTCCATTGAAACGCTCCATTTTGTTGTTGTTATGATCTCCTCTGATGGTTATGTGCCTAACGTGTTCTGTCCTTGTCTCTATCTTATGCGTCCAAAACTCTTTCTTGTAAGCGTCGTGATAAGCTGGCAATCCATCAGTAATCAACGTCATACATTTTTCCGAAAGCGTTACATTCCTAACTCTGATCCTAGTTCTCTAGGCAGGTCAAACGTAGAGGAACTCGTCGACGATTGCAGACTTGAATCGCAGTTTTCTGGTTTTCCAAGGGAAAAAGATAACAGCACTTCCAGCATAATCTCTTAGGGATTGGTCAAGTGTCGCGTTATCAAAGCGTTTTCAAAGACGAAACAAAACTCGACATCAACTACATTCCCCACAGGCTTCCACACCGAGACAAAGAACTGCGTTTACTCATGGAATTCTTCAGTTTCATGCTGCAATTCCCAGAGAAAATGGCTCAAAGAGTCCTAATAACCGGTGACATCGGAACAGGCAAAACTGTGCTTGCTCAGCGTTTCGGGGCAGAGATCACTCGCGAAGCTAGTAAGCGCAACATAAGCATCCGCTATGTTCACGTCAACTGCCGTGAATACAGGGGCAGTCTTCTTCTCATCTTGCAGCATATTGTTTCAGATTTCCATCCGAATTTTCCTAAACGTGGCTATTCCGCCGAAGAACTCCTCAGAAACCTAATTCAAATGCTCGATGAGGAGAAAGCCTACGTCATTCTGACCCTTGACGAGTTTGACAGCCTAATCGAAAGAGAAGGCTCTGACGCTGTATACAAACTGACCCGAATGCAAGAAGGCAGACAGAACAAACCACAAAGACTTTCGCTGATCTGCATCCTGCGCAGCTTAGGTTCAATCGCTCATCTTGATGCGAGTACTCGAAGCACCCTGCAGTCCAACATAATCAACCTCAAAAAGTACTCAAAAGAACAGTTGACTGACATTCTCAACGACCGCGTTGTTGTGGCCTTCAAGCCTTCAACCGTGCCTGAAGACACCGTAGACTTGACAGCTGAAATCGCCTATTCTGAAAATGGAAACGCTCGGTTCGGAATTGAACTGCTCTGGCGAGCAGGCAAATACTCGGACGCTGAAGACCTGAGTTCTGTGACGCCGGAATGTGTCAGGCAAGCTTTTTCAAGCATCATCGCAACCGTGCGAAAAAGCGACCTAGCCTCTCTAAACTTTCATGCGAAACTTTTTCTCTTAGGTATGACCCGGATTTTCAAGGAGAGCCAAAAAGCCAACGCCTCTCTAGTAGAAGCCGAGAAAGCCTATGCGATCGTATGCGAGGAGTTCAGCGTAAGACCAAATAGTCACACGCAGCTTTGGAAATACCTTCAAGATTTATCAACAACTGGCATATTGAAGACGGAAGTGCCAGGTACTGGTTCCCGTGGAAGATCAACACTTATTTATTTCCAAGTTTCAACTGATGAGTTGGGAAACGAGTTGAAAACGGTTTTAGAAAAAGGAGGCGCGTAGAAAGCTTTGGACGTTGAGGATGTTTTCTCTTCGAGGGCTCGCATGAAGATTCTGAAGATCTTGGCACAAGTAGGCGAGCTCAACAGCTCTGAAATTGCTCGCAGACTTGGCGTAAACTACGAAACAACAAGCAAGCACCTGAAAGCTCTGGAGGATGAAAGCCTCATCCAACACAAAGTCTTTGGAAGAATACGCCTTTACAGAATAAACGAACACTCAGCGAAAGCCAAAGCTGTCCAGAACCTCATGGAAGTTTGGGAGCGATTTCAATAAGAACAACCTTCCTTGACTATGGAGGTCATGGCGAGACATCGACGAATATTCCTGAATGGAGATTAATGGGAAGCAGCTTGACCCGTTTCTCGGATTCGCCCAGATCAGACCTTTGACAGAAGCAAAACAGAAAGGGGAAGACTTTTACTTTCAGAATCGAAGAACAAACAGTGGAGCAACCAAAAATGACGATGGTTGACATTTCAGACAAACCCGAAGTCACTCGAGAAGCAACTGCCCAGGGATGCATTAAGCTAAAAACTGAAACTTTGCACCTGATCAAAGAAGGGAAAATAGCGAAGGGAGACCCATTGTACACGGCGAAAATAGCTGGAATAATGGCTGCCAAAAGAACGAGCACTCTGATTCCGCTTTGCCACCCGTTACTCTTGACAAAAGTGGAAGTCAAAACCGAGATTCTGGGCGACTCGAAGGTGCAAGTGACTGCGACTGTGAAGACAAAGGCTCAAACAGGAGTCGAGATGGAGGCCTTAACTGCAACAGCCGTCAGTCTCCTAACCGTATGGGACATGGTCAAACAGTACGAAAAAGACGCTGAAGGACAATATCCCTCGACAGCCATCGAAAGCATCCGAGTCATAAAGAAGCTTAAGAAAGGTATCAACCAATGAGCGAAAGCACAAGAAAACACAAGACAGAAGCACCTACGAAGTTAAGATTCGCCATTTTTACATGCAGTACGTCGCGCTACCAGCAACTGAAGGAACGCGGGCAAGTGAAGGATGCATCAGGCGATCTGATAGAGTCCGCGCTGAAAAACGCTGGGCACGTGGTATCAACCAGGAAGATAATCTCAGACGATAGAATCATGATTGAAGAAAGTGCAAGACACGTCCTGGGTTCCCCAGACATCGACGCTGCCGTATTCTGCGGTGGCACGGGCATAACTCCCACTGATGTGACCGTTGAAGCAGTAGCACCTCTTTTAGAGAAAACTCTTCCCGGGTTCGGAGAAACTTTCAGACGCTTCAGCTACGACCAAATAGGCTCCGCATCGATCCTATCACGTGCCATAGCCGGCATCGCAAAAGGCAAAGCATTTTTCTGCATTCCAGGATCTCCTGACGCTGTTAAACTCTGCCTTGAAAGACTTATATTAGCGGAAGCAGGTCACGTCGTTAAGCATGCACGGGAATAACGATGGTACTGGAAGACCCCTGCGGCCGTCCGCTACTTAACCTACGCATAGCAGTCACGAGGCATTGTAATCTGCGTTGCCAATTTTGCCATATGGAAGGCGAAGAGAAGCTCACAGATACGTCTCCAACAGAAATGACGGCATCCGAGATCATCCGGACGGCGAAGATTGCAGTTGGATTGGGCATCAGTAAGGTGAAATTGACTGGCGGCGAACCTCTAGTTCGCAAAGAAATCACTGAAATAGTCAATGGAATTGCAGCGATACCGTGCTTGACTGATCTTTCGATGACGACGAATGGAACGCTGCTTGCACCCCTCGCTGAAGGACTTCGAGCAAACGGTCTAGGACGCGTGAACATTAGCCTCCCAACATTGAATGCCGAGACCTACAGCAAGTTGACTGGCGGGAAAGTTGAAGATGCCTTGGAAGGTGTCAAAGCCGCGGTTGCAGCGGGTTTCTATCCAGTTAAGCTTAACATGCTTATCTTGAAATGCGTTAATGATTATGATTTTCAAGAAATGCTTGATTTCGCTAGAGAAACTGGGACCGTCTTGCAGCTAATCGAGCTTGAGTCAATAAACATCAATGATGGGTACTACGTAGCCAATCATAAGTCGCTTGAAGAATACGAGGACATGCTCAAGCAGAAAGCATTGAAAACTGAGGTCAGAAAGTACATGCAGAACCGCCGGATATACGACCTACACGGCGTGAGAGTCGAAATCATACACCCAACTGAAAACACCGAGTTCTGCACGCACTGTACGCGTCTACGAGTGACGAGCGATGGAAAACTCAAACCATGCTTGATGAGAAACGACAACCTCGTTGACATCATAACACCCATGAGAAAGGGAGCTACAGACCCGGAACTGGAAAGGCTTTTGAAGTTGGCAAACCAGAAGAGACAACCCTACACAGTCTCATAACTGATGGGGAACAATGCAATTGAAGATAGTAACTTATCGAGAATTGGAATCAAAAGATTCGCTTCTACCACTCTTGGATCATGCCTTTCGCTGGCCTTTCAACCAAAGGTCGTTTGACCAAACTGCCAAAATGGACCCAAGACTGAAGAATGGGCCAGTGGGCTTCTGCGCGGTTGAAGACAATCACGTGGTCGGTTACGTGGGTGTGATGGACTTGACTACTCGCACCTTGGATGGAGCCGTTGAATACGTTGGTGGACTATACGGTGTGGCAACACTTCCAAGCCACGTTAGGCAAGGCATCTCTACGGTCTTGATAAACAGAGCACATCAGCATTTTGAGGAAAAAAACTATCTTTTCTCTCTCTTGGGCACGAGTCGGACGCTCGTTGCACATTCGCTTTATGAGAAACTGGGTTACGCAGATCTGCTGGAGATTCCAAGCGCCTATAAGATCATAAAGGCAAAGGGTGCTGTTTCTGCACAGAAGAGGAAAGCAGCAAAACTCGATTTGGAAAGAATCCTGAGACTCTACATTGATCATGTGAAGGGAAAAACGGGTCTCACAGTTCGATCCAAGGCTCATGTGAGAATGCTCAAGAGGGCTGAGGGGTTGAAAGCCAAAGAATGCGTAATCGGTGAAGATGGCTATGTTCTTTTCAAGCACATTCAAGATACATGGGTTAATGGGGTTTGGATTAGAGAACTCGTGGCGTTGAACACGAATGAAATGAGCAGTCTTCTAGATCTCGTTGAAGGAAAAGCAAAAGATCTGGTCTATGATAG
>Ga0315291_10001855_pt1 | contig 27935 bp, 21 predicted proteins | sample YL17G12_20_MG_FD_203070 | JGI IMG/M metagenome (GOLD analysis project Ga0315291, IMG submission 203070) | Sediment microbial communities from Yellowstone Lake, YNP, Wyoming, USA - YL17G12_20 | ecosystem: Environmental > Aquatic > Freshwater > Lake > Sediment | place: USA: Wyoming | collected...
AGTCAAAGCTGAAGTATGTGATAAAGTCCAAGAAAATGCTTCCTTTGCCGAAGATAGTGTCTGGCATAAAAGAAGGCATAAGGCCCGTCTTTTTATACGAGCCGGATCGAAAAAGGCTTGTCGATGCCGTCATTGAGATGTTCATGGAGACAACAGTGTTCCATTCTTTCCTTGATCTTTACGCGAGCGAATATTCGGCAAGGCTTGCCGCGATGACAAAAGCCACTGACAGCGCTCAGGATATGATAGATGACCTTGTGCTTGAGCTGAACAAGACAAGGCAGGCGATGATAACGAAAGAATTGCTCGAGGTAATAAGCGGAGCGGAGGCGCTGGCATAATGACAGCAAATAAAAGCCTGCCTGCCGGCAGGCAGGGTAAAGTAAGCCAGGTAATAGGGCCTGTGGTTGATGTTCTCTTCGGGGAAGGGAACCTTCCCGGGATATATAACGCTGTCGTAGTGAAAGAAAAGAACGTGGTATGCGAAGTAGCTCAGCATATAGGCGACGGAATTGCCAGGTGCATCGCGATGTCTTCAACTGACGGGATATCACGGGGAATGGAAGTTAACGATACCGGCGGAGCAATAAATGTGCCGGTAGGCGATGAAGTGCTCGGAAGGATGTTCAACGTGCTCGGCCAGGTCATAGACCGCGGCGAGCCGGTAAAGAGCAAAATTAAATACCCCATACACAGGAATTCGCCTGTTCTATCTCATGTAAAACCGATAGGGGAGATGTTCGAAACCGGTATTAAGGTCATTGATTTACTTGCTCCATATCCGAAAGGCGGAAAGATCGGCCTCTTCGGAGGCGCGGGTGTGGGAAAAACCGTGCTGGTAATGGAGATGATAAGGAACATAGCGACGGAGCACGGCGGAGTTTCTGTTTTTGGCGGGGTAGGCGAGCGAACAAGGGAAGGCAACGACCTGTGGCTTTCCATGAAAGAATCGGGTGTCATCGACAAGACAGCGCTTGTTTTCGGCCAGATGAACGAACCGCCGGGGGCGAGATTGAGAGTAGGGCTTGCCGCTCTGACAATGGCTGAATATTTCAGGGACGAAAAGAAACAGGATGTCCTGCTTTTCATCGACAACATATTCAGGTTCGTCCAATCAGGCTCCGAAGTATCGGCCCTGCTGGGAAGAATGCCGTCGGCCGTGGGATACCAGCCGACACTTTCCTCCGAACTGGGAGCTTTGGAGGAAAGAATAGTTTCAACAGATGACGGCTCCATCACTTCAGTTCAGGCGATATATGTCCCGGCTGATGATCTGACGGATCCGGCGCCGGCAACAACATTCTCGCACCTTGACGCAACAACCGTACTTTCAAGAGCGCTAACGGAACTCGGCATATATCCCGCGATAGATCCTCTCGCATCGACATCTCGCATCATGGACGAAAAGATACTTGGAGAAGAGCATTATAAGGTAGCGAGAGACGTACAGGTTATATTGCAAAGATATAAGGACCTCCAGGATATAATCGCGATCCTTGGAATTGAAGAGCTGTCTGAAGAGGATAAAGTAATAGTTGCGCGCGCAAGAAGGATACAGAGATTCCTTTCACAGTCCTTCTTCGTCGCGGAAGAGTTCACCGGAATTCCTGGAAAATATGTGCCGCTGAAGGAAACTATCAGAGGATTCAAGGAAATAGTTGAAGGCAAGCACGATAATCTGCCGGAACAGGCTTTCTATATGGTAGGGACGATAGATGAAGCCGTAAAAAAAGCGGAGTCTATTTCACAATGAAGCTCGATATCATAACATCGAAAAAATGCATTAATGAAGATAATGTGGATTTTGTCAGCATGGAAGGCACGGATGGTTCCTTCGGTGTGCTTCCCGGCCATATGCCTCTTCTTGCGGAACTTAAGATAGCCCCGTTGCTTTTCCGTAAAGGGCAGGATACGGAATTTGTGGCGGTAATGGGCGGTATCGCCAGGGTCCTTTCCGATGTTGTAACGATTGTAACGGAGGACGCGGAACGAGCCATAGAGATCGATGTCCTGAAAACGAAAAAGGAAAAAGAAGATGCTGAGGCTTATCTTTCCAGGAAAACAGAAACAACCGACATGATAAAAGCCGAAGCAGAACTCAGAAAGGCGCTAGTCAGGCTGAAAGTGGTTGAGGTAAGCAAAAGGATATAAATGAGAAAAGCACTTGTAACGGGCGGGAAAAGACTCAGCGGTACTGTCTCTGTTTCCGGCTCGAAGAACGCCGCACTTCCGATACTCGCGGCGACGATACTTCTTCACGGCGAGACGACCATCACAAATGTTCCCAACCTTCTCGACATAATATCAATGATAAGGATACTCCGCGCCCTCGGGCTGCGGGCCGAGTACTTTGAGCCCAATATTGTTAAGGTCTATACGAACAACTCGATCAAGCACGTCGCTCCTTATGAACTTGTAACGAAGATGAGAGCGTCATTTTTCATTATCGGGCCGATCCTTGCGAGGATGGGCCTGGCTAAAGTCCCGCTGCCGGGAGGTTGCGCTATAGGCTCTCGTCCGGTCAATCTGCATATTAAAGGATTAGAAGCGCTTGGGGCGCATGTGAGCATGGAGCACGGATTCGTGATAGTAAAAGCTAACAAGCTTAAAGGCGCTAAAATATATCTTGATTTTCCATCGGTCGGGGCAACGGAAACCATAATGATGGCGGCCACGCATTCGGAAGGCGAAACGATAATAGAGAACGCTGCTCAAGAGCCAGAGATAGCCGACCTCGCGGCTTTCCTGAACAAATGCGGCGCAAGGATTGAAGGCGCGGGCGAAGAAACGATCAAAATATCAGGCGTGAGCAAATTGAAAAGCAGTGATTATAAAGTGATGCCCGATAGGATAGAAGCCAGCACTTTGATGCTTGCCGGCGCGATAACAAAGGGAGATATCACATTGAACGGGGTAATTGAGCAGCACGTGGAGCCTATCATAAGGAAGCTTCAGGATGCGGGAGTGGAGATCGGGGTATCAGGAGATCAGGTGAAGGTCAAGGCGAAGGACGGGATCAGATCGACCGATGTCAAGACGATGCCATATCCTGGTTTTCCGACGGACGTGCAGCCTCAATTCACCTCCCTAATGAGCATTGCCAGCGGCACATCGGTCGTGACGGAAACGGTTTTTGAGAATAGGTTCATGCATGTGCATGAGCTTAAGAGAATGGGAGCGGACATCCAGATAGAGGGGCAAAGCGCCATAATAAAGGGCGTAAAGAAACTTTCAGGATGTCCTGTAAGGGCGTCGGACCTTCGTGCTGGAGCCGCGCTTGTCCTCGCGGGGCTTGCCGCCGACGGGGAAACCCTTATCGACGATGTCGAAAGGTTTATCGAGAGGGGATATGAGAACCTCATCGGAAAATTGAATTCCCTTGGCGGCGACCTAAGGGAAATAAATGGAAATAATCATCAATAATTCTAGCGGCGTGAGAATAGATCGTTCAATGATAAGGAGGTTGGCCGGGCGGATCAGCAGGAAGAGATGGAAGGTAAGCATCAGTTTCGTGAAAAAAGGCGCAATGAAAAAGCTCAATAACAAATACAGGAAAATGAACAGGCCGACGGATGTCCTTTCTTTCACGATGAAGGAGGGCAGATTGCTCGGGGATGTCGTGATCTGTCCCGCGATCGCGAAAACCAACGCCGCACGGTACGGCGGCACTTTTAAGTCAGAGATCGCGAGGCTTGTGACCCATGGGATCCTTCATCTGCTGGGATACGGTCACGGAAGAAAAATGTTCGATAAGCAGGATAAAATACTGGAGGGGATGAATTATGCCTAAGAAATTCGCTCAAAGTTTAACATACGCGGGCCGCGGCATCCGTCACGCTTTCTGGACGCAGAGGAACATAAGGATCCATCTTTTCATCGCGGCAGTGATATTCGGATTCGGGGTCTACCTTCAGCTCAGCTATTTCGAGCTGATCGCATTGACCATCATGATATGTTTTGTCCTCATATCTGAGATGATAAACACGTCCATTGAGGAGATCGTGAACCTGGTGGCGCCCGCAAAAAGCGTGCCTGCTATGATAGCGAAGGATGTAGCCGCCGGAGCGGTGCTTTTTTCCAGCATTTGTGCTATAATTGTCGGCTGTTTGATTTTTATTCCGCATCTTAGCAGGAGATAATCTTGAATGTATTAAATACCGAGTTCCTGATATTGTTCGTTCTGGTGCTTCTTTCAGCATTATTCTCTCTGTCGGAAACGGCCATCACCGCGGTATCCCGCCTCAAAATAAGGCACATGGTGGAGCAGAAAGTCAGGGGATCAAGAGCCCTGCAAAGGCTCCGTGAATATCCAAGCCGTCTCCTTGGCGCCGTGCTCATCGGCAATAACATAGTCAATATCGGCGCGTCTGCGCTTGCCACGTCAATGATAATCGATTATCTGACAAAGATCGGGCTTGAAAATGTCAGCTACTCGGTCGGGATAGCAACGGGGATAATGACCTTCATCATACTTGTCTTTGCGGAGATAATCCCGAAGACGGTGGCGATAAGGAACGCTGACAAGATGGCTCTTATGGCCGCCCCTTTTATCGACTTTCTGGCAACGATCCTCCAGCCTATCATCCAGGTCCTATCACTTATAAGCTCTCCTTTCATAAGCATTTTCGGGGCGAAGATCCCCCAGCAGGGGCCGTTCCTCTCGCGGGAGGAGGTCCGTCTTCTTCTCGCGGTCTCGGAAAAAGAAGGCCAAATAGAGGAAGAAGAAAGAGAAATGATATCGAGCATATTTGAATTCGGCTCCACGATCGCAAGAGAAGTCGTCACACCTAAGCCCGACATGGTCTGCATCGAGGTCAATGAAGGCATAAATAATGCGGTAAGGACAATGATAGAGAGCGGGCATTCAAGGATACCCGTCTATGAAGGAAATATTGACAACATACTCGGGGTGATCTACGCGAAGGAACTTTTAAAGACAGTCAATTCCGGGATAGGGGGCTTGACCATCAGGGATTTCCTCAGGCCGGTTCTTACGATACCTGAGTCAAAAAAAGTTGATGGCCTACTTCACCAGATGCAGGCGGCAAGGATGCACATCGCGATCACGGTGGATGAATATGGGACGACTACCGGCCTGATAACATTAGAGGACCTTATGGAAGAGATCATCGGGGAATTCCATGACGAATTCGAGAAAGAGGAAAAGATCTTCGAGCAAAAGGACAGGAACGTTTGGATAGTGGATGCAAAGCAGAGGGTTGCTGACGTGAACAAGGAACTCGGGATAAAGATACCGGAAGGGGAATATGATACTTTATCCGGTTTTGTTTTTTCGCTGCTGGGGAAGTTGCCAATCGTCGGGGATGAGGTAAAATATGATGATATCGCGATAAGCGTTGAGCGGATACACAAGAGGCGGATAATAAAGGTGAAAATAGTGAAGATCCCGAAAATAGAAAAGGAAGAGGCGGTAGGTGGATAGCGAAAAGAAAATTAAATATATTTTCATTACCGGCGGAGTGGTTTCCTCTCTCGGCAAGGGAATAACCGCCGCTTCGCTTGGAAGACTTCTCAAATCCAGGGGAATAAGCGTCACAGTGCAAAAGCTCGATCCATACATCAATGTTGACCCCGGCACGATGAACCCTTATCAGCACGGCGAGGTTTTCGTTACCGATGACGGCGCCGAGACGGACCTTGACCTTGGCCATTACGAAAGATTCATTGATGTAAGCCTTGGCAAAGCTAACAATGTCACCACCGGAATGGTTTATTTTTCCGTTATCTCCAAGGAGAGGCGCGGGGATTACCTTGGAGGAACAGTACAGGTCGTTCCCCATATAACCAACGAGATAAAAGAAAGGATAAGGCGCGTAACAAAGGACGAAAATTATGATGTTGTGATCTGCGAGATCGGAGGGACGGTGGGCGACATAGAAAGCCTGCCGTTCATTGAGGCAGTAAGACAGTTCAAGAAAGAGGTCGGGCATGAGAATTGCGTGAACATTCATGTTACTCTTGTCCCATTCCTCGAAACGACAAAGGAATTCAAGACAAAACCGACCCAGCACTCCGTCAAAGAGCTGCGCGCAATAGGGATAAGCCCGGAAATAATAATCTGCCGCTCGATCGAGCGCCTGACCGCGGAGTTGAAAGAAAAAATATCATTATTCTGCGATGTTAACAGGGAAGCAGTCATAGGATTGACGGATGTTTCTTCCATATATGAAGTCCCGCTTGCTCTTGAGCAGGAAGGTTTGGATGACATCGTCATTAAATATTTGGACCTGCACATAAAGAAAAAAGCCGATGATCTCTCTGAGTGGCGGGAAATAGTGAAGACCATAATGAACCCGTCAAAGATAGTGAAGGTCGCGATAGTCGGCAAATATGTGGAGCTTCCCGATGCTTACAAGAGCGTCGTGGAAGCAATGAAGCACGGCGGTGTGGCGAACAAGGTAGGGGTGGAAATAAAATGGGTCGACTCCGAATCAATTGAAAAGGAATCGAATTTAGAGCCGATATTCCGGGATGTGCACGGCATTTGCGTCCCAGGCGGCTTCGGGATACGCGGAGTGGAAGGCAAGATAATGGCGATAAGGTACGCGAGGGAGAATAAAGTGCCTTACCTGGGGCTATGCCTAGGAATGCAGTGCGCGGTCATAGAGTTCGCGAGGAATGTCTGCAACCTGAAGGAAGCCAACAGCACCGAATTCAACCAGAAAACAAAGTTCCCGGTCATCGACCTGATGGAGGAGCAGAAGAAGATCATGGACATGGGCGGGACGATGAGACTGGGCGCTTATCCGTGCAAGATAACAAAAGGAACGCTTCTGCATAAAGCATACAAGGAAGATCTGGTGAAAGAACGCCACAGGCACAGATATGAATTCAACAATATTTACAAATATCAATTCCAGAAAGCAGGAATGATATTCTCCGGCATATATCCCGACAGGGACTTGGTCGAAGTAATTGAGCTGAAGGATCATCCATGGTTCCTGGCTACGCAGTTCCATCCGGAATTCAAATCAAGGCCGAACAGGGCTCATCCTTTGTTCAGGGACTTTATTTTTGCGGCTGTGGGCAGGATGGCGGAGCAGGAAACTCTGTTCAATAAATAGATCAAGCCTTCTTCTTCGCCTTTTCGAAAACCAGTTTTCCCGCTTTCATTGATGCCTGAATAGTATCGCCTTCCTTGAAATCGCCCTTGAGCATCTCGTTGGAAAGAGGATTCTCTATCAATCTCTGTATTGCTCGCCTCAGGGGCCTTGCGCCGAACTTGGGGTCATATCCTTCTTTAAGCAGATAGGCCTTAACATCATCATTTACGTTAAGCTTCATTCCTTTTGCCTCGACCTGTTTCCCGAGATCGAACAATAAAAGCTCGATTATCTTCTTGAGCTGTTCCTCTGTGAGAGGATGGAAAACTATTATCTCGTCCACCCTGTTCAGGAATTCAGGCCTAAATTCCTTCTTTATCTCATCCATGACCCTCGACTTTATCTTTTCATAAGTGGCTTCAACGTCGGCTTTTGCCGCAAAGCCGATGGGAGCAGCACCTTCGGTGATCAACTGCGAACCTAGGTTTGTTGTCATTATCACAACTGTATTCTTGAAATCCACAGTCCTACCCTTTGCATCGGTCAGCCGGCCGTCCTCGAGTATTTGTAAAAGCGAATTAAAAACGTCGGGATGCGCTTTTTCTATCTCATCGAACAAAATCACCGAATATGGTTTTCTCCTCACTGCTTCAGTAAGCTGTCCGCCTTCTTCATATCCTACATAACCCGGGGGAGATCCGATAAGCCTTGATACCGTGTGCTTTTCCATATATTCGGACATGTCCAGCCTTATCATTGCCTCAATGCTCCCGAACATGAATTCGGCAAGCCTTCTTGCGACCTCGGTCTTACCGACACCAGTGGGACCCGCGAATATAAAAGAGCCGATGGGCCTTTCAGGAGCCTTTAATCCGGCCCTTCCTCGCCTTATCGCCTGTGATATCGCGTCCACCGCGTCTTCCTGGCCGATTATCCTTTTGTGGAGGGCGTCCTCCATGTGCACCAGCCGCTCTGTCTCGGCCTCGGTCAATTTGATGACGGGAACTCCGGTCCAGTCGGAAACAATCTCCGCAATATCCTCTTCGGTGATGACCGCTTCAGCTTTCCCGCCTTTTTCCTTCCACGCTGAGCCGAGTTTTTTCGCGTTATCCTCAAGGACGGATAATCTGTCCCTGAGCTTAGCCGCCCTTTCGAACTTTTTGCCGGTAACTGCGGCTTCAAGTTCATTTTTCAACTGCGCGATCTCTTTTTGCGCATCTTTCAGCTCTTTTGACGGGGACATCTGTTTGAGCCTTACTTTTGCTGCGGCTTCATCCATCAGGTCTATTGCCTTATCCGGAAGATACCTGTCCGTGATATATCTATCGGACAAATTTGCCGCGGCTTTCAGCGCTTCATCCGATATTTTTACCTTGTGGTGTTCTTCGTATTTTCCCCTGAGGCCTTTGAGTATCTCGATCGTCAGATCTACAGAGGGCTCATTCACAAGCACCGGCTGGAACCTTCTCTCAAGCGCGGGATCTTTTTCGATATATTTTCTGTATTCATCGACGGTGGTCGCTCCGATCACCTGAAGGTCTCCTTTTGCGAGGGCCGGTTTCAAGATATTCGCGGCATCGATCGCTCCTTCGGCTGCTCCTGCACCGACAAGAGTGTGGAGCTCGTCGATGAAAAGGATTATCTGCCTCGATTTAGAGAGTATCTCATCAAGCATCTTCTTCACGCGCGCTTCGAATTCTCCGCGGTATTTGGTCCCTGCTATCATTCCCGCAAGGTCGAGCGTTATTACTTTTTTGTCTTTCAGGATTTCAGGGACGTCTCCCTGGACGATCTTTTGTGCGAGCCCTTCAACTATTGCTGTTTTTCCTACTCCCGGATCTCCGATCAGGGCGGGATTGTTCTTTGTCCTTCTCGAAAGTATCCTGATGACGCGCTCTATCTCTTTTTCCCTGTCGATGACAGGATCAAGTTTTCCTGCTTTTGCCTGAGCCGTCAGGTCCCTTCCGAAAGATGTGAGAGCGGGTTTCTGCTGTCTGGGAGGCGCGCCTATTCCCATTCCGGGGAACCCGAACATTTCACCGAAAGGAGTTCCTTCGCCTTCTTCAGGGATCCCGGATCCCTCTTCCTCTCCGCCTTCCTCGGGCGGCTGCTGCGGCCGTTCTCCTTTGATCTCTTCTTCGCCTTTTGACATAAGTTCAATGATCTTTTTTGCCGCCTTGTCATAAGTCACTTTTCTTTTTTGAAGCGCCTGCGAAGCTATGCTTTCTCCTTCTTTTATTATTCCGAGAAGTATGTGTTCACTGCCGACATAGTTAAATCCGAGTTCCCTTGCGGAATTATAGGCAAGCTCAAGGACATTTTTTGCTCTTGTAGATAAAGAGATCTCTGCAGGAGTTCCTTCACCCCTGCCGATAAGGGATTCAATATTTGAAAATAGATCGACAATATCCACATTCAGCCCGACAAGGACTTGGTATGCCATCCCTTCTTCTTTCAGGAGGCCAAGAAGTAGGAGTTCGGTGGTGAGATGGTCCATGGAAAGGCGCTGCGCTTCTTCTCCGCCTAGCTTTATCACGTTCTGTGCGGATTCTGCGAAATAATCATAAATTCTGTTCGCAGGCCTTCTCTTGAAGAAGCTGGTGAAAAGATCCGGGAATTCAAAGAAGCCCGGGAATCCCAGGTCGCCGAACCCTCCAAATTCTCCCATCCCTCCGCCAAGAATTCCGAGATCAGCTGCGCATTGAGCGCAAAGGTGCTGCTCCACGCGCCTTCCATTAAGTATCCTGGTGACGTGGACGGTGGCCTGTCTTTTCTTGCAGTTCTGGCAAAGCATAAGGCTTAACATTATATACAAAGATGGTCGCTTTCGCAACTGTAGTAGCAAGAAACCCAAAAAATCGCATCAACAATATGAAATTTCAGCCAAAACCGTTCGATATAGATGTGAAACCAAAATAATGAAAAATGACATTAAAATCAACTTCGGATGTCGAAGTAATATTATAGAGAAATAAATGTTCTGCAGGAGGATCAGTGGCTAGTCCATTAACTTATTTTAGGCACACCATATCTACCATGGCAAGCTTGCCAGCTGTTAAATGGCAATTCAAAAGAAGGTTTAATCCCGAAGTGATCGGGATACTTCAAAAGAATGGTTTCACAAAAAGCCAAGCCATTTGCGTAGCTTCCGATCCCCGCGTGCGCACATTTGCCGGCAACCTGAGAAGAGGAATGGAACTGTTCAATATTGGTGTTGGGACTATCGCAATGAACGAGCTTAAGGCTGCGGGACTTCTTGAGGAAAATGCTCAAGCCTCTCGGTCCCGCATGCAAGATTATCCGCCTCAATTCCTTTTCCTTGCACCGATTTTATCGACAGATCCTATGCCTTACGCTTCATCCAAGATCAAAAGGCTTTTTAAGGGAGCATTGCTCATTGAGGGAGCTGGCTCTGGCACTGACCGCGGCGATCAGCTTTCAGAGGTAAGAGTAAAACTGCAATCTGTCAGGATGCTTTTTTCTCATAATAAGTATGATGAAGCCAAAGACCTTGTTGATAATATCCTTAAGACTATCAGAGAGGCAATATCAAAAGGGAACAGTATGGATGACCCTTTTTTATCTTACTATTACACTGCAAAAGTGATGAAAAAAGTCCTTCAAGGCCATCAGAAGATGTTCCGTGAAGGAGCAGGAAAAAGTTCCGTCCAGGTGATCATCCTTGATCAAAAAGGGGAAAAGGTCCTTGTTCAGAAGCGAGGCATGTTCAAAAGACTGTTCCCCGACACTATTACGGTGTCGGCCAATGCAAAACCCAAGCCGGAAGAGTCCATGGAAGCCGCGGCGGCTATGGCGGTGGAGGACGAGATCGGGATCTCCGTTGATCCTTCCAGGTTTAAACATGTAGGTCCCAATAAAGGTTTCTTTAATTATCTATGCAGCTATGATTTCCATGCTTTTTCCGCACATGAGGAAAAAATCCTTAAAAATACCTATGAGAAAATGGCAAAAATGTCCTATAAGGATAAAAGTGGGCTCGTAAAATATGATGAAAAAAAACGATGTCTTTCGATCTGCACAGTTGATTCCAAGATCGATAGTGCACAGCTGAAAAGCGAAGCAAAAAAGATCGAATCCGAAACGCATATTCCTTTCATTTACCCGGTCTTTGATAATGACACTAATTCCCTGCTTGTTTATCGATTGAACGATGAGGAAGAGCAGAACGTAAAAATGCTTATTGCAGAGAAGGAAGCCAAGAAATGCAGGGCTTTATCGGACATGAAAAGCCGTATCGACGACGATATTCTGGAAGGCGTGGACTCGGACAGCATGAAGTTTGTACATTGGCTCAAGCTGAGGAATGATTTCCTCGCCAGGCCTGAAGATTTTGCATTGGACCTTACCGGCCCGTATTTTGGCAGTAATGATGTCTGGCTGGGGATGGGGATGAAAGAGCCTCAGGACATACTTGGGATCGATGAGAGCGCTGCCGGTGTTGTTTGTGTTTCAGGCGGCAAAGCCGCTAATACTTATATATTAAGGCAAATAAGCCGAGATAATGGTGGATTTATAGTTCCTGATTCAGCGGTACTTACGACATCGGTTTTTGAGCGGCTCGTGCTGGGCAATCTCCAAATTCAGGGCGATGTTGAATTACTGGATAGGACAACCGATGAGAAAAATATTAAAAAGATATCTAAAAGGATCCGGGACAGGATAGAACAGATAGAACTGCCAGAGGATCTGAAGCGGAAAATAGCGATCGAGTTCAAGAAACTTGGCTGCGACATAGCGGTTAGAAGTTCTGCGACAGCGGAAGACCAGAAAAAGATCTCAGCGGCAGGACTGGCGGATACTGCACTTCATATGGTGACAACTGAACAAGTATATAAAAGCGTTAAATGCGTCTGGGCAAGTTTGTTCACGGTTGGGTTCATTAATGAGAGAAAGGAAAAAAGGATATCAAATGTAGATGCCAGAATGGCCGTTCTTCTTCAGAAATTCATAGTGCCCAGGGCGGCCGGCGTTATATTTTCTTTTCAGCAGAGCACGGAAAGACCTGTATACGAGATCTCCGCACAGCCGGGATTGGGTGAAGGGGTTGTGCAGGGCGAAGGCACTTCAGATAACTGGCTGGTAGGGCTCCTTGCTGATGTTATCCTGCAGAAGAACATCCAGAAGAAGGATGAAAGATATATTCAAAAACCTGGCGGGGGGATCAAGAAAGAAAAGATCGGCAGTGTAGAGCCAAGCCTTACCGATGAGGAAGTTCTGGCTGTGGCAAAGGTCGCGAGAGTTATTCATGAGGCTTTCAGGAATGACGATCTGGCAGGGGAAATTGATATTGAATATGTTATGCCTTCCAACGCCGCGAAAAATGAAATAGTAATAGTGCAAACAAGGCCCAAAATTAAATCAATAGTAAGAAACTTAAACGATAAACCTGTGATGAAAGTGAAGGCCGTGGATGAATCGCGAATACCCAAAGGAACAGAGATCATAGATCTTTATGATAAGGCTTTAGTGGCCTATCCCGGTGCGGCAAGCGCCAAGATCTATATCGATCATTATATTAGTGCCAGAAGAGTGCCGCCTGGGTGCATACTTGTTGCGCAGAATACAAATAATGATTACAATTCTGTATTTGGCTCGCTTCTCGCTGTTATAACCACGGATGGAGATACTACTTCGCATGCAGGCCAACATGCATATGATAAATGCATTCCTTGTCTTGTAGGAGCAAAGGGCAGTTTTGAACATCTTAACAAGTATGATGGTGTTAAGGTGACCTTTGATTCAAGGAAAAAGAAGGTGTATATCGGAGACTTTCCTGTAGTTGAGCAGGAACTAAGGCTTGATATCTGGTTGCCGGATGCGAAAGCGGTAAAAGAAAACATGGAAAAAGTTGAGTCCCAGGAAGCTTTTAGAAAATGGGAAGACAGCAAGGATAAAAGGCCGTTTGTTTTCTTTGAAGATTTTGAAGGTCGCTGGAGAAGAAGGTCTGGCGCATACCATTATTTCCAGCTGGATTATTATTACAAAGGCTGGGACAGGCTGACCGAGATCCTGAACGATCTATTTAAGGGGAGAAGCCCCTGGAAATTAATGACTCAAAATAGGCAGTTCAAAGACAAAGGGCTTTTTCATGAAGTAAAAGAGAACGATCCCGAAAGCATCTATTACTTTATGACGGGAGTAAAGGACGTGTCGATAAAGGATTTTCAGGCGTTGTTCGATGCACGCTGGGAAGGATTCCGAAAGTTCGCGGCTTTTACAAATTCTGTTCAGGCGATAGATGTTACAAATGTGGAATCCTTGGCGGACAATATCGTTGAAATATTCGCATGGATGCATTTTGGGTTCTGGCTTGACACCGTCGTGGGAAGGGCGGCATGGGACCAGCTGAAATATATCAGTGATGAAGGGGCTTTTCATAATTTCATGAGGGACAGGGCGATAATGGGTTTGCCAAAAGAAAAAAGTGTCGATCCTTTAAGGAGAGATGTTCCCGCAGGTAAAGTCCTTAATCTGACCCTGAATAAGGATAAGGAGATTTATTCCGTTCTTGAAATTATAAGGTCACATCCAGATCTTGCCGAACTATTCATTAATAAGGAGATTGACGTTATCAGGGAACAATTGAATAAAATAAACCCGAGTATATTCACCACGATCGATAGCTGGTCAATGAAATATAAGAATGTCATAGAACACCTGGATGTTTTTTCTGACACTGATAAATATTTAATGGACCTGAAGAACAGGATCCACGAGGCTAACAGTATTGGCGAGGGAATGGCCATAAGCATGCTCGAATGGTATATGAATATTAATTCCTCCCCAGAACCCACGCTGGAAGAGTTAAGAAAGAAGGATCCAATATTTCTCCTTGTACTTAAAGGGCTTGTTAGGCTCTCATGCGCTATGGCTAAGAACAGCAACTGGTCCGAGATCGATAGCCAACGCAAAACGACGGCTCTGGTGGGCATAACGAACAAGGAAATAGAGGACAAATTGCCTCAAACATTGGAAAGGGTCAGAAAGCAGATCGAGGAGAGAAAGGATCTGACGGCGACAGTAAATGATATTTTCTCTAACTATCCTGAATTGAAGGAATTAGCCACCCTTTATAAGATGCAACTGGCTTTAAGAGAGGATGGCCACCACCTGATACTGCCTCTCCAAAGGAAAATAGGTAAAATGATGCTTGAGGTCGGAAGAGCTTTCACGCCGGCTGTCTTCAGTAAACCGGAGGATATATATGATATTTCAACGGATGAACTTGTAGCTTTGCTTAAAGATAAAGACCCTTTATATATCAAGCAGACATTTAATAGATGGAAGATCCTTGAGAAAGCGGAAGATCAGCTTACCTCGAAATGGAGCATGACCCAAAATGACCTGGCAGATTTGGCAGATCTTAAAAAAGCAGCTGTAATATGGAATGATCTAGTTGCTAAGGGATATATCGAACATGGGATCGATGATCATGGCAGATTCCAGAACAAGTTTTATTCGGTGACCGACTGGCGCCAACTGGATATCCCTTCGGCGAACGACGAACAAAAGAAAAAAATATTCGAAATATACAGGATTAGGGTGAAAGAATTGGACAATGCCATTACATCATTTGAAAAAAGCACAAAAGAAGCTTGCAGTATCTTGGATCAGCAGATCGCCGGCGCAGGAATTGAAAGGGTTAAGGTTTATTATGCCGGCGAGAAGGAACGGCTTATGGAACGGGTAAACAGGCTTAAAGAAAGAATGGAGAAGCTGAATTAACCCCAAGTTTAACAAATAAATATTCTTTTGCCCTTGCTACTGTTTTTTGCGTATTATAGAATGCTTTCACTATGCTATTTAGAGACCTTCCAGATAAGAACGGCTACTACGGCCAATACGGCGGCAGATTCGTGCCGGAAACCCTGATGAAACCCGTGCTTGAGCTTGAAGCTGCCTATGAAAAATTCAGGAACGAGCCAAAGTTCAAGAAAGACCTTCAGCATTATCTCTATGATCATGTTGGAAGGCCTACGCCGCTTTATTTTGCCGAAAAGCTTTCGCAGCTTTATAGCGGGAATATATATTTGAAGAGGGAAGACCTCTGCTTAACCGGCTCTCACAAAATGAACAACTGCATCGGCCAGATACTGCTGGCAAAAAGAATGGGCAAGAAACGCATCATAGCGGAAACAGGGGCCGGCCAGCACGGCGTTGCCACGGCTACCGCCTGTGCTTTATTCCATATGAAGTGCATTATCTACATGGGCGAGGAAGATGTGAAGCGCCAGGCACTGAATGTCCGCAGGATGAAAGAACTCGGCGCTGAGGTCAGACCAGTCGCTTCCGGCAGCAAAACCCTGAAGGATGCGGTCAATGAAACTTTGCGCGACTGGATGGCAAATGTTTCGGACACTTATTATCTTATCGGAAGTGTCATAGGCCCTCATCCGTACCCCATGATGATAAGGGATTTCCAGTCGGTCATCGGAAGGGAAGCAAGGCGTCAGATACTGGATATGGAAGGCCGGCTTCCGGATATCCTGGTCGCATGCGTGGGCGGCGGCTCAAATTCGATCGGCCTTTTCCACCCGTTCCTTGACGATACTTCAGTTAAGATGTTCGGAGTTGAAGCGGGCGGGCTTGGGCTTCAGCTCGGCAAAAATTCTGCAACGCTTGAGGTCGGCAGGGTAGGGGTGCTGCACGGTTCAAGAACTTACCTGCTTCAAACAAAAGACGGACAAATAGCTTCCACACATTCGATATCTGCAGGCCTTGATTATCCTGGAGTAGGGCCCGAGCACAGCTACCTTAAAGATATCGGTAGGGTAAAGTATGTCTCCGTGTCAGACAAGGAAGCTATTGAAGGATTCAAGCTTCTTTCAAAAATCGAGGGCATCGTCCCGGCGCTGGAATCATCGCATGCTATCGCTTATCTCAAGAAGCTGAAGCTTTCCAAGGATAAGATCGTGATAGTTTGTCTTTCTGGAAGAGGGGACAAAGATGCGGGTATTGTCGGAGGCTTTAAATGAACAGGATAGCAGGGGCATTTAAAAATAATAAAGCACTGATAGTTTTCATAATGGCGGGAGATCCGAGCCTGGCCGGGACCGAACAACTGGTATATCAGATCGAAAAGGCTGGCGCCGACATTATCGAGCTTGGCATACCATTCTCGGATTCGATAGCTGACGGTGTAACGATCCAGGGTGCGGCGAACCGCTCGCTCAAGCAGGGAACCACCGCGGCCGATGCGATAAGATTAGCCGGAAAGATCAGGAAAAGATCACAGATCCCGCTTATATTCATGACAAGCTTCAACATCCTGATTAGCCATGGTATAGCTAAATTCGTGAAGGAATCTGCTGCGGCAGGGATCGATGGACTTATAATACCGGATCTTCCTGTTGATGAAGCCGAGACTATCAGGAAGAACGGATTGGACCTGATATTCCTTGTTTCACCCAATTCAAGCGATGAACATATCCGTCTGATAGCCAAAAAGTCATCGGGATTCGTTTACGCGGTATCGATCGCGGGTATCACGGGAGCAAGAAAAAACCTGCATCTCCAGATAAAGGCAGCAATTAACAAGATCAAAAAGCTGACAAAGATCCCGATAGCGATCGGCTTTGGCATATCAAACCCAAAACAGGCGGCGGAAGCATCGAAATTAGCCGACGGAGTGATAGTGGGAAGCGCGGTAATTGATGTGATAAATAAGAAGCCTAAGCAGATCGGGAAATTCGTTTCGAGCCTGAAGAAAGCGATATCTTAACCCACGAACCTGTAAGTGTTTATTTCCTCTTTCAATTTTCTGGCGGCCTGTCTTGCAGCTCCCGCAAAATCATCTCCGGAAGACGCGAATATTATGTTCCTGGAGGAGTTGATTATCGCGCGCTCGCCTTTTTTATTGCAGCCGTAGCGGACGGAAGAAGCCAGGTCGCCTCCCTGCGCGCCGACGCCCGGGATCAATATCGGCATGTCGCCCACGATCTTCCTTATATCCTTGAGCTCGTCTGGATTTGTTGCGCCCACCACGAGGCCGCAGTTAAGCGAGACATCCCATTCCTTCACGTGCTTTGCCACTAGCTTGTAAAGCGGCTCTTCTTTTCCAAGGACCTGGAAATCTTTATGCCCAACGTTCGAGGTCAAACAAAGGATGAATATGCCTTTGTCTTTATATTCAAGAAAAGGCTCCACGGAATCATATCCCATGTAAGGATTGATGGTCGTTGCATCAGCTTTGTAGATATCGAAAATGGATTTGGCGTATGCCGAGGCCGTATGGCCTACATCCCCGCGCTTGGCATCAAGTATTATCGGGATGTGGTCGGTCGCGTATTCGATCGTCTTTATAAGCGCCTGCATGCCGTATATGCCGTACATCTCGTAAAAAGCGATGTTGGGCTTATAAGCGCATACAAGATCTTTGGTCGCGTCGATTATCGCCTTGTTGAAATCAAATATTGGGTCGCCTTTATTGAGAAGCGAAGCGGGGATCCTTTTCAGGTCTATGTCCAGCCCGATGCAGAGAAGAGAATTATTCTTCTTTACCGCTCCATCAAGTTTTTCCGTGAATTTCATATTCCAAGCGCGCTCTTTGTGAATAGTGTCTTGTATTTAAATCCGGCTGCCTCGATGTTCTCTTTCGCGCCTTCTTCCCTGTCCAGCACTCCGATCATCATTACCACATCTATTCCCGAATGCTTCAGTTTATTCGCTGCGTCGATCGCGGCTCCGGCCGTTGTGAGTATGTCCTCAATAAGTATTATCTTGTCTCCCTTGAAAACTTCACCTTCCATCATTTTGCTTGTGCCGTAAAGTTTTTCTTCCTTACGCACGATGATGAAAGGCTTGTTGACCTCAAGCGAGAGCGCGGTGACAAGCGCAACAGCTCCGAGTTCCGGTCCGGCGAGCCGCTGATAAGAATCAGGCGAGGGGAGGAGCTTTGCGAGCTCTTTCGTCAGGGGGCCAAGGACTTCCGGTTTTGTTTCAAAGAGGTACTTGTCGAAGTAATATTTGCTCTTTCTCCCGGACCTCAGCGTGAATTCGCCGGTCAGAAGCGCGGCTTTCTTTATCAGTTCCCCAAGCTCTTCTTTTGTCATTAGCTTTTGTTCTGTTTCTCTTTTTCCTTGATCGCGTCGCCGATAGTAACGCTCTTTTTTTCTTCAGTTTGCTTATATTCCTTCAGTTCCTGGCGGCCTTCTTCTCTTTTTGCTTCCTTGATGGAAAGGCCGATCTTCTGCTCTTCTGGGATGACCTTCAGGACTTTTACGTCAACCACGTCGCCGACAGCGATAACGTCTTCCGGCCTTGTTATTGGCTTGTCCGATATTTCGGATATATGGATAAGGCCCTCAAGGTTGCCTTCAAGCTCGGCGAAAGCGCCGAATTTAACGAACCTCGCGATCTTTGCCTTCACTATTTGGCCGGGCTTATAAAGCTGCGCTGCCCCAACCCACGGGTCCTGTTCCAGCTCTTTCAATCCAAGGGCGACCTTTTTGCTTTCCTTGTCCACTCCAAGGATGAAAACATCCAGCTCCTGCCCGACTTTCAGAAGAGCGGATGGATGGCTGACCCTTTTCCACGAAAGTTCCGTCAGATGGATAAGTCCCTCGATACCGCCGATGTCAACGAACGCTCCAAAATTCTTTATGCTTGTCACCGATCCGTGGCGCACCTGGCCGACCTCCAGCTCATCTAATATCTTATTCGTATCGGCCCTCGGTTTTTCTCCGGCCGCCATTTTGTGCGACATCACTATCTTTCCCTGCCTGCGGTTTATTTCGATTATTTTTATGGGTATCGTCTTGCCTACAAAACTTTCGATAGGTTCCTCGGTTTCTTTCGACAGTTGTGAAGCCGGGATGAATCCCCTTATTCCGTTATAGTCCACAACAAGGCCGCCTTTTACGGCGGATGTGACCTTCGCTTCTATCGCTTTCCTGCTCTTATATGCCTCATAGGCCAAGTGCCATTTCTTTTCATGTTCGGCCTTTCTCTTTGAAAGGACGATATATCCTTCCTTGTCCTCAAGTTTTTCAATTAAGACATCGATCTTGTCGCCGATCTTTATGATGTCATTTATATTGCTGAACGACCTGTCGGATAATTCGGCGGGCGGGATGAATCCGTCAGATTTGTAATTGATGTCCACAAGCACGCCGGAAGGGTCCACTTTTACCACGGTTCCTTTAACTATGTCTCCCGGTTTGTAGCTCCTAAAAGTGGCTTCATATCCTGCTTCTTCAGCCTGTCCTTCCTGGGGTGCGGGCGCAGCCTGTTTTGGAGCTGCCGGCTTTACCACGGGCTTTGGTTCTATGCTTATCGGGGTAGCCTTGAAACCTGCGGCTTTTTCCTCTTTTTTCGGGGCTGATTCGACCTTCTTGCTCTCTTCCAGAGTCTCCCTTATTAACGCGTCTATGTCCTCTGAAGCCTTGTCCTTGAAACTGCCTAAAGACGTACCCTTAAAATCTTCTCCCATAATGATTCCTCCTGTGCCCAATTTTTGTCATCTAACCATTGCCTTTAGGGCGTTTCAGCAACAGTTTTGCGAACTTAACCGCGCAAGTGGGAATATTAGCACAAGAGATCCATTATGGCAAGAGAGATGTGAGGTGGGAGATGAGAGATGCGAAGAAATACAAGATTACTCTTTCCAGCCGTATTTACCGACAAGGGGAACGAATATGCAGCCGATCGATCGCTCGACATCAAGCTTGCTGCCATGTTTCGTTACAACCGTAAGGATTTGCTCGAATGTTTCCCCGACGGGTATGACAAGCTTGCCGCCTTCCGAGAGCTGATCGACCAGAGGTTTGGGAATATCGGGGGACCCGGCGGTCACGATCACCCCGCCAAAAGGGGCTTTTTCGGGCAGGCCAAGCGTCCCGTCGCCCGCGATCACTTTGATGTTCTTGTATCCGAGTTCATCGAATATCTTTTGAGCTCTTTCAGCGATAGAAGGTATCCGTTCGATCGTGTATACCTCTTTTGCGATCTCTGCAAGGACAGCCGCCTGATAACCCGAACCTGTGCCGATCTCAAGCACTTTCTCCCCGCCCGAAAGTCCCAGTTTTTCCGTCATTATCGCGACCATATACGGCTGGGATATTGTCTGGCTTTCGCCGATCGGCAGGGCGCAGTCTTCATAAGCGGAGCCCTCGATATTTTTAGGCACAAATCTATGCCTGGGGACTTTCTTCATCGCGTCGAGAACAAGCTTGTCAAATATCCCGCGGGACATCAACTGGGTCTTTACCATATCTTCCCTTAACTTGTTGAAGTGATCATTCATTATCGATCATTTTAGCCCTTCGATAAACTCAGGGCAAGCAGTTAAGAAATCCCTTTACAATTAACCCCCTTACTTTATAATTTTCATATCTATGACAGAAAAAAGCTTTTTAAATATCGAACCGCCGCATACCGACCACAAGACCGCGAAATTCGTCGTCGTACCGGTGCCATATGAAGAAACGGTTTCATACGGCAAGGGAACATCAAAAGGTCCCGACGCTATCCTCAAGGCATCGATGTATATTGAAGATTATGATATTGAATTGGACAGCGAGCCGTATAGGGTCGGCATACATGTTGCCAAGCCGGTAAAGGCTGTCAAAGAAATAAGATCCCAGATCAAGAAAATTATTGATGACAAAAAAATACCTGTGATGCTGGGAGGGGAACACTCGATAACTCCGCCTGCTGTGGCTGCCTGCAGGGAAAAATATAAAGACCTCAGCGTCCTGCAGTTTGACGCGCACGCCGACCTGAAGAATTTATATCAGGGCTCAAAGAACAGCCACGCATGCGTCATGAGGAGAGTCCTCGAGATATGCCCCGCGGTCCAGGTCGGGATAAGGTCAATGGACATTAACGAAGCAAAATTCGCGAAAGAGTCGGGTCAGATAAGCAGGATACATCTTGCGGAGAAGCTCGAGCTCGCGGAGATCGTGACCAGTCAGCTTTCAAAGAATGTCTATATCACTTTTGATGTGGATGTGCTTGACCCGAGCATCATGCCTTCAACAGGTACGCCGGAGCCGGGCGGGCTCGATTATTACAGCGTTCTTGATATTTTCAAAGAAGTCGCGAGAGAGAAGAATATTGTCGGGTTTGATTTCGTGGAACTCGCGCCGATCAAAGGATTGAACCATCCGGATTTTACGACCGCGAAATTGATTTACAAATTGATGGGGTATATCGCAAGCAGGAAGGTCAGATAGATCCGAGCCTCTTGATAGTCCTCTCTTTTCCAAGGACCTCGACAACGTCATAGATACCGGGACTTTCAGAGCGTCCCGTCAGCAGCGCTCTCGCGGGATGGATTATCTCGCCGAGTTTGACTTTCAATTCCTCTGCCAGTCCCTTGAAAGCTTTCTCGATGTTATCCCGTGTGAAAGGCGACGTTTTTGAGAGCTTATCCTTGAGCTTCGCGATTATGTTCTTCACTCCCGGCTTATCAAGATATTTATCTTTAGCTTCGGGATCCATCTTATAATCGTCATTGAAGAAATATTCTGAAAGAGGGACTATTTCAACAAAAGTTTTCAGCCGGTCATGGAGGCACTTGATGACTTTCTCGGCATAAACCCTGTCCGTTCCCGGATAAGCCTTATCAATGAATGGCATTAAGTGAGAATTCAAGCTTTCAGTGCTCAAGCCCTTTATGTATTGGGAATTAAGCCAGTTGAGCTTGGTGAAGTCGAATATCGCGCTTGTCTTCTGGACTTTTTCTATTGAGAACTTTTCTATCAATTCATTTTTCGTAAATATCTCCTGATCCTTGTATCCCCATCCCAGCCGGGCGATATAATTGACCACCGCCTCCGGCAGATATCCCAGGTCCTTGTAATCGATGACCGATGTCGCGCCGTGGCGCTTTGAAAGCCTTGCCTTGTCCTGTCCCATTATCATCGGGATATGCGCGAACTTCGGCGGCGTTAATCCGAACGCCTGGTAAAGAAGTATCTGCCTTGGCGTGTTGGATAAATGGTCATCGCCCCTTATCACATGGGTTATCCTCATCAGGTGGTCGTCAACTACAGCCGCAAAATTATATGTGGGGAATCCGTCAGACTTGATTATCACAAAATCATCAAGGACCTCATTCTCAAAATTCACATCTCCGCGTATCAGGTCATGGACCTTTGTCACGCCTGTTTCGGGGAGCCGGAACCGGATGACAGGGACATTGCCGGCTTTCAGCTGCTTTTCAGCGTCAGCTTTGGATAGTTTCCTGCACTTCGCATTGTACTTGGGAGCCTCTTTCCTCTCCGCTGCGATGCGCCTCTGCTCTGCAAGCTCCTCAGGCGTACAGAAACAGTAATACGCTTTGTTTTCCTTAAGAAGCTTGTCCGCCCAATCCGTGTAGGTCTTCAGGCGTTCAGTCTGGAAATAGGGGCCGAAGTCGCCGCCCACATCGGGGCCTTCATCCCAATCAATCCCGAGCCATTCGAGGCCGTCGAGTATCGCCTTAACGGCTTCTTCCGTCGATCTTGTCCTGTCGGTATCCTCTATCCTGAGTATGAAAGTTCCCTTGTTCGCTTTTGCGAAAAGCCAGTTGTACAAAGCCGTCCTTGCCCCGCCGATGTGGAGGTATCCCGTCGGAGACGGCGCGAAGCGGACCCTAATGAGTTCTTGATTTGCCATACAGCTCAGTATACAATTATTAACACTTTGTTTCAAGAAACGGCCGGGAGATAATATTGAAAAAAATAATTCCACTTCTGATCATAGCGATCCTCTTTTGCGCTCATTCTTTTTCTTCCACCATCCAGGAAGAATTTTTTAAGAGCAGCGCTTTTGTGCGCCAGGCGGGAATGGGCGGCGCGGCGACAGCCGTTTGCGACGACCTGAGCTCCGTATATTACAATCCCGCGGGGCTTGCCAAGGCCGGGCCCATGGGATTTTCTTTCGGCAATATCGATACGAACAAGGAAATAATGGAAGAGAACCATTATTACTGCTACAACATGGGTTCCCTTGCTTATCTCGGATACGACATGATGCTTTCCTCAGGCGAAAGGGTTAAGGCCGACGCTTTCGGGATGGGAGTGAAGACAGGAATGGGCATAAGTTACGGCCTGACCTACAAGAACATATTCATCGATGATACCACAAAAGAAGTAAGGGGCTACAGCGCGGACCTGGGGTTTCTGCTGAAGGTCACTCCGCAATTTTCGATAGGCGTTCTCGGCCAGGACGCGATATCAGACAAGCCCCTTGAGATACCTTCAAGCACGCGAATAGGCATGGCTTACAGGCCTTTCGAGGACTGGCTGATCATTGCGGCAGACTCAGAAATCGGCAGGCAGGGGCCGGGAGATTTCACGCATTACGGAATGGAATTTAAAGTGGCTGACGGCCTTAAATTGAGAACTGGTATTGACAGTAGCTATTCCACTTTCGGTTTGAGCTTGGACCTTCCCATAATGAGGATTCATTACGCAGGCCTTTTGAACAAGAACGCAGAAAGCGGGACAGTGCAGATGGTGGGCGGAGAGATAAGCTTTTTTGAGAGGCCGACAAGGCCGATGTCCGTGATAAGGCCGAAGGAATACGCCCTCGTAGAGATAGGCGGCGACATTGTGGGGGGGATCGGGGACTTCAGCATTTTCGGAGGCGGGCGCGTCGGGGCGGATTCGATAATCGAGCACATAAAAGAAGCGACGAAAGACCCGTACATTGACGGGATAATCCTCAAGATAAAAGGATTTGAGGGCGGGCTTGGTTCCTTTGCCATAGTTCAGGAAATAAGGAGCGAGCTTTTAAGATCAAAAGCAAAAGGAAAGAAGATAGTCGCGTACTTGGAAGAAGGCACGCTCGGCGACGAGTATTATCTGGCGTCGGTAGCGGATAAAGTAATAGCTCCGTCCGCGGGGACAGTGGGCGGGATAGGGAAATCGATAAATGTCGTGAAGATAAAAGGTTTTCTTGAAAAGTACGGCGTGGAGGCTCAGGTGCTTTCAAAGGGGAAATATAAATCAACATTCAACCTGCTTTCTCCGGAACTGACAAGAGAGCAGAGATCGATGATACAGGGCGTTCTGGCGGACCTTTACAGGCAGATGGTCACGGATATTGAAACCTCAAGACAGGACAAGGTGGCCATATCGAAACTGAAGGAGATATCGGACGGCAGTATATTCTCCGCGGAGAAGGCAAAGGATCTCGGGTTGATCGACGAAGTAGGGTATTTCAAGGATGCAATGCGCGCCGGAGCCGACCTTTATAATTCAAAAGATGAAATAAGGGTCGTCGAAAGAAAGGACCTTATCAAGGAGGATACTGAGGAATATCTGTTCGCGTTCCCGAACAAGATCGCGGTCGTCGAGATAGAAGGCGACATCGTCACGGGAAAATCCGGCCAGAACATCATTTTCGGCGGAAAAACGACGGGGGCGGATGTCATATGCGAAAAGATAAGGAAAGCAGCGGATGACTGGCAAGTGAAGGCGATAATCGTAAGGATTAACAGCGGGGGCGGAAGTGCCGTCGCATCCGGCCAGATATATTCCGAGCTGATGAGGGCAAAGAAGAAAGGCAAGATCATCGTATCTTCCATGGGGGACATGGCCGCTTCCGGCGGTTATTACATCGCCGCCGCGGGGAACAAGATAGTTGCCGATCCGGGGACCATCACCGGAAGCATCGGGGTGATCGAAACGAGCATGCTTAATTATTCCGGGCTCCTTAAGATGCTGGGGATCAAGGCGGAGAACATAAAGGAAGGAAAGCATGCCGACATGTTTTCGGGACTTCGAAGGCTTTCCACGGAAGAGGTAAGATCGATAAACGCTTATATTGAAGACACTTACCGGGAGTTCGTAAAGGCCGTGGCCGATGGAAGAGGCATGACAACGGATGAAGTGGCCTCTCTTGCGGAAGGCAAGGTATATACAGGAAAGCAGGCGCTCGATGTTAAATTGGTTGATAAGCTGGGCAATTTCACCGATTCAGTGGAACTTGCCGCGGACCTCGCGAAGATACCGGGCGAGCCCAAGCTTATCTATTACAGGGAAGAGAACTTTTTCCTGCAGTTCGGGAGCGGAGCGATAAAGATGCTGGGGTTGGGCGACGGGATATTCCCGGATCGCGGGGGATTAGTTGAGTATAAACTTTAATCCTTTTCGGCGCCTTCGCTCGTTGAAGTGATTATGTAATTTATCTTCTCAGGATAAACCATGTTCAATTTCCCCTTCGCTATATTCTCTATCCTGGGAAGCGCCTCTTCTTTTGCTACTAGATAGTTCAGGTACCTGTTCTGGGTCCTGACCTTTTCAAGTTTTGATCTCAATTCATCTATCTCATAACTGGTCTTTATGCTGCTCGTGTATATGGCAAGATGTATAGCCGAAAGCAGAACAAAGACTGTCAGTATCGCAAAAGGCCTTAAAATTTTCATATATGTTCCGCTGCCCTCAATTTTGCGCTCCTCGACCTTGGATTCTCTTGTAATTCAAGATCGCCAGGTGTTAACGGCTTTTTGGTGATTATATTCAATTTCTTCTTATGTTTGCAAACGCATGCCGGCAGCTTTGGCGGGCAAATGCAATCAACCGATTCTCTTTTGAATATGTCTTTCACTATCCTGTCTTCAAGGGAGTGATATGATATCACGACTATCCTTCCTTTCGGCGAGAGAATATCTATGGAATCCTCGAGGGCTTTTTTTAGGCTGTCGAGTTCCCTGTTCACGGCTATCCTGAATGCCTGGAAAACGCGGGCTATCGATTTTGTAGCATTGACAGGCGAAGTTTTCGGGATCGATCTTTTAATTATGTCGGCAAGTTCAGTTGTCGTATTGATAGGCCTTTTCCTGACGATCGCGTTGGCAATGCGTTTAAAATATCTATCCTCGCCGTAGTCTTTGATGATCCCTTCAATTTCCTCCTGGCCAAGGTCATTGATAAGGTCCTTTGCCGAAACTTTGGCTGACCTGTCCATCCTCATGTCGAGCGGAGCGTCGGCCTGGAAACTGAAGCCTCTTTCCGATGTGTCTATTTGATACGATGATACGCCGAGGTCAAGAAGTATGCCGTTGATCTTTCGATATCCGATTATCGATTTAATGTTCGAGAAATTATCATGGACAAGATCGACGCGATCGCCGAATTCCTTCAGGTTTTCCTTGGCTGATTCTATCGCGTCAATGTCCTGGTCTATGCCGATCAATTTGATCGTTTTAGAAAACTCAAGGATCGCTTTTGCATGGCCGCCGCCACCCAGAGTTGCATCGATAATGAGGGAGCTAGGTTTAGGCGCAAGGAATTTGAGCGTCTCTTCTTTCATTATCGGAATATGATGATATATCATTGTTTTTGGGTGACGATGAAGGTTTGGATGCTAGTTTGAAGTGGAAGTTTGGTGTGGAAATTGGTCCAACTTCTAAACACTTAACCTAACATCGAACCCGCTTCTCGACCTTCACCTTTTCCTAATCTCCAAAATTATCTTAAGGATCATTTCTTCTTCAGACTAGCATCAATTGACGTTAATTTCTGGTATATAAGGTAAAGCAAAACAGGGGCGCAGAACCACATTATTATTATTCCTAAGAATAATATGACCAGTATCAGGCCGAAGAATCCGGTGAACAAGGAATTCATTAATCTCATATCGGATATTATAGCACTTTTTGTCGATAATTCCTTGATAGATATAGTATAATAAATAAAAATGGACATTGGAATGAACTGGATCATTAAAAGTTATTTTAATCATTTTAGAAAATTGCCTAACGATTTGATTTTAACGGCTAAAGCAATTGCAAATAATCAATGCCTAAACAATAGGCATCAAATATTTGTCGATTTGTCTAATCTCGTTAATGTTGATGCAAAAACAGGGATCCAACGAGTATGTAAAAGTATTTTAATGCAAATTATAAAAAACCCACCAATGGGCTATTCTGTTGAGGCAATATATGGAGCAAATGATGGCAATTATAGATATGCGAAATCGTTTATTAATAAACTTACTGGAACAAGCGATTTAACAAATGATGCCAAGATTATAGAGTTTAGTTCTGGAGATATATTCTTAGGGCTTGATCTATCAACTCATCTTTTCCCATTATATTCATCGGCACTTGATAAATTCAGAAAATCAGGTGTTTCGATATTTATTGTAGTACATGACATTCTCCCAATATTGCATCCTGAGTGGTTTACTAAGGGCACATCCGAAGCATTCTCTCATTGGATGAGCGCGATTAGCCAGCATTCAGATGGATTATTATGCGTTTCCAATGCTGTTGCGGACAATGTGAGGGCATGGCTTAGAAATAATCCTCCGAGGAGAATTGGTGACATTGTTGTAGATTATTTTCATCTTGGTGCGGATATCGAAAGAAGTATTCCAGCGAATGGTTTACCGGAAAAGGCACATAATGCACTGAATAAATGGAAAAGCAGCCTGTCTTTTCTGATGGTAGGGACTATTGAACCTCGCAAGGGGCACAAGCAGGTACTGGATGCCTTGGAGATATTATGGAAGAAAGATATAGATGTAAACCTGATCATTGTCGGGCACAAAGGGTGGTTGACAAAAGAATTAACCGCCCGAATATTGAAGCATCCGGAATTGGACAAAAGGCTATTCTGGCTCGACGGTATCAGCGATGAGTACTTGCTAAAAGTTTACGAAGCATCTTCTGCTCTGATTGCGGCATCGTATGCAGAGGGTTTTGGTTTGCCGCTTATCGAAGCCGCACAGCACAAACTGCCCATCATTGCGCGTGATATTCCTGTTTTCCGTGAAGTAGCGGGGGAACATGCGTTTTATTTTAATAACAGCACAGAACCTCAAGTGATATCTGACGCGATCCAAAAGTGGCTGAAACTATTTAAATTGGGTAAGCAGCCTAAGTCGGATGATATGCCGCGGCTGACATGGGCA
>Ga0315291_10001856_pt1 | contig 27926 bp, 18 predicted proteins | sample YL17G12_20_MG_FD_203070 | JGI IMG/M metagenome (GOLD analysis project Ga0315291, IMG submission 203070) | Sediment microbial communities from Yellowstone Lake, YNP, Wyoming, USA - YL17G12_20 | ecosystem: Environmental > Aquatic > Freshwater > Lake > Sediment | place: USA: Wyoming | collected...
TCGGTCTCTTTGCATTCCATGCCCCGATATTTTCACTGCCCCCGTCATGTAACCAGTCGCTATCTTTTAACTCAAGCTTATGTTTTTGATACCACTCAATTACTAACCCGGCAAACACTGTGTTATGGGCTAATGATAATTCACTGGCATAACCTAAAAACATTGCCCCTGCCCTTACCTCACGATGACTATACTGAAACCAAGGTAATTTTAATAACCGCGCTTGTCTCCAATATTCAGGGATATCGGTTAGATGTTTGGTATCATTACAGGTCCGCTTAAAAGCACGATATTTGGCTTTTTCAACTCGCAGGTCATTTTGCCGCTGCCGTTTTCTCTTCCGTTGCTTAATCAGTCCATGCCCGTGAAAGATACGGTCTAAGGCACCATGGCTACATTTAAGACCAAAATCCCGTTTTAAACGCTTGCTACCAAAACGAGGCAACCGTTTCTTCAACTCAATCACCTGAGTTTCGATTTGGTCATCAGTTTTATGAGGGCAATGTTTCGGCGCCCTACTCAATTCTTCTAAACCGGCAACTCTCGATTGACGATACCGTCGTAACCACTTTCTGACTGTATTTTTAGATATATCAAAAAAGCGTGCGGTTGGTTTAATGCCTTGTTGTAAAGCCGTCATTACCACATTATAACGGGTTTCATACTTCAATTTCGGGTCCTTTCCTTTGACTACCGAATAATAAGCGATTGGTGGCATACTGTAGCTCCCAAGTAAAGTAATTTTTGATTAAATGCATAAGTATAGCCAAAAAGGTTAAAATTTCACTTTATTTTTACGAATTATTTTCTCAAGCATATCCCACTGTTTTGGTGAAATGCATACCAATCTCTGTATTTCTTCAAACCTTTCTATTCTTCTTAGGGGGTCACCATGTACCTGGGTTAGATCTGAATGCTTTCCTTGCTCAAGCCAAGCTGTTCCAATCCACCGCTTCTGGTGCCAATTGTTTCGCTTTTGATGTGGGGACAACCGTCGAATTACAACAACCGCTGTCGGTTGGCTTTGCATTGTTAAATATTAACTCTGGTTTCAATTGGACAAAGAACCCTAAACAAATGTCATTTGAAATTGACCTTGACTCTTTTAGTGTTCAGAGATATCGGGATTTTAACAATATTGACAGTTTTATCACAAAAACCGATACAACAATTACAATTTCCTCTTTCAAAACATCAATACCAGCACAGCTTTTATTACAGGCGCGTTACGAACCGATGAAAATGTTGGCTATCTCTGCTTATTACCACCAATATTTTAAAGAGAGCCAATTTATCCCTGATTTTAACAGCAGATTGGATTTTGATATTTACTTTTCTCCAGTTCGATTCTTTTCAACTGGGATTTCTTTAATTACTGATTTTAAAAACGATTTTATCATCGGACACGATTTTCGTTTTATTATTAAAGGTTTTAATTTTAATGTTTGCGTAAATCAAAGGAATGGCTATTTAGGTAGTGCTAAAGGATTGGATTTAGGTTTAAGTTTTGCTCAAGACTGGTATTAAGAATTAATTAAAGGGGCTGGATTATGCATCCAGCCCCTTTTAGTTTTATTTATTATTAGTTATCGTGTAAATATGAGTTTCTTAGTCGAGTCGTGGTTTTCGGTCGTGAGTGTGTAGAAATAGACACCTTCCGCGACTTTGTGATTATTATCGTCGGTTCCATTCCAAGTCAGGTTGTAAACACCGTTATCTAATTTAGAATTAACAAGTGTCTTTATAAGTCTGCCGGATGCGTCATAAATTTTTAATAAGGTTATAGTTGGTGAAGAAATCGAAAATGATATTTGTGCTAATCCGTTAACTACTGGATTTGGTTTCACATTATACAGCGAAGTAATTTGAATTGGGTTAATAAGATTCTCTTCTGTAATACCCACTGTCCCAAAACCGATGCCCATAACATCATCGATATACCAACCCGGATAACTAGCTACTGAAGGATCGGTTCCAAAATGCCAACGGATGTAGAATTGCTGACCACTGTTAATTGGTAGATTAAAAGTTGCTTCATTCCAACTTGCTCCACCACTGCTTGTATAGCACGATTCTCGTGGAATCGCAACATTTTGTGAACGGGCAGTATCAGGATAACCACCAACTGGATGAATTAATGTCCAGGTTGTACCGTTTAATGACATCTTGACGTTACCACCATCATATCTTGTTTCCGTACTATACCAGTGCCAAAATTTGAGAACCGGGTTATTTGTATTTGCGGTATATTGAACACTGTTTAGTTTCCAGTTTGCATTATTACTGTAATTTGAAGCGATCTTTGTTCCCCAACATTTTGCACCAGAATAAGCAGAACTTGGTCCGACTGTTGTAGGTGTTCCCCATTGCCAACAACTATCCGGTGGGTCTGCTGTATATCCGCCGTTAGTCGCTTCGAAATCTTGATAGAAAATATTACCGACAACCGTCGTACGACTCTTTCGGTCATTCGCTGGAACACTATCATTAGTAAGTAATGTCTTCATTATTACCGTATCGGTTTCGGCATTGGTTGGTGTACAAGATGTAAAGTTAACTCGAGCCGTATCACCGGCGGCAAGGTTAGTAACATTTTGAGCATTAGTATATCGAACCACATGTCCTGGTCCAATGATTGAGCAGCCTACTGCAAAACTTTGCGATTGCGAGCCATAATTTTTCACCCGTGCAATTGGTATCACCGGTTGATTGAGCTGAGTAACTCCACTTGGCGCAATGATTGCATCAACTCCGACATCACGCGCAGGAGGTGTGCCTAATGCTAGTGCTATTCTAACATTTGGTCTTGATGTAGTTTGGGTTAATGAAATCGGTAGAGCGCTAGCATTATAACCATATCGGTTCAGATTAGTTGGTGAGGTTGAAGAATAACGCCATGTAGGATAACCACTCGTTATATTCGGTGGTCCTTTAATAATTAATATTTTTAAATTGTCCGTATTATTATAAGTAAAAGGATTGCTCAAAGTAACATCCATCCATCCTAGTGTCGCATCATTAGGGAAAGTACCAGCATAAACTAAAGTATAACCGGTTGTATCATAAGCACCGGTCGCAACTGATGTCTCAGTTGTATGCTTCAAAAAAATTGCTACATTCTCAATTGGTGTCGACGATGTACCCGAATTCTTGTAATAAGCAACGTTAGTTATATGTCCAAAATACCCAATTTCCGATTGCAGATATATTGCTTCGGAGACCGAATAAGCATAATAACAATACATTGGATACAGCGAAGTTGCAGTAGTGCCAGTTCCAATAGTAATATAATTTGAGATGTCGGTTGTTTGGACTTTACGGTCATTGTCCGGGTTTTGGTCGCCAGTAAGTGCTGTCCTCATTTTCACCGTACAGAGCTCGGCAATGATAGGTGTCCAGGAAGTAAAGTTGATGGTTGTATCTCTACCACCCGCAAGCGAGATAGTTTTTGTGTCAGTATACCTTACTGCGCCGGTAGGACTAACAATCGAGCAGATAACGGCAAAATTAGTTTGGCTATTAGCCCCGTAATTTTTGACTTTAGCAGATGGAGTCATCGATACATTTAATAGGGCTTGCGTACCTGGACTTAAAATCTGCTGTAAACCAACGTCATTAGGTGGAGCCCAAATAATTGGACCGGTAACATCATCAATCGCAACACCAAAATTATTATAATCTTTATAGTAGAAAGCGATGTAAATATTATTACCTGCGTAAGGAGACAGGTAAATCGCTTTTCTGTGCCAGGCAGTGTCTCCGACCGGATTTATTGTTGAGTCTAAAAAAATTGCAAAAGAGGATGTGTCGGTATTAGATAAGGACAACCTGATATAAAGAGTCTCTTCATAAGAAGTGCTTTGTTTACGATGATAGAACTTTAAAGAATCGCCATTCTGAACCGCTAATTTTGGTGTAATTAACCAGTCATTATTTGGCAAATCATAATAGATACGGGCACAGGCGGGTGGGGTGCAATAATAAACTGTGTACCTGTCCCATGAATCACCAGGGGTTGTCCCGAAGTTGTACACCGTCCATCCATCAGGTGGAAAGGTTGTGCCAGTGAAAGATTCGTTTAATTGAGCTAATGCGGTGGCACTAATTAATAAAATTGAACAGAGTGCAATAATATATTTATTTTTGTGCATATTTTCCTCCTATAAATTAATATATTTACGTTACTATATGAATATATTTATTCCTCCTCTCTTTTTGTTTTTATTATTTTTAAAATAATATCAATATGTATAAAATCAACTCACTCTGATTCGATAATACTAATTTTCCCTTTGCCACAATATAATAATTCAAATCGTACTTGTCAAGTAAAAAAATCGGGGGCGAAAAAACGCCCCCGAGCTTGTCCCGCTCTTGTATGCAAGGGCGAGATTAATTTTTATACAGTTATCGAGTCAATACAAGTTTCTTGGTGGAATTGTTATTATTAGTTTCGAGTGTGTAGAAGTAGATACCTTCCGAAACGGCACGATTATTATCATCGGTCCCGTTCCAGAACAGATTATAAACACCATTCTCTAACTTTGAATTAACCAGTGTCTTTACAAGTCGTCCTGAAGCATCGTAAATTCTTAAATTAGCTCGAGTCGGCTCTGAGATATTAAACGAAATATGTGCAATACCTTTAACTGGATTCGGTCTTACGGAATTAAGTGCAGTAGTTTGAATTCTTGTATTAGACCCTTCTTCAATGCCACTTGAACCAACAACCCGAACAAGATCAATGTACATATTATTTCCATATTGTGAATATGCCTCGAATGCAACGTAGAAATTCCCGGTAAATGTACCAAGAAAAACCGTATGCTCAGTCCATGCTTGCACCGCTTCGTAGCGTCGGAATGAAGCAACCTGAGTAAAGGTCGTTCCATTGGTTGAAGTTTCAATTCTAACACTATCTGGACCTAGGTCACCAGGATATCCTGGGTCATGCATCATCCAGAATTTAAGCGAACAGGATGTTGGCGTTGCAACATTAATTAGGGGTGAAATAAGACGTGCACCGCCGCCGGCAGACGCACTGAATGACAGATAACCTGCCATTCCTGCACCCTCATAAGGAGTACAAGTAGGATAAGTACCCGCAATAAATCTTTGCCAGTTATAAGTCCCGGAAAGAATTACTGCTTGCCAGCCACTGGGTGGGAAGGTCGTATTATTAAATCCTTCGTTAAGAAACCAGTCACCGAGTAAAACTGTCCCGGTCTTACGGTCATTCGTTGGTTCCGTATCATTAGGAAGATTAGTTCTCATTTTAACTGTTTCCACCTCAGCAATAGTTGGTGTCCAGGAATTGAAATTAACTAAGCTATCACGACCAGATGCTAACGAAATTGTTTGGGTGTTCGTATATCTAAACACACCGCCCGCGCCAACAATTGAACAGACAACTGGAAAATTAGTTTGAGCATTAACTCCATAATTCTTGACTCGGGCAATTGGTACCATCGGGGTATTTACTCGATGCGTGCCGACTGGATAAATGATTGCATCAACACCAACATCATTGTTTGGTGGCGGTGCGATAGAACCTCGTTCGTTAGTTGAGAGGTAGGTCGGCGTTGTGCAGTTTGAACCATAACTCGCATAAATCGCACTACCGACTTGGTTTACCATTAGCCAACCACGAGCAGTCGGCATCGGGGTCTCGGTTGTCCAGCTGTTACTTGCAACATTATACTTGTAGACAAGATTATCAGAAGCGATCGCACCCGAGGTTGACCCACCTACTACATATATATCTTGGTCATTTACCGCAACCGTACTGTGATATATTCTCGGTCCCGGCATCGGCGCTTTTAAAGTCCAAGCATTAGTAGCTGGATCATATTCATAACAATCGCTCAGGTATGTACTACCTGCTCCACCTCCACCAAATACATATACCTTACCACCAACACCAGCCGCGGCAGACCAACCACGACCAACCGGACACGGAGCTTTGGTTGCCCAGGTATTAGTTGCTGGGTCATATTCATAGTTAGTTCCGGTATACAAATCATTACCGATGATATACAATTTACCACCGGCAACTGCACTTGCGACCGCCCAATATGCCGCTGGCATCGATGCTTTAGCTGTAGAAACCTTTGTGTCAACATCAAACTCTTCACAGGTTGAAAGAGTAGTACTTGCTGCATCTCGACCACCCGCAACATATATTTTATTCCCAATTCTACCACCACCGCCCGCTCTTCTTGCGGTTAAAAGAACTGGAAGACCGGTCGTAACCCAAGCATCGGCCGCCGGAACATATGCGTTAATTTCGTTAAGAGATACAATACTGCTGGAACGACCACCTAAAAACCAGATGGTATCTCTCACTACTCCGGTGCCGGGACACCAATACCGTGCTAAAGCCGGTGAAGGTGTTCTGGTTGTCCAAGTTATCGGATCAGGGTCATCAATTGGTTGAGGGGGGTTAGCAACATTAGTCTTCTCAGTTGGAGCAAAACCGCCCGGAACACAATCATCCGTTATCGAATAAGCAAATGATACGGTAAACATTCCTAATATTATTATTGTAATACACACAACAATATTTTTCATACTTTATTTCCTCCTAATTTTTAAGATTTTGATTGTTTGTTTTTTGTTTATTATGCCTCCTCTCTTTGTAGTTTAATGAAGTGAGAAACTAAATAATAAAACTTTACACACTCCGTTTTGTTTAATGACTTACTATCAAATCGAACCATATCTGCGCTCAACCGACAATGAAAATAATTTGTAAAAAACTATACTTAAATACACCTCAATATAATAACAAACCTTATATTTGTCAAGAGGTCATATTATTTTTTCTTCATCTCTCCCCTTTTACAAAAAAGCAGAGAAAAAACAAACATGAAGAATCTGAGACACAGAGAAAAAAATCCACCCTATCATCTCAAAAAGACTGTATAATTTACAGCGTAATGTGAACTTAAAAATGCCCTACCTGCAGGTAGACGAAAAATCGAGTAAATTTTTACTCTAACATTCTAAACTCCATATTCTAAATTTAAAACTCTTTTAACATAGAAGATGTATCCCTCCATGGAGTAGGTTTAAGAGGGTTTAGGAGTTGGAGATTGGGGGTTATTTATCAAATTTGGTTATTATGCAGGTTTAAAATTAGGTCCATAATTATCTATTTAAGCAATTACCTTATAGATTATCTGAGTGAAAATCTGGTCGGAATTTTATCAGGAAGTCTAACAGTAAGTGTATAACAGAATCAAGTAGAAGTTCGAACATATATTTGAGCAGGATGTAAAGCAGGGATTTTAGTAGTTACGCTAAAAAAAGCTAATTACGGAGTGACAAAGAAAAAATCCTGTCAAAAAAAACCGGGGGCAAATCGCCCCCGGGGTTAATTGTTAGTTTATTTCGTTATCGAGTTAAGACCAGTTTCTTGGTGAAATTGTTATTATTAGTTTCAAGTGTGTAGAAGTAGATACCTTCGGAAACCGCACGATTATTCTCATCGGTGCCGTTCCAGGTCATATTGTAAACACCGTTATCTAATTTAGTCGAATTAAATAATGTCTTGACAAGTCTGCCGGATGCGTCATAAATTCTCAAGTTTGCTGGAGTTGGTTCTGCAATGTTAAACGAAATGTGTGCAATACCTTTGACTGGATTTGGTCTTACTGCATTGAGTGCGGTAAAATGTATTCTTGTGCCAGGTTCTTCTTCAACCGCTTGGGCTCCGGTCATGCGAAGATTATCAATAAATAAATTGTCACCATAATCAGACCATGCTAACATTCCAAGATAGAAATTACCCGTAAATGTACCAAGATAAACTGTATGTTCCTGCCATGCGTTGGTAACATCGTAACGGACAAATGCCGCAACTCGGTTAAATGTCGTACCATTAGTTGAAGTTTCAACTTTGACGCTGTCCGGACCATAGCCTCCACCCGGATACGCGTCATCGTGATACATGTTGAACTTTAAGGTGCACGGAGTATTTGTTCCGGCTGCAATCGCGGGTGAGATTAATCTTGCACAATTACCCGCTGATGCGGTGAACGCTGGATAATATGCCATTGCGGTTCCTTCAAATGGCGTACAAACCGGGTTAGTACCGGATGTCGCTCTTGACCAGTTATAAGTTCCGGAAACAGGAACCGATTGCCATCCTGCTGGTGGGAAAGTTGTCGATTCAAAACCTTCTTGTAACATGTAATTTGTAATTGCGGTCGTAGCGGTCTTTCGGTCATTTGCCGGATTAGAATCGTTGGTCAAATTGGTTCGCATTATCACTGTTACATTTTCTGTTATAGTTGGTGTCCACGATGTGAAATTGACTCTGATTGTATCATTAGGTGCCAATGTTGCAACGGTCTGAGTATTAGTGTGCCGTACCGCACCACCGGTACCGACAATTGAGCAGACAACCGGGAAACTCGTCATGGTTGCCAAACCATAGTTTTTCACTAGCGCAATTGGTACTACTGCCTGATTGACACGTTGCATTACTCCTGGTGCGCGAATCGCTTCCACACCAACATCTCTTTGTGGTTGTGGAACTGAAGAACCAGCGGTAACTCTCACATAGTCCATATACATATTATTACCATAAGCCGATACCGCATTAAATGCAATATAGAAATTACCCGTGAATTCACCCAGATATACTGAATGTTCGGTCCACTCCTGAGTTGCTGCGTAACGGTTGAATGTTGCAATCGTCGTAAAGGTCGTGCCATTAGTTGAAGTTTGCACTTGAATCAGGTCAGCGCTTGAAGAATATCCTGGGTCGTGCATCATCCAGAATTTTAATGAGCACTGGGTCGCACCACTAACCGAAATTGCTGGAGAAATCAACCGAGCTGAATTTCCGCTTGATGCATACCAAGATTGATAGGTTGCCATTCCTGCACCCTCGTAAGGCGTACAACTAGGATAGATTCCTGCATTAGTGTATTGCCAGTTATAAGTTCCAACACCAATTACTGCCTGCCAACCAGTCGGCGGGAAAGTCGGGTCATTGAACCCTTCGGATAAAAGTTCCTGGGCAATCTGAGTGTTCCTGGTCTTGCGGTCATTGATGGTATTTTCATCGCCGGCAAGGGTTGTTTTCATCATCACAGTAAGCGCTTCCTGTATAGTTGGTGTCCAGCTTGTGAAACTAACCGGAGTTGTCGCACCGGCAGCGAGCGATGCAACAGTCTGGGTATTTGTATGTCTTACCACACCACCCGGTCCAAGTATTGAACAGACAACTGCAAAACTTGTCTGGGCATTTTGTCCATAATTCTTAACGCTTGCAATTGGAATCATCGGTGTGTTAACTCGATGCGTTGCGCCAGGTGCGGTTATCGCATCAACGCCAACATCATTATTAAAACGACGATACACAACAATTGCTCTTAAATTCCAGTTATAGTTTAAACCTAACGAAGCTAAACTCGAGTAAGTAGAACCATCAGTTGAAACAAACGAACGGGCCGGCGTCACTGAAGGTCCGGCATCAACACCAAACGGATATTGTCCGGCTACGTGAGTGAGTCTGAGATTTAACCAAAAATCTGTGCCACTCGGTAAAAATAGGTTACTCGTGAAATTAACTCTATTCCAAATTCCTACTGCACCGGTATATGGAACACTGTCAAGTTTGGGTCCGGGTGCGGTTGCTGTACCTGGTCCATGAATATATACATAACCCGGTGCAGAAACTGTACCGTATAAATAGAAGATTGCTGATTTTAATGAACAGGGGTCAACTGGTGTGAATCTCACTGCGCCGTAGAAAGTTCCGCCGGCAGTAAGACCAATACCGTTAGCCGCATTTGGTCCGTCATATTTAATTGTATCTTCTACCCGTGAATCATCAGTTGGTTCCATTATCGTAAGCGTTGGTGCTACTTTAGTCGGGTTGGGATTAGTTGAAAACAGACTTGCTGCATTAGCTAATCCAACCAGAACTAATACTAAAACAAATATTGATAACTTTTTTAACATTTCAGTTTTCCTCCTGAATATTTAAAATATTATTCGCAAAGGCTTTTTTGTTATGTTTTGCCTCCTTTCTATTAAGGTTTAAAATTATTATTATTATATCGTTTGATTTTATTGCAAAATTCCACATGACAATATGCCTATCTTATTAACTAACAATTTTAAAATGTTCATAATTATAACTAAATAACCAATATTGTCAATAAGAATATTCATAGTAAGGACTTTAATTTGTTGTATAAAAAAACCTGTTTAAACTGTCTCGTTTTTTAGCAAATTCCGCTAAATATTCTTGTTTAACCGGGTCGGCGCGGGGCGGAATAATTTTCATAGGATTAACCCATGCACCATTCTGTAAAAGTTCAAAATGAAGATGTGGACCAGTTGACATCCCGGTCGAGCCAACGTAACCAACTATTTGGCCTTGATTAACCCTTAGTCCGCTTCTGATGCCCTTTCCAAAACTTCTTAAGTGTCCATATCTTGATTTAAATCTCTGGGCATGCACTATCTCTACTAACCTTCCGTATCCTCCTCTCCATCCTGCAAAAGTAACCGTCCCATGACCTATCGCTGATACTGGTGTTCCGCTTGGTGCTGTATAATCAATGCCCCGATGCGGACGGACTATCTTTAGAATTGGATGATATCGCCCACGGCTGAAATACGAACTGATATGCGAATATCGTAATGGTGATTTCAGAAATGCTTTGCGAAGTGATTTCCCTTGATAATCATAATAATCTTTGTAGCCAGTCGGATCAACATAGAAATATCCTAGAAAATCCCCTATTTGCCCTTTATATCTTACTGCAAGCACCTGCCCGTAATCGATAAAATTTTGGTCATCAAACTTCTTCTCAACCAAAACAAAAAACGAATCACCGTTTTGTGTTTCCGTGAAAAAATCAATTTCCCAAGCCAAAACATCCGCGTAGTCAGCAATTAACTGTGGTCCTTCACCGATGTTAAGCATCGATTCGTACAGTGACGATCTGATCTCGCCTTTCACCAACATGATTTTTTTCTTAATATCTTTATATTGCATCGCAATGCTAATATTCTCTGTTTCCAAGTTATCAAAAGTATATATGATAGCATAATCTTTTTTATATTCAATTTTTACTAATGTATCATTGCGATAGAAGAATTTGAATGTATCGGTTAGATTAAGGCGAGCAAAATTAAACCCGATCTTTTTCAGCACATCAACAATTTTTGTATTTAATTGCGTCGAAACCGCTGCACGATTTAGAATACCAGAAAAAATCTCTCCTGATTGGGGAGTGTAGATTTGGTGTTGTAGGGGGATTACGGTTGGTATTGTAGTTTTTTTTCTTGGAAATAGAGCAAAAGTAATCAAGAAAACAATCACAGCTGAAATACCAAATACAAATATCGCTCTTAAGGGAGAACTAAAAATATTAACCCATTTGATAACCCTATTTATCATTTAATAAATAGAGATTCCCCTTGGCAACTTCACCATTTTACATAACAAAATCAAAAACCGCCTTGCGATGTACTTTGTAAAACTTCGTTTATCTTTTCCCGAATAACATCAGGTAGTGATATGTTTAAAAAGTTTATTCCCAAATTTAAAACTGGTGGACGCCAGCGGACATCATTGACTATCGACAAAATTTCAACCGTCTTGATTTTTGGATTAGCGCTAATGAATCGATAATTTATCGCATCGTAAAGATTCTGCCATCCTAAAGGTGTCAAACCCTGAAATGAACCAGAGAGAATTATTCCCCATTCTCTAACTATATGTGGCATAACATCTCTATAATAATTTACAAATGGCAGTTGTTTCTGTGTATCGCCAATAAACCACACTGATTCTTTTTTATAATCAACGATGAGCAGTACCGGTCGTTTTCTAAATGCGTTATAAAAATTTTCATGCAAAGGGATCGATTCTCTTGAGTATAGATATAAATTCCTGACTACGGTATCGGTTTGCAAGTGCAGTTTCGCTGGTTGGTCAGCAAAAGTATGGCTGATTCCGTATTTCGCCATTGCCTTGTGAAAAGCATCTCCGCCATAAAATTTAGGAATTTGTTTCATCACTGAACCGCATCCTAATTGCGGATTTAATTTATCCTGATTTACTTCAAGATACCGAATTGTATTAACGCGCAAACCATTCGCCATATCAAATCCTCGCATTTTGTTTCATAATTATTAGCGCTGTATTTTTGAACGAAAAAACTCGGCTTCATGCTCATCATTTGCGATGCAGTTAATAAAATCGTTTATCTTATTATTTTTTAAAATATAATTTCCGTTTGCGATTATTATTGCATTGTTTTTAACCCATTCATCAATAATTCCCGGTCTTCGAAACATTTTTTCATATTTTTCATAGCTTGCAATTGGCTTTTGAGTTTCTAAATCAATTATGAATCCGATGATAACATAGGGATAGATTCGAAGTGAAATTTTATAGCTGGGCGGAAAAATACCTTCGGGGAGCAAAATCTCGATCGTCGCAACATTTATTGGATTGAGTAACCTAGCTAAATCAAAATCACATTGGAGTCCTAGACGATATGCGATCACACCAATGCCGATATTTTGTATTTTAATTGACCTGTCCGTTGGGCGGAACAATTTTAACATTCTAACGGTTAATCTTACATTCCTTTGTAACGAAAAAATTTCTCGCAGTATCAATTTTGTCATTACTGCAGCAAAACCATTCATTCGAACATCTTGATTAACCATCACATCCCATAAAGTGACTTCGCCAGTTTGAGGGCCACGGTCGCAAAGCACACGTCCGATTAAATCATTTCCGCTTTTTAAAAATAATCGAGCCTGACACTCGGTAATTTCTTCCTCAATATCGAAAACGCTATTTTTAAATGACCCTTCTAATATTTGGAGTCGATTAGAATCAATTAATCTAAATGGAGGACCAAATCGTTTCGGTGTAAAGTCCGCTTTTGGTTTTTTACCAAATAATGGATCCAAAAATCTCATTTTTAATCAATTAATTTTATTTACTATTTCATTAAATTCGGATTGTACCGAACTGCTTGCGCAATACATTTCACCGCTTCTTTCTGCATACCTTTGTTTCGATAGTTAATGCCTAAATTGTACCATGCTGCTGCGTGATTAGGATTCAATCGTAATACCTTTTTATAATGAGCTATACTGCTATCTATATTACCTTTTTCGTAATGAGTTAAAGCAAGGTTGTAAAAACACCGTTCTGATTGCGGATTAATCTTTAGTGCTTTATCATAATAAGTAATTGCCTTATCATATTTCCTCATACCATGATAAACATTTGCCAGGCCAAGATTTGCTTCAAAATAATTCGGCGCTAAAACAATTAATCGTTCGTATATATCTTTGGCTTTCTGTAAATCATTTAATTGTTCGTAGCAATAAGCAAGATTATTGAGCGCCTCGATATAATTTGGTTTAAGGACACTTGCTGTTTTAAGAGACGGAACTGCCTTACTCCAATCACCGGTCATGCAATATGCAAGCCCAAGTAAATGATGATATTCAGCCGCATTGGGATTACATTCAATCGCTTTAAGCAAATAACCGACTGCTTGCCGTGGTTCGTTAATTCGATTATACACTTGAGCTAATTTAGCATATGCTAAAGGGAAATCTACCGCTAAATCTATTGCTTTACTATAGTATCGAATTGCTTTTTCAAAATTTTTACTTGTATCAGCACCCGATGCAATTGCATGTTGTTCGTAAACATCTGCCATTTTAATGAAAGTGTTAGCAATCAAAAAAATAAAATTACCGCGATACTTTACCACTGGAATATGATAAGACAAAGGTGCATTAGCTAATGGTTCCCAGTAAATACTACGAGTCGGTGTAATTATTTCCAAACAAATATTTAAACTTGTATCTGCTTCACCAGTTATTACGCAATGTGTATTAAATCCGCATTTTGATAAAACGATACTATCTAATGAAGCAAACAGAACCTCCGCACCGGCGATTTGGGTTAAGATATCAAATCGCTGATTAAGGAAATCAGTTAATAAAAATATCTTTTCGTTCTGGACTCGTGGTGGCATGTGCCTCAAAAACCAATCACGCAGTGTCGCCAGAAAAGTAAATTGAGTTTCGAACGAATTGTCTTTTTGTAAAATTTTAAGCAAACGCTGAATTTGCGGGAAATTAATAATATTGCGGAATAATAACTCGATTTTCTGACCATAAATTTCAAACTCGGCGCGTAGCTCAATACTACTTTGACATAGATGTCCGAAAGCAAGTGCGGTCGCTTGTCCGAATTCCTGCTCAATCAGAATTAATGTTGTTTTGTAATGTTCAAGATTACTACGTAAATGCTTAAGTTCAGAGACCGTAGATAACCCGGGATAAGTCAGTATTTCTTTAAAACGCTCTTCTTCACTATCCGGTAAAATTCCTATTGCACGCTGAATATACTGTTCCTTTTCCCATTGTGACAACTCGCATAATTGAAGATGTTGATGGATTAACCAAGCCTCCGCTTCTGCTCTTAAAATTTCTAAATGCCTCTGCAATGAATTAAGAGAGAAAAATTCGTAAGGCGTAAATCTAATTAAAGTACCCTCGTCAAGGTATAAGGGCATACGCCACTTTTCAAAATAACTCTGATGAAAAGCTGGTAGTTTATTGTGAACATGTTTAGCGTACTCTAAAAGTTCTTCATCCGAGCGGGTCACTGCATTTGATAGGTTTTGAGGAGAATTTCTTTTTGTAGTTTGGTTATTTTTATGCGAGTAACTTGGCGTAGTTATCATTTCATCGTATCAATAAGATTCGTAGACAAATTGCCTTGTCGGAACTCATGATTCGCAAGAATTCTGAGATGAAATGGTATTGTTGTTTTTACACCCGAGATAACAGCTTCCCTGAGCGACCGTTCCATTCTCACGATTGCTTCTTCTCGAGTTCTACCCCATGTAATAAATTTTGCGATTAAAGAATCATAATAAGATGTAACGGTATACCCATTGTAGATGTGGGAGTCGACTCTTACTCCGGGACCAGATGGTAACCTGAGCTCAGTGATTTTCCCGGGTGTAGGCATAAAATCTTTATCTTCATCTTCTGCCATAATTCGACACTCCAAAGCGTAACCGAACGGGTTTTTAATATCTTGATTCTTAATGTCAAGCTCTTCACCGGCTGCAATGCGAATTTGTTGCTTTACAATATCAACATGAGTTACTGCTTCAGTAATTGGATGTTCTACTTGAATTCTTGTATTCATTTCCAGAAAATAAAAATCTCGGGTGGCGGTTGCTAAGAATTCCATTGTCCCAGCATTTTCATAACCGATTGACTTGGCACCTGCAACTGCTGAATCACAGAGAATAGTACGGGTTTCCGAATCTAAAAAAGGAGAAGGCGCTTCTTCAATTAACTTTTGATGGCGACGTTGGATCGAACACTCTCGTTCAAAAAGATGCGTTGCGTTTCCAAAAGCGTCGGCAAGAATTTGCACTTCGATGTGTCGAGAGCTTTCTATGAATTTTTCGATATAAACTCGCTCGTCGTTAAAACTTGCCTTTGCTTCGGCTTGAGCCAAACGAACCCCCGCTTCTAAATCTCGTTCCTGCTTAACAATGCGCATCCCTTTACCGCCGCCACCGGCTGCAGCTTTAACTATTATCGGATATCCAATCTCCTCAGCCAATTTTCGTACTTCTTTGATTGAGTCAATAGCGCTTTGAGAACCGGGTAGAACTTTTAGCCCCGCCTCGGCCATTTTTTTCCGAGCTAATAATTTGTCGCCCATCATTCTGATTACCGAAGACTTTGGACCGATAAATCGTAAATTGCATGATTCGCAAGCTTCAGCGAAATCGGGATTTTCAGATAAAAATCCATAGCCAGGATGAATTGCGTCGCAACCAGACACCTCAGCTGCGGATAGAATACGCGGAATATTAAGATAGCTCTCGTCAGCCAATGAGCCTCCGATACAAATATGTTCATCCGCGAGCTGGACATGTAATGCCCCTCGGTCTGCTTCTGAGAACACTGCTACAGTTTTAATGCCTAGTTCACGACAAGCACGAATAATTCGCACTGCAATTTCACCACGATTCGCAATCAGCACTTTGTTAAACATTTTAAATATCACCCGACTCTTTCTACATACGTATTATTTCGGGTATCAATTCTTACTATGTTGCCTACCGTGATAAAAAAGGGCACGGATACTACTAAACCGGTTTCAAGTTTTGCTGGCTTGCCACCACCAGTAGCGGTATCGCCTTTATAATCTGGTTCGGTTTCGACTACCTTAAGTGCAATGAAAGTCGGCACCTCCATTGTCGCTGGCTTACTATCAATATAGATGACATCAACATTAAGATTTTCGGTAAGGAATTGAACTTTGTCCCCTAACATTTCTTTGGTAAGGACAAACTGGTCATAGTGCTCTAATTCCATAAAATGATATTGTTCACCATCATTGTAGAGATATTGACATTTTCTTCGTTCGACTTCTAAATCTTCCAGTTTTTCATCAGAAGATAAGTTATCTTCTATGACACGTGCCGTGAATAGATTTTTGAATTTTGTTCTAACAAATGCCCGTCTTTGTGCAATTTTCACTCTTTGAAATTCGATAATTTCCCAGATATCATCTTTGTATCGAACTAAAAGCCCAGTTCTGAAATCATTCGGTGTAATCATAATTCAATTAGCTCCTTTGGACTTCGAGTTAAGATTTCACATCCATTTTCTTTTACTCGAACTAAATCTTCGATTCTTACCCCAAACTCAGCTGATAAATATATACCCGGTTCGACCGAAAATACTTCGTTAACTTTTAAAATGTCTTTACTTTTACTTGCTAAGGTTGGCAATTCATGAACCATAAGCCCAATACCATGTCCTAAACTGTGACCAAAGTTCTCGCCATATCCTTTATCTTTAATATAATTTCTTGCATATCCATCAATTTCTACCGCTGGTTTTCCCTGAGCAATATTTTCCAACGCTAATTTCTGTGCGGTAAAAACAATATCATAAATTTCTTTTATTTTTTTAGAAGCTTTTCCCATCACTACGGTCCGGGTCATATCTGAACAATAACTCTGATATTTCGCGCCCATATCAAAAACAATCGTATCGCCTAACTTTAGCTTTGTGTTTGTTGGTTGTGCATGAGGTAACGCGCCACGCTCGCCGAATGCCACAATGGTTGGAAAGGCAATATCATCTTCTTTTTTAAACTGGTAATCTATCTCGGTTGCTAAGTCTTTTTCCGTAATTTTTGGTTTAATAATTTTAAGAACACTCATAAAAGTTTTATCGGTAATTGCTACTGCTTTTCGAATCTTTTCGATTTCAGCAGTATCTTTTGTGATACGTTGATTTTCTACTACATTGTTAGTCGGCATTATTTTTACTTTCGTTTTTTGCTGTTTCTTTATTTTGGAGTAATTACCAAAGGAAAGATTACTGCTTTCAAATCCAAGTTTTTTAATACCTTTAAGATCAATGGCGGGGAAATCGGCGAATAAATTTCTATCCCCAATTTTAGTCTTACATCCTTTTACTTCTTTTTTTATCTGTTCTTTATAACGAAAATCAGTATAAAAAATCGGTTTTGATTGATTATTTCTGACCAGCAACATACCATTAGAACCAGTGTATCCGCAAAGATAAATAAGGTTAGCTGGGTCTGTTACTAATAATGCATCAATCTCATCTTCTTTGAGCTTTGATTTTAATAAATCTATTCTTTTCAACATAAAAAAATCTGTACGCTCCACTCCATCTTTCAATGAAAAGGCTAAAATATTTTATCTAAAAGATACTTAATGTCAATATAAAATTACTATTCAAATACGCATGATTTGTTAGACAGTTGCGGTTGTTTGAACAATCGGTTGGAAATTTGGTATAAATTGTCGAATTAACCAAATATTAGTTTGTAGATGATTGGTCATTTTGTTGGTTTTGATTGTGAATGGTTCGCCAAGGTTTCCCGAACGGAATCGGCTTAACGCTAAAAAAATACATATCTGGTCAGCTAAATGATAATCGAACACGCTTTCTTTTGCCAAGAGATAAGCTTTATAATCTTGATACACTTCGGTCGCAACCGTTTCTACTAGCTTACCGCGTTCACCAAGACTACAGAATCCAACTGTGATATTATCAAACTCTGCTTTTAGAAATAAATACGTCCCAGGACAAAATGCCCGAATTTCCTCGATATGTGCATCAATTTTCGTTTGTGGAAAATCGTTATCTAAAAGTCTAAGAAAGTGATTTCTCTGCCGTTCGGCAATGCTGATCGGTAAATTGGCAACCCGGGAAATCAATGTCAGTTTCTTTAAGTAACCACGGTGTAATACTGATCCTAAACTTTTAATAGTCAGAATCGCACGAAAATCAATGATGACTTCTCCCCTACCAACTGGAAAGAATCCATACTGAATAAGTTTAGCATTGACCGCTATCCCGTGCTGAATTAGGTATGAAATGAGAACTTCGCTAAGATAATCGAATGGCGGACTGAACGGTACATGCGTGCCACCTTTTAGTGTAACTTGACTATTCGTCGATATAAGAACAGGCAATATTGCTTGGGCAACTAAACTCACCGCGCCAGCACTACCACGTCCTTCGGCCACGTCAAACTCATAATTACCTGGTTTGATATCGTTCGGTTTGAAAACTAAACCGGTCGACCCAAATTTTGCACCGGACACTTCTCCGTTACAAATTTTTACTACTGCGTTGACCGATGTCAGGTGTTGTGGTAATAATCCAGGACGCTTTCTCCCTTTACGGATATTAATGATTTCAAATGGCATTTTAAGGCACGCGGAAAGACTGAGGGCGGTGCGCAGAATCTGGCCACCGCCCTCGCCAAAAGAGCCGTCAATCCGAATCATTTACCGATTCGTTTTACTTCATTCTTGGTGCGAGTCTCTTAATCACTTCCGGAAATGTTGTATATTCCATTTCGGTTAATGGTAAACGATGTGGTTCGAATGGTCCATGTGCACGCATAAAATTAGCTATCTTATTTGCTTGTTTACGAGCATAATCGAACGCTGGGTCATCAAACATGTCTCTTGGACCAACCAGTTTACCATTCGAAACCTGAAAACCAGCCGCAATCACTCTTGGTGGACCATCAAATCTTGATGGGTTCGCTTCTCTCTGTGCAGTTGGCATTAGAGGACCATAGTGTGAACCACGCATCCAGCCCGTAACTAAATGCGGGAATGCAAATGGCTCCAAAATTTCACCCATTGCGGGTAAACCAGACTGACCACGAACAATCAGCACTGGGTCATCTTTACCGACATAACGTCCAGCGATAAGATATAATTTCTGCGTAGAGCTTGCTGCTGCAATCTCGCCTTTCTTGGTATAGACCGCTTTGATAATATAATTTTCCGCGGAACCGATTAACACGAGCAAGTCATACATTTCTTCCGGTGTCGAAAGCATAAAATTCTTGTCTTTTTTAATATCGTGGACTTCAAACTTGAAACCATCGTGCATTGATGGGTCAATAATCAGACCGATTGTATTAAACGGGTCAGCAAACATTTTAAAAACTGGAAAGTTCCATGCACCCGGCGCGCACTTATCACCCATGAACACAATAATCGGTTCCGACTTACGCTCGACGATTTCCATCTCGGCCACGCCCGGACCCATTCCTTTAACATTACCAGAAAATGCATCAGCCAGCATATCCTGACCTGCGCCATACAGTTTTAGTTTCTTAGCAAGTTCAGTTCCAGCTTCGAATACTTTCCATGCCAAGCCGTGGATATCTTTTGAATCACAGCCCTTATTATGGGTCATAATTAATTCCAAATCATCACCACAGCTTGTAACACAGAAATCATTAATTGTCTTATTCTGCTTTGCTTTACCCAGCATCGATTTGGCTAATCCCAAAATATCAGGATGGGACGAAGAATGTCCAACATAACCGCCGATATCAGCTTTTATCACAGAAATCGTAACTTTCTGTACTGGCTTTTCCGCCATCGGTTTCTTACTTACTTCTTTCATTTAATGCCTCCATAAATAAAATTTTTTATCTTATTAGATCTTTCTATATTAGGCTTGGTATACATCACAGGGACACATCCAACCTAAATAAAATAACACGGATCTCACTATTAAAATTTTAATTACAATTGTATCTTTAAAATACCACTTTGTCAATGATTTTATCTAATAGTGGAAAAATAAGCTCATTATTTCGTGCAAACCTGAGATGTAAGAATGCTTAAGTATTTACACAGATGTAAATAAAATTATTAATGAAATTTTGTTCTAATTTTTTGGTAATATTGGGCTTATCGCAAAATAATGTCAATTAGACGGTATAGCCCACCCCCTCGCTTTCAGCATATCTAAGAATTAAATATAAAAGCTGGTGTAAAAACCTCAGTCCAAAACATAACCGCACTAATAAGAAGATTCTTGTTAAAAATCATGATCGATTTGCTAGCAAAGAATATAATACAAATCGCCCTAAGAATTTCAGTAGGTATTCGAACAGGAAATCGAACAGGAAACGGAACAGAAATTAGAGCGCGCTTCTGAATAGGGTTTTTAGGAGGTAATTGAACCAACAACTCAAAAACAGCTGGAAAATCTCTCTTATCTGTCTATCCATCTCAGAAAAATAAAAAGGGGGCGAATCTGCCCCCTTTTGGTTTAATTTTGTATATTATTCTATGATAACTTTTATCTCTTTTTGATTCTGTGTGTCGTTATAGCGTAAGAAATAAACACCTTTTGCCAGATTATTCGCGGAGAGATTTGCGGTGTAAGAACCCGTATTCATCCTACCGTCATTAATGATTTCGACTACTCGTCCGGTCGCATTATAAAGCTTAATCGTCACATTATTAGGCATTGGAACTGTGTATCGAATCGTAGCCTGTTTGTTAATAGGATTGGGTAACACCTTAATTTCAGCACTCAGCTTTGCACCTTGGGTATTCAATGATTGAACTGAATTATTGTTTAGATCGCTCGCCGTCTTCTCTGCTCTATATGCCGCAGGAATAAATTGCCAGAATTCCGGTAAGTTATTTCCTTTTAAGAGCCATACTTTATTACTTGCATAAGCAAGAGCTGCTCCACTATAAGGAACACTAAGCGCATTTAGTCTTGGAATCGTATCCAACGAAGTCCACGCACCAGATAAACCCGGAACATACTTCCAAAATTCATTCGAACTGCCGCCTTTGATCGCATAAATTTCTCCATTGCTCGTCATTGCACCACCATCAAGAACCGTTGTTGCTACGCCGCGCTGAGGATGAACTTGCGGAATCGATGGTTGAGCCGTCCAAATATCACTCGTCACATTATAAACCCAGAAATAATTATCGTTGCCGCTGCCTTTTAACGCATAAATTTGCCCGCCAAATTCAACTATACAACTACCACTACCATATGGTATATTATCTGGCGAAGTCGGTGCCGAAGTTAAGTTTGTCCATTTGTTGTTAGCCGTATTATAAGCAAAAAAGTTTAAATCACCTAATTTACGACCACCAACTATAAGATATACTTTACCATCTAAATAAACAATCGAACTACCATTATTAATAGCAACCGGCGCCGACGCATTGTTTGACCATCGGTTTCGGCTTATGCTATATGCCCAGAAATTTTTTGCACCACCACCTCTGAGTGCATATATTGTATCTCCGCCGTTATAGCACAGCGCGCCACCTTCACTAACAAAAGACGAAGTATGTGCTCTTGATTGCCATTGCGTGCCATTATACCTATAAAACTCGCGTGTTCCATTCCCTCGCAATGCATACAACATATCTCCTACACCAACCATAGCAGCACCTGGACCAACATAACTCATTTGTAGTCCGCTTGGCATATCTTCTTTCCGTATCCAAGGGAAAATTGAGAAGAACGCAACTATCGTATGATCCGAGCCCACATAATTAAACGTATAACTACTAATCGCTCCTTGATTCACGTTATCTACTTTTACGCTGTCAATTTGATAACCAGTATTAGCGGTCATCGTATATGACTGGTTTCCACCATTATTAACATATATTGTACCAAGTGGTAATATCGTGCCACCTGAAGTTGCACTCGAAACAATCGTATATGTATTTCTAGTAAATGTAGCGGTCACGGTCTTATTTCCATCCATCGTAATTGACGTTGGATTTGTACTACCCGCTAAATCTCCACTCCAACCCGTAAATGTCCAGCCAGTGGCGGCTAATGCCTCCAAATCAACTACCGTACCATAGGCATATGTCGGCAGGTCCGGATCCTTTGTCACACTACCATTACCCACAATATTTATTGATAAGGCAGGTTGGTCAGTAATAAAAAGCCTAAGATCAGGTCGATGGTTTGTTGCTAATAAATATTCGGGCTGATAATCATCCCACCGAAAGGACCTTGACCTGTTATTCGGTGTTACAGTATATCGCCAATTGGGATAAGTTGGTAAATTCAATTGGTACCCTTTTATCACTAATATTTGAAGATTAGTAGTGTAGTTATAATAGAATGGTGTATTCAATTGAACATCCATCCATCCTTGTGTAGCATTATTCGTGAATGAACCATTAAAAACCTGTGTATATCCAGTTAAACTGTAATTCCCATTTGAAAGTGTGGTTACCGTTGTATGTTTCAAATAAATAGTAACGTTTTCAATCGGGTTAATATCATCACCCCAGTCTTTGTAATAGGCAATATGAGTGATATTCCCTGCGGTATTAATATTAATTTCAGATTGAAGATATATCGCTTCGTGAGTGGAGTACTTCCATCCGCGAAACATTGGCTGGTCACCTTCAGAGTTTGTACCTGTTCCGATTACTACATGGCCGATAATACTTGTAATCTGAACTTTTTCATCATTCGTTGGGTCCTCGTCACCTGTTAAGATTGTTCTCATTTTCACATTACAATTTTCTATTATTTGTGGTGTCCATTCATTAAATGAGACAGTTGCAAAGCTTCCCGCATTAAGCGAAATTGTCTTACTATCAGAATATCTTACTGTCTGGTCTGCGCCACGAATTTCGCAGGTTAATGTGAAATTCGTTTGATCAGAACTGCCATAATTAATAACCAAAGCCTGAGGTATCATTGCAGTGGTTACTGTATGGGATGCGCCAGGGTTTACAATTCTTTCTACACCAACATCGTTATTAAATGTTGTGTAAGTTCCTTCTTCATTTACAGTCATGAATGTTGGATAATTAAATAAAGCATTAGAACCAAATGTAGCATAAATTTTATCTCCAACCTGATTCGCCATCAGCCAACCCCGTGCCGCTAACATCGGACTTACTACTGTCCACGTATTGCTTGCAATGTGATACTTATAGACAATATTGTCTGCTAACCTATGTTCAGTAACACAACCACCTAATACATATATTTCCGCATCGTTAAAACTACAAGCGCTGTGATATATTCTGGTTCCAGGCATATCGGCTCGCCGAGTCCAGGCATTTGTGGTTGCGTTTGGGTCAAACTCCCAACAGTCATTTAATTCATCACCACTTAAGTTGATACCGCCAAACACATAAATTTTTCCATTAGCTCCAGCTGCTGCTGCCCAACCACGACCAATTGGAATAGGAGCTTTGGTTGTCCAGTTATCATATACCGGTACCGGGTCATATTCGTATGTCGTTCCGGTTCGGTTATCATCGCCAATAATGTATAATTTACCGCCAGCCACCGCACTTGCAACCGCCCATTTTGCTGCAGGCATTGAAGTCTTCGCAGTCACTGTATTATTAACGATATCAAACTCTTCACAGGATGAAAGTGTAATTGGCATAGGAGTTGTTGCGTCCCTTCCGCCACACACGTAGATTTTATTGCCGATTCTACCACCGCCACCAGCTCGTCTTGGCGTTAGAAGGTTAGGCAGACCAGTTGTAATCCAAGAATTATTAGCTGTATTGTAAGCATAAATCGTATTAGTTGATGTAGGAATACCACTGCCACCATCTACCGCTCCGCCAAGAAAATAGATAATACCGTCCCACGCCCCACTCGCTGGACACCAATATCGTCCTGGGTCAGGTGAATTAGTCTTGCTCACCCAGTTCATCAAATCAGTTGCCGGTGGTAAAACAGAAGGTTGTGTATATATTACTTTTTGTTTCTCAGGTCCTGTACTACCGGTTCCATCATATATGGACATCTTACCGGATGCCGCAAAAACTATACCAAATGATATTAATAAAATAAATATTTTACGCATACTTACCTCCACAAACAAATTTGTTTGGCAGAAAAAAGTATGACCAGTTATTTATAACTTGGTCATACCTACAAATCGGTACCAATGTACCGCAATTAAACTGACACTGATGCTGAAACTGGACCTCCTGCCTCAAGACCTGACTCAACATCGTCAGATTACTCCATAATTACAGATTAAATAACAATTATTTGCGCATGATTGCGTGAGATTTCCACACCGAAAGGAAATTAAAGAAAAATTATGATTGGGACAATAAAAAAATACAACACTCTGACACTTCGTTTCGCTCGCCATAAAATTTAGTTTACTTAAAAACTTCTATTATTTATACCGTAAAATTGTGCTCTGTCAAGGATTTTTTTAATGAATATACTTATCTTGGAATGTGTTAAGTCTTCACTAACCCCATAGTTATAAATTATTCATCACGACTACAAAGAAAACACTGATTAAAACCACCTGGGGTAGTCACATTTAGCTACACCATTCGAATGGTAAAAATATATCAGAATTTCGGTGGTACCGGCATCGAAAAATAACAAGGGGGGCGACATCGCCCCCCTTGTCTTTAAGATATTATTATGCTATCGAACAATAAGTTTCAATTCTTCCTGATTCGTGACAGTGCTGTATCTTAAGAAATAGACACCACTTGAAATATTCGAAATGTTCATCGCGTAATTACCAGCATTTAAATAACCGTCATGTAAAGTCTCAACTAATCTTCCAGTTGTATTATAGAGTTTGATTGTAACTTTACCAGCAATAGTAACAGTATATCGTATTGTCTTATTCGCAAAGCTGAAGCTTTGCCCTACATTTACGTTTGTTGGCAGTATCGGGCAGACGTTTGGATCTGCGTTTTCGTTCCGTATCACATTTGAGATTTGAGATTTGACATTTAAGATTTCTGCCGTCGGGACATATTGCCAAAACTCTAATGTACTATTTCCTTTCAGCAGATACACTATACCTTTTGCATATGTCAATGCAGCACCTGTTTTCGGTACTGATTTCTTGTCGCGTCGAGGGATTGATTCTATTCGTGTCCAACCGCTGGCAGCAGTATATTGCCAGAATACATTAACACCACCGCCTTTGATTGCGTAGACTGCGCCATCACCGCTCGTCATCGCACCGCCATCTTTTACAGTTAGTTTCTTTGACTTACCATACAGCATATCCATCACTGGTATCGAATCAACCGCAGACCAATTAGAGCCATTGTAAGAATACAATGGATTGTACTTATCGCCTCCTTTTAAAGCATAAACCGTTCCGTCCAGTACCGCAAGACAACTGCCATCTTTCCAAGCCTTTGCATTCGGGGTTGCCGGTAATGATGGTCCGATTGTCCATGTGTTGTCAGCAATATCGTAATGGAAAAAATTGTTCTCGCCGATTTTTTGTCCACCTGCTAACAGATATACTTTCTCATTTTTATAAACAATTGATGTCCCGCCCTTGAATGCTTTGGTAACCGGCACAAATTCTTTGGCGATCCAATTATTTGCATTGATATCATATGCCCAGAATTCAGCGGTACTGTTTCCTTTTGTTGCGTAAATATAATTTCCGCCATCCCAAGCCAAGGAAGCGCCCTTGGCTACTTTTTTCTTATTGAAAGTATATGGATCATTTGGTTTTCTGCCATATGGAATCGATTCGCGTAGTTCCCAAGTAGTTTTAGTACCAGGCACGTACATATAGAATTCATTTGATTTATTGCCGCGAAAAGCAAATAAATCAGAACCTGCCGCAACTAATGCACCGCCGTCTTTGATATATTTACCAATAACCTGTGTCCGCATTGATTCTTTTTGCATCCAGCCCGGCGGCAGTAGCGCAAATGTAGCAGAAATCGTGTGGTCATCATTGATAGCTGTAAATGTATATTGAGTAACTGCACCGATATAATCGCCATCAACAAAGACACTATCAACACGATAACCTTGATTCGGAGTAATTATGAATGTTGTGTCTGAACCATACGTAGCAATAACTGTTCCCGCTGGTAAAATGCTTCCTCCCAGCCCAGCAGTTGCAGTAATTGTATAAGTATTAATAGAAAAATTACCAGCTACAGTTTTGTTAGTATTTACATAGATTGAATCCGGATTATTACTACTGGTTAAATCACCGGTCCAATTCACGAAATACCATCCCAGCCCAGGGACGGCGTTCAATGAAACCCATGTACCATAATTATAAGTTGGCTGGTTCGGAACTTTATTAACAGTACCGCTACCTGAAACATTCGTAGTTACAGAATAAGTGTTTATTGCAAAGTTTGCGGTTACGGTTTTATTGCCGTTCATATAAATTGAATCTGGATTTTGAGTGCTGTTCAAGTCACCGTTCCAATTTACAAAATGATATTCGGTTCCAGGTATTGCTGTTAATCGCACCCACGTGCCATAGGTATAAGTCGTCTGATTTGGCGTCTTTGTCACACTACCATTACCAGAAATATTCACAGTCAATGTATATGATGGTACTGGAAGCTGATTAATCTTTTTTATGCTACCTTGCCAGATTTCTTTGGTCGAATCAGACTGCATAACTGGATTCTGTATCCAGGTCACAATTTCACATCGATTGGAATTCCAACCTAATTGTAAAGTAAATGGTTGACTGACTGTTACCGAGTCACCTGCTGGAATTGACACGGAACTGCCGACATAGTTTGGTATATAATCACGCGCAACATGATTATGCCACTGGTCGCCATTCGGAGTTGGTTGATAAATGCTGTCTTCGTCAAGAACAAAAAGTGCATTACCGTTTATTGTAAAAGTCCCATCATTCCGGTATCGAGCATAGATTGTACCACTACGTGTTCCTGGGTTATAGGTACCCCACATTGTTATTGTAACTGGTGAAGTTTGATTCATCCGGCTGACAATTCTACTTTGCCAGTTTGCGTAATCGTAACTACCGTGCTGGTTACCATCATACCATAACCATGGTGTATAGTAACTTCCTCCTTGTGGCGGTGGATACCATGTCATACGCTGTACAGCTTCGGCAAGATACATACCATAACTGTTGTTAGCGATATGCATTTCGATAACAGCCACCCTTCCCGGGTAATTTATTACAATTTGAGTTAGTGTCCCACTAGCTCCAGCACAACCGCTTCAGCCTTCAGAATATGCCATTTCGCAGACGACAACTCTTTCTGCAGCATTAGTTATAAATATTGAACCTAAACCCAATATTATACTTAACACTAATTTATATTTCATATTACGATAGCCATATACCTTTCTGTTAATAATTGCAAAATTATAATTAATATCATAAATTATGTCAAGGTTGAGGAGATGAAGGTAGTGTCATCTGATCGGTCACATCGTAACTGGCGATCGGTTGAAAACTCTAACTGTAGATGGAAGAAAAACTGAGTGGAAATTTTATCTAACTCACTAAAAACCAGCCACTAATAACCAACACCTGCTAACATAGGGAAGGTGAGGTTGTGCAAAAATATGTATTTTAGGCTTGTACAATAATTATTTGAGATTATACTGAATTATGATTTTAATATTCAGGGGGCACCATGTCTCATTTTATTAAACCTAATCGTGTACAATTAAGGTTTCAATCATTGGATATTGAAAAATTACTTGCTCCGGATCATCCGGTTCGATTCTTTTGGAAAGTTTGTGAAGATTTGGATTTAAAA
>Ga0315291_10001857_pt1 | contig 27916 bp, 24 predicted proteins | sample YL17G12_20_MG_FD_203070 | JGI IMG/M metagenome (GOLD analysis project Ga0315291, IMG submission 203070) | Sediment microbial communities from Yellowstone Lake, YNP, Wyoming, USA - YL17G12_20 | ecosystem: Environmental > Aquatic > Freshwater > Lake > Sediment | place: USA: Wyoming | collected...
TCCCCATCCTTCTCGTGACCCACAAGCAAACGTACACGGACCACGCGACCGTTGCGTACAGTGGCACTGAAGTCTCAGGCGCCGGGAACGAGCGTCAGATCCAAATCCAAAGGCTACGAGGTGCGGCGACATGAAGACCGAGATTGAGGTCCAAGACCGCATTCGTTACTTGCTTGATCAGGAGTTCGAGCGCCGTGCCGTGGAGGCCGAGGTCAAGCTCCCCAAGCGATGCGTCCACAACTACCGCCACCCCCTCGACAGTCGTAAGCAGGTCAACGGGGAACCCAACGAGAATTACAATCGCATCGGGAAGAATGGACAGACGATTGGCCTTTGTATGTATGAGGCCTCCAGCCCTGACGACTGGAAGGGCAACATCTGCGAAGACCCCATCGACGCGCAACGCTGCCCTTTCTTCACGCCTTCGATAACGCGAGAGGCTATCCAACAGGCGTTGGAAGCGCAGATCCGGGACGTCGGGTGGGTGAAGGACAATCTCCCCGAGGTCCACGCGCTGCTTTGGACGCTGGACTCGAACAAGTTGCCTGTGAGTGTGCCTCCGCCTTCGGAACCAAAGACAGAGCCCCTGCTCCCGTCTGGACCCCAAGAAGAAGACACCAACGACGGCGATGATGATGTGGTCACTCCGGTCCCGCCTTCGCCTGTGTCGTGGTGGAAGAGAGCACTCCTTCGTCTCCTGGGTATCGGGCCGCACCAACTCCCCCCGTCTGACCGGTCGTAATGGGCCTCTCTGCGCTTGCCTGCATCTTCACCACGGAGCGCCGTCGTCAGAGACAGGCGGCCGTCGGCTTTTCCGTTCCGGCGATGGGGGAGGTGAGGGTCCCGGAAGATGCAATGCCCCTCCTCGCATCAAACATGCGAGGAACGTTCCTCCCGACGCGGCGATCGGGCGCAGGAATCGGTCGCTACGGCTTCTCACCCTGTCGCGTTGAAGAGGAGCCCTTGGCTCTGAGTGCGTTGTACCAAGCGCTCACGGAACTTTCGACACGTGAAGGGTGGGCGAATCGGTGTAGCGACCTCACACAAGCCATTGAACGTCTTCGATCTTCAGGTTTCGAGCCCCGCAGTATGGTCATCCCAGAGCAAACGCTTCGGGATGTCTGCGGGCCGGATTGCGACCTGGAGGCGGCACGTCGTTCGATGGCGGTGCAAGGGCACGTCGCTGTGGTCGATGGTATCCGCGTTCTTCTCTCGAACCTGCCGGGGGGTGCTGCGCTCGTATGTGCAGCACCAGAGGTTGTGGGGCTTTACACGCGTGTCGGCGACCACCTCGGCGTGCTCGTTCAGCGAGTTGACCGGGCGATCATGGTGGTCCGACATGACATGGCTTGACGACTTTGTGGGGCACGCAGCAGGGAACTTGACCGAGAGAGCCCGCGAAGCCCTCTGGGCTCGCGGCGTCACCGACGAACAGACCAGCCTGTTCCAGATCGGTTACCTCGATCGCGAACTCCCTGAGGGCATCGATTTCCCTCCTGGGTTCCTCGATTGGTCCTTCCGGGGTGGAAAGCTCGATGACGTCTTCGTTTTGCCTTTGACGAACACGCTCGGAGAGATCCACGGGTTGCAGTTTCGCCACGTCGATCGTGAGCGCACCGGGTACATGGACTTCATCGAGAAGGGGGACCTCGTGCTCTTCGGGCTCGGGCAGGCCATCCCCCACATTTGGGAGACCCGATCCATCCTCTTGGTTGAAGGGGGCTTCGATCTCTTCCCAGTTCAACGGTTCTACGCCCCCACGGTCGCCACATTGACGGCTCGCGTCGTAGATCCCTTGGTGCGGATCCTTCGACGACTCGTTGACCGTATCTGGCTTGGCTATGATATGGACGATACGGGGCGGAAGGCGTCTGCGCGATTTGTCCGGCAACACGGCGAAGAGTTCGGGCACGTAGGTATCGTGGACTACCCAAGAGTCTGCATGGTTGACGGGAAGCTGTCCAAGGACCCGTCGGACTTGTGGGAAGCCTGGGGGGACCAGAAATTCTCTGCTTTTCTAGCGTCAGTTATACATTCCGATCCCAAAACGGAGCCGTTCCATGCCTAAGGTCTACGAAAACGCTGAATCTGTCGAGACGATCGCTGAGCGTCTTCTTCCCACGTACCATTCGGAGCTGGCCACTGCTCGGATGAAGTACATCTTCGTGGACAAGGCCAGCATGAAGAACGGTAAACCCGTTCTTGGGAAGGTCCGCAAGATCACGGGCGCGAGTGAGTTCCTTCTGGAGAAGGACTTCCTCGTCGAGATCGCCCTGGACAGGTGGAACGATCTTGCACCGGTTCAACGCGAAGCTCTCGTCGATCACCTCTTGGAGCGCTGCTTCGGTGAAGAAGACGAGGAGACCGCTGAGATGAAGTGGAAGCTCCGCGAGCCGGACGTCCAGGAGTTCGCCACGATCCTTCGTCGTCACGGCGCCTGGAACGACGACCTCGTGGCCCTCCTCTCGGTTGCCCAATCGATCCGAGTGGACGCCCGTGTTCAAGAGGTCGTCGACGGGGAGACAGAAGAAGTCACCCTGAGCTAAGACGACCGCCGTGTGGGATACCAAGTACAGACCCTTGAAATTCGCGGAGGTCCTAGGCCAACCTGGGACTGTCCAGCTCCTTAAGGCACGCCTGCAAAAAGGCACTGCCTTGGATACGAGCTATTTGTTCGAGGGCGGTCACGGCCAAGGGAAGACGACCTTGGCCCGTATCTACGCACGAGCGATGCTCTGTTTGAACTTGGACAAGGCCGACCCGGAGCCCTGTAACAAGTGCGAGAATTGCCTGGCAATCCTCAACGACCAGCCCGGCCCCTTCTCAGAGCGTGATGCTGCCAGCCAGGGCACCATCGAAAACATACGCTCTATCGTCAACGAGCTTCCGTTCTCGGTCTTCAACGCATCGAAGCGTGTCTATCTCTTCGACGAGGCGCACCGAATGGGCCAAGGGGCCCAGGACGTTCTCCTCAAGCCGATTGAAGAGAAGAAGATGATCGCGATCCTCTGCACAACGGAGCCGGACAAGATCCGTGGGACGATCCGTTCGAGGTGCGAGCCGTACACGATCCGCAAGGTGACACGTGAGGACATCCTCGGACGGATGAAACTCGTCCTTCAGCAAGAAGGAGTCGAGTACCAGGATGATGCGGTCCTAGTCATCATCGACCACTCCGGCGGTCACGTGCGAGACATCCTCAACAAGATGGAGATGATCTCCCAACTGGGGCCCATCACCGTCGATGGGGTTCGGGAGTACCTCAAGCTCTCCGTGGTCTCGCTCTTTTACGAGATCCTGCTTGCCCTCCGAGACCCTAAAAAAGCGATCGGGTTCGTAGATCAAGCATGTGAGCAAATCTCGCCGGACGCTGTTGCTGCCGGCCTTGCCGAAGCTGCCATGAACAGCTATCGGCTCGCGAACAATATGTTCGCTGACTTCGTTTCCGCTGATCGTGAGTTGGGTAAGAGGGTCTACGGGGAGTATGGCCCGTACGTCATTCATCTCGCCGACCATTTTCTCAAGGCCAAACACGTTTCCGAAGTCAGCCTCGTCCGCGACATTCTGGTCCTCTCCCAATGGGATGGTAAGACCCCCATCGAACCTTTGGGTCGCCCGGTCTTGGTTCCATGGGGTTCTGCTCCTGCTACTGCCCCCGTGGCGTCGGTCCCTGCGCCTGGGGAGGCCGCATCCCCTGCCCCTGCGTCCCCTGCCCCTGCTGCTTCAGCTCCCGCCGCTCCGGCCCCGGCCCCTCCCCCTGTCAAGGAACTCACGACCCCTGATCTCCCTCCCCTTGGGGAGATGGATGTGAAGCTAAATATGAACGCGGCGCCCATGCCTCGGATGGACGCACGCGGACATCAGCACCTCGTCTTCCCTGGCAAGAACGTGGACGAGGATGACATGAAACCACTCAACGCGGACGTGTGGCGGCGTGAGTTTGAGCGCTTGTGGCTCAATCGAGGTGACGCGAGTGGCTGAGCTGAACCCTCCGCAACCGCCGATCGACCAGTGGGTCGTTTTGGAATTGGGGCCGAAGGCGGACGGGGCAGACCCGGACGAGATTCGAGCGTCAATCCGTCATTCCATTCGCGATGCCGATGTCTTCATTCCGGCTTCGGTAACGCAAATGGGGGAGGAGCGGGTTGTTCAGTACTTGATGGAGGGCTACGCCTTCGTCCGTCGCAGTCATGCGGACCAGATTTACCTGCGTCTCGAAAACACCAAGTTCGTCAACAGCGTCCTCCGGACGACGACCCGTGTGAATGGGTCGCGCCCTGTCCGTCAGATTGCCTTCGTAACGAGCGGCGAAATTGACAAGTTTCGCGGACAGATCCGAGAAGAGGTCGATCAGGGGATCTGCGTCGGGGATCTCGTGCTCATCACGTCCGGCCCGTACCGGAAGATCCAGGCTCGCGTCGAAGAGGAGATCCCCGAGCAGGATGCGGTGCAGGTCTACATCAAGCTTCGGTCGAAAGAGGCAATCATCACACTGCCTCGGGCGTGCCTCCGTCTTGTGGAAAAGGCCCCGCGCTCTCCGTACGCCGACCAGGCAAGTGGCTTGCGGGACTGGCTCCGAGGGGCCCGCGCGTTGCTTGGGTGGCCGAAGGAAGAAATCCTCCGTGTCCTTCTCCCGTACGAAACCTTCGTCAAACTAGATACTTGGGTACGCGTGGGGAAGGCGTGCTTCGGATTCATCCAGGCCAATGAGGTTGTCCTTGACCCGGAGGCACTTGCGGTCAAACTGCGGGCCTTCGCCAACCTCACCTCGTGGGTCGAGAGGGGCCGACCGATCGGTTACATACTTCGTCCTTTGGATCCCGCACCTTTGAAGGCGAAAGCTGAGGAGGTGGTTCGCCTTCAGGCATGGGCCGACACTGGAAAGAAGTTGCGTCCGATTGTGTACTCGTCCTACACTCCACCTCCCCTTTCGCCACTGGAGAGCAAGTATCTTGAGTGGTCGTGGTTCCAAGACATGGTTGTTCGCTTGGAGGCTGTCAGCTCCGACGTGGAAACCATCGAGCGTTCACTCAAAGCCGGGGGCGATATGATGGTGCAGAACGTCATCATCGACGGGACCCAGTTGGCCATCCGGTGCCTCATGGCTCCAGGTCTGAACACCCTCAAGGACCGCCAAGGACGACCGACGGGCGCTGTCCTAGGCTTCCTCCAAAGCCTAGGGGGTTTCCACAAGCGCTGGCCCGACGCAACCCTTCACGTGACTTGGGACTCCTCCTCCCAACGTCGGCGCAAAGAATTCGCTGAGTACAAGGCGAACCGAGCGGAGCGTACCCCCATCGCTTTCGAGACGGAGTGGCTGCGGGAAGTGCTCCCCATGATTGGGGTCCACCAGGCATGGCACCCAGAAGAGGAAGCGGACGATGTGATCGCGACGCTCGTTCACGGGTCCCTCAAGGGGCAAGTGAACTTGGTGGTGACCACCGATCGGGACATGCTTCAGCTAGTTAGCTCAACCGATCGCCAGTTCGTGCCGGCCGTGGGAGCTGGAAAAGAGCGCGTTTACGACATTGACGCGGTGCTTCAGGAATATGGGGTCCCACCTGCTGAGGTGACCCAAGTGCGAGCGCTGAGTGGGGACACCTCTGACAATATCCCCGGAGCTTTGGGGTTCGGGTTGAAAACCGCCTCGAAGCTCGTCAAGCTATATGGTAGCGTCGATCGTATATTCGCTTCCAATTTGGCGGGACTGACCAAGGCTCAGTACAACAACCTCAAGAGCGCCGAGAAACAGGTGCGACTCAATGTGGACCTCATGAGGCTCCACGATGATTTGCATCTCACGCTTGTCGGCCCAGATCCAAATCAGATCGCAGTCCGTGAGCGGCTGCACGATGTGGATATTAAACCGGACGGTATCCTGGCGAACTTTTTCGCCAACGCGGCTGGTTGACACTTTTGAGGAGGGTATCAAATGGCCGCCAACGGTTACGTCATCCCCATTGATCCAGCGGAACTCGCGAATCGCTTCTCGTCCCCAGAGGAGATGGACGATGACGAACGGGCGGCAGAGGAAGAGGAGGTCGAAACCTTCCTCGTCGGTGCCGACTACGAAAGTCGGATCCGGCCTCTCCTCGATCGCATCCCCCAAAGGGAAGCAGACCTCATCTACCTCTACTACATCCAAAAGAAGCGACAGGCCGACATAGCCGAGATTTTCGGCGTCACCCAAGCGGCCATCTCCTACCGACTCGATCGTGGGCTCCAGCGCATCAAGTTCCTGTTGAGCATCCCCCAAGTGACCGAGGATGAGCTACGGGGAGACCTCGCGGACATCTTCCTGGCCATCGACGTCGATATCCTCGTCGGCATGTGGCAGACGACCTGCCAATCCGAGGTCGCCACCCAGCTCGGGCTCACCCAAGGCAGGGTGCGCCACCGCTTCTTCAAGTCCGTCTCGCTCCTCAAGGACGCCGCAGAGAAGGACGAGAAATACGACCCCTACCACCGTATTTTCTCCGCTATTTCGAGCAAAAAGTTCAACATCTTAAGAGAAGTGAAACTCCCACAGTGGGCAAATCGCGGTGGGGATGAGTGCGTCTGAGCCGTCCGTGACCTTACGGGAGCCCGTGAGGACCACCGAGAAGCGGTGAAGTACCTAACCTAACCGACGGGGATTCCTTTTATCGGCCGCGATCGGGTGAGGTAGACTTGCCCACGCCCTCTCGTCTCCAGTTTCAGGACTACCAGTTCGAGGTGCTCTTGCCGGTTGGCCCATGGAAGTGGACCACGCGGGTAGACGTGTCTGGCGCGAACCCGGTTTTCCAGATCCGGGATGTGATTTCGCCGTACGGGCTGCTCCGCGACACCATTCCCATCCCCGGCGAAGTCGTCCAGTCGATGGCGTCCTCGATCACGCAGGTCCAGGATTCCTTCGCGCCGAGCATCCTGCTCGCCCCTCTGTCGCTGGCGTTCCTGGTCGACGAAGGCCGGGGTGTGTCCCAGCCTCAAGCGATTTCGGTCACCAACGACGGCATCTTCGGCTCCCTCTTGGGGGTCGCCATCACGTCGTCGGCGTCCTACGTTGCGGCCACTCCCGCGAACGTCAACGGGCTTGCCTCGAACGAGGCGGGTCAGTTCCAAGTCGCGGCTGACTCGACGAACCTTGTGGCTGTTGGAAGCCCCTACGCGGTCCTGCTCACCATCCAGGACCCGGATGCTACGAACAACCCGCAGTCGATCCCGGTCACGGTCACGGTCCGGCCGAGGGCGTTCATTGCGCTCAGTCCACCCCTTGGCTTGACCTTCAACGTGACCAAGCCGATCACCGGGCCGTTCCCGCCGATCCCGTCGCAGGTCTTCGGGATCTCGAACACGGGTCTGCCGGCTTCGGTGCTTCAGTATCAGGTCCAGAAGCTCACGAACAACTCCCCGTGGCTCGTGGGCTTCACGCCCGCCTTTGGCTCGGTCAACGGAGGGTCGGCCATGAACATCACGGTCGTCGTTCAGCCCGATGACACGTTGTACGTCGGCACGTTCACGGAGACGCTCCGTGTGAGCGGCTACAGCCAGAACTACTACCAAGACATCACTGTTACGCTCAACATCTCGTGAGGAACCACATGAGCGACTTCAAAATGGGCGATATTGACCTCTCGGGAAGTTCGGACATCGACGGATTCCTTGCCACGTCGGGGAGCGAGATGGGTGGGGTCCACACGCAGAACTCGATCCTCCAGAGCATCGGAGTGCCTTCCGGCACCGACTACGATGTCGGCCAGATCCAGGTGACGGGTTCGACAGGCCTCGATGCGCTCTTCACGCGGGAGCCCCAGCTCGTCAACCCGGCCCATCGTCGACGAGTGGCGGCCGTAACTGACCTCCAGAGCTTCGTTCGAATCTCGGCCGAGACGCTCGTGCACAAGAGCGATCGAGACTTGTGGGCGCTCAAGAAGGACGCCAATGGCGGCTTCTTCATCGAGCGCCTGTTCGATGACAACGGGGAGCCCCTCAAGGGCTGATCAGGAGGGCCTCCGTGCAAGTTCGTCGTAAGACCAGGGCAACTCTCGATCGCCACGACCGCGAAGCCGGGCGTGTTCGCATCGCTGCGCAATTTCCGCCGCCTCCGCTCCCCGGAGAGGGCGGTGGTGGCGGTGGTGGTCCAGGGGGGTTCGGGCACGAACACCCGAACATGAAGCGGAGCATCCCCGAGGGGTATGAGTACGACCCCAAGTCGATCAAGCCCCTGGCGAAGATGCTGTGGTCGATGAGCGTGGCCCTCGGGCACGCTCTCACGGCGAACCGGCAGTTCACGAGGCTCAAGTCTGCCACGATCTCCCCGGACGGGATGGTCGGCGGGCAGGGCTATGTCATGAGCATCAAGGATATCCGCAAGGCGCTCTATGACGCTTGTGAGGCGATGTCCGCGCTATGTGACACCGTTCACGACGAGATCAACGCTGCCCATTGGAAGCCGAAGCTCGCTGAACTTGAAAAGCAAGACATCTCCGACATTCAGCACCTCCTTGGCGATGCTGAGACCATCCTCGAAGACCCTGAGGGGAACGCTGAGGAGATGGCCGAAGACGAAGAAGAGGGGAAGAACAAGGGTGCTCCTTGGCATCACCCGGCCGTCCTGAAGAACGAGAAGACGAAGAAGGACCCCAAGTCCGGGATGCCAGATGCGGGGGACAAAGAGACCCTTCCGAGTCAAGGCGCCCACCCGGCCGGTGCGACCCACAACAACCAGACGAAGCAGGCTTCTGCCAGCCCTGTTGCTCAACGCGTTCTAGGTCGGTTCCTCCGGTCCAACCCTGCCCTCCTTGCTCGGTTTCTCCAGGCCAACTCTTCCCTCCCGGTGGAGACTATGCCCGGTGGTCCTCGGGTCGATCACCTCGATCGCGGTGACAGTGACCAGACGGGTCCCTTTGGCTCCTACAATCAGGGCGAAGACCCCGGCATCCACGACCAATGGACGCGCGATCAAGGTGTCGGTGGCGAGTACAACTACCCCGCCGATTGGTCGGGTAACTTCAGCCAGAAGTCGGCAGGGTCAGCCATCCCGGACGCGGCTACGGAGCCCACACCGACCCAAGCTTTCGACTTCGGCATCGGCATGGGTGATGGCGATCAGGCAACAGGGCAAGCGGCCGGAGGCTACGGCAACGCGAACCCAGGTACTCCCGGAGTCTACGGGCCCCAATCCGGCTTGCCGAAGGACCCCCTCGCTCCAAGGCACGACAGGGCTGAGTCCGACTCAATCAGTCGGATCGAGAGCGAATCCGGTGGACACACGCTCCCCTCGTCGATCAAGGCCGCTTCGTATGATCGTCGGTACGGCACCGCAGTGCTCCCTCAGGACGTCGGCCCCAAGGACGTCGCTCGCGCGGACTACTACACGGGCCCCAAATCCGACAACATGCAGAACACCACGGTGGGGGCGACAGGCCTTCCCGGTGAACAGCTCCCCTCGAAGGACACTCCTCTCTCCGTGCGACCGGCGCATCTCGGTGAGCACATGTTTGCCACGGGAATGCCCGAGGATCTTGGCGAACACATGGCCACGGGAGAGCTGCCTGGGGACCAGAATGTGAACTACCACTTCGACAAGGGCCTGAGTCCCAACACCTCGTACCGCTACGAGCAGATGAATCAGCCGTACATCAAGTGGGATTCCACGACCCACCAGCAACGTCCCGATCCTACGTATCAACGCGACCCTATTCAGGGGCCGTACGTCAAGCCTGAAACTGTGAGGCCGTCCGATGGGTGACCTGGGTAATCTGAGCGATTTTCTCAAGGAGGGCAGCGTCGCCGACCTCCAGTGGCTTGATGTCAACGAGGAACAGTACCGCAAGGAGGATACCCTCCCGAAGCAGAACCTCGACATCCAACCGGATCTCGAAGCGCTCTGGGCGCGGGAAGACAAACCCGCGACGAACTACCTCATCCCCAACACGGGCCCCGTCCCGTCCTTCGAGGGTGCGGGCGAACTCCATACGATGGGGGACATGTCTCAAGCCCACGGATCTCTTCGGGCTCGGGCCGAGGAGATCCGCAAGGTCGCACGGCTGGCGCTCATGCAGTCGACGAACCCTGATCGGCTGAAGGACGCGCTCGTCAAGAGGTTCGACCTGAACACGCTTCAAGATCACCGGCAGGTGCTCGCCGAAGTCCTTCAGGAGCGTGGCCTCCTCGGCAAGTACTACATTGCCGCCTCGGATTTCCCTGGGTGTCACACGGGTTCGGCAGGGCCGTCCCAGTTCGTCCGTCGGTACGCTGGTGACGCCAAGTTCGTTTTGGCGAAGGGCGAGTGTGCCTCGTGCATCCACGCGCGGAAGCCTCAGGCCAGCGGATCGACGTGTGCGGTCTTCCACAAGGAGATCCAGCTCCAAATTCCGTACTCGGATGCTCTCGCTCAGGTTGTCGAGACGTCCCAAACAGCCATGGGCAAGGAGGTCCAAGCCTCGACAGCCTCTCCGAAGGAGCGCATCCGACTCGCGATGCTGGCCAAGGATGGGACCATGGCGCCAGCCGTCAGCGTCTACACGGGCTCTGGCCTTCCCATGGTATCGATCCCGATCCCGATGGCCCCGGAGGTCGCTCAGGAGCGCCTCATCCAAGCCAACGATCTTCTCTTGAAGAACCGCCGGGTCACTCAAGACGACTTCTACGCTCGTCCTGTCGTCGCTTTCTTGAAGCGCGAGATGGTCAAGGGGCTCTCTCCGGAAGACCTCGTCAAGTCCCTTCGGTTGGCCTTCAACCAGGACGATCTCAAGAAGACGCGTGCCCACTGGGAACCGATCTTCAAGGAGGCGGGACTCTACGGGGTCATCTACTCGACCCAGGACAGCTTCGACGATTGCCACACCGGGGCAGACTTCCTCGCGAAGTACAACCCTGGTGTTCGAGCGATCGTGGCCGGCGACAAGTGCTCCTCGTGCATCTATGCGAAGGGTCGCTGCCTCATGTACGGCAAGCCTCTCGTCAAGGATGCGGCTGAGCTGTACACACCGGAGACCGTCGATGCGGTCCTCGTCGAGCACCGTACGGCGGGCCGCCTCCCTGCATGGGAGACGAAGGCCGCCTCGTTCTGGGGATCGGACTCACGGGAGGCCCTTAAGGCCATCCACAAGGCCGCCTCAGCGCCTCAGGCCGTCCACCAGTCACCAACCCGCATGGATGTCATGAAGGGCTTCTACGGGACGGGTAGCTCGCACATCACGAGCGGTATGACCCGCCGTGAGATCGTCAAGCAGGCCTCCAAGTTCATGAACGAGGGTCTCTACGGGCGAGACCTCCTTCACGTCCTCAAGTCTCGGTACGAGGAGCGCGACCTCACGGCGGCAACAGAAGACCTCCGAGGGGTCATTGCCGAGCAGGGCCTCCAGGGCATTTACTACGTCGATGCGTCGGTCTACGACGACTACGGCAAGGGTTGCGATGAGGCAGCAAGGCTTCATCGGAGCCGTCTCGTCCCGTACATCAAGCTCGGGTCCAAGTGCGGGAGCTGCGTGCTCCAGAGCCGCCCCGGCTTCTGCTCGAAGCTCAACAAGCCACTTGTTGTTGAGCCCCCGTACGTCGACAAGCTCGCTCAGCAGCGCGAGATCCTCGCCTCGGGTCCGGCGACGGAGACCGTCGAAGCGTCGCTCATGAACAGTGGGCTTCCGATGATGGTCGAGTACCAGATGCAGAACGGGGGCATGGAAGTCGAGGTTCGTGAAGCCTCGGTGCTGAGCCCCATCGATTTCGAGTTCAACAACCAGAAGCCCGACCTATGAGCGATCAGGTCCTCATCCTCCGCGTGGCTGCCCGCTTTCAAGCGGCGCAGCAGTCAGGTCAACGCAAGGAGGTCAACAAACTCACGAAGCCAATCAACCCCCCGAAGGGCATCTCTCGGGGGGTGGTCAAGGACCAAGCGTACACCGATGATGACGGGCACGACGACACCGTCAAACCGGAGCGGAAGGACATCCAACCCAAGGATGTTTTCACGCCAAAACCCCGTAATATGAACGTTTTGAACCTCGCTCAGACGGGCAAGGATCAGGACAAAGCGCTTCGGGATCAGGTGCCCAAAGACAAGGGGTACGACACGGTGAAGAACCTCTCCCAGTACCTCGTTCGGACCGAGGGCGGTGGGGGTACGAAAGCGGTCGGTTAGAGAAGATCAAGTGAAATTACTTGGTGTTGCTTTGATCCGGCGCTATCTACTGTAGTACAGGTGATGCCCATGACCTCCGACAGCCCTCTCCCCGACAACGATCCCGATCAGGATGACGACGACACTGTCGAAGACATCGCCTTGGGCCCTGCGGACATGAGCGAGTCGGCCCGCGTTGGGAATGTCGTCCAGCTACTTCCAGTGCATGCGGCCCCAACGGTGGGCGGTAAGGGGAAGCAAGGCCACACGTACAAGGTCACGCGAACGGCGGGTCGTCCTCGTCGAGTCGAGCGGATGCCGACGACAAGTGACCTCGAATACCACGCCCTCATGACCGAGGAGCGGGGTCGGTTCGTCGATACGGACCCCGTAGTCCGAGCTACCCAGAAGAACGCGGACCCTCTCGATGTCCTCAAGATCATCAAGGGCGAGGTCGCCAAAGAGTCTGCGGCTCTCCACTTCCAACGCATCGAGAACGAGAAGTACGGTCGCGACGTGGCTCAGGTTTCAACTCGCCGCATCGATGCACTCAAGAAGATCGCGGACATCGAGCTGGAGATCAAGAAGCTCGGGGCAGACACTCTCGACATCCACTCAGAGAAGTTCCAGCGGGTCTTCAAGTTCTGGATCAACACCATCCGTGAGATCGCCGAACAGACGATGACCCCCGAGCAGATCGACCTGTTCTTCAACCACCTCTCGACCTCGATGGAGGGTTGGGAGGAAAAGGTTGCGGCCACGTTGAGGTAACCAGTGGCCACCAAGCCTCGGCCTACGGGTGGCGGTCTCGCTTCTATGATCCGCGAAGCGGGTCAGCGGGCGAAGGCTACCGCTGAATTACCGCCGCCTCTTCCGGAGGGGACAAGCATCATTCTCACCGATGCGGAGGGGAACCCGATCCCTACGCCGGTGGCCGGTCCCCGCCCGTACTCACCTAGGATCTTCAACATCCTGGAGTACATCGAGGCGCCTTGGGGTCTCGCGATGCGGCCCTTCCCAGCGCAACGCTTCATCATCAAGCTGTACTATCACCTGCCGCTCGACGATCGGAACAAGACGATCTCGATCACGGACATGTTCAACCGGAAGACGCTCTACTCCTTCACGGAGAAAGAGTACCTGGAGTTCCTCTACAACGAGGGTCGCTGCAACATCAAAGAGCAGGACCACGAGCGCCGCGAGTTGATCCTCGCCATCGGTCGAAGAGCGGGAAAATGCGTGGACGGTGACACCCTCGTCCCTACCAGCCAAGGCATCATCCGCATCGTTGATCTCGGGGTCGCCTCCGAAGAAGACTTCACACCCTCAGATGTCGGCGTCGCTCAGGAGGGTGGTCGTAGGGCGCAGGCTACGGCGTTCTACAACGGTGGTGTCAAACCGACGTACACGATCAAAACTGAGTCTGGCTACACGGTTACGGGGACCGCCAACCACCGCGTCAAAGTGATGTGTCCTTCGGGTCATGTGGAGTGGTGCTACCTGGACGAAGTTCAGCCAGGCACCTTCGTAGGGCTTAACCGCAGCACGGATTTGTGGGCCTCTGAGAGTCTCGACCTGCGACCTTTCCACAACGAGGATGGGCGCAAGGACGTCGTGCTCCCGACAGTGCTCGATGAGAAGTGGGGGAACCTGCTTGGCTATCTCGTCGGTGATGGGACATGGGGAGACGACCACGCCATCTCCGTGACGGTTGAACACCCCGAAACCTGGGCGTACCTACGGAGTCTCTTCACGGAGCTTCTCGGGGAACCCCGAGTCCAGATGGACGAACGCACCGTTAACACGGGGCGCTTGGAGTTTTGTAGCGTCCGCGCTCGCCGCTTCCTTGATGCCCTGGGTTGGAAGCTCGGGTGCGTGCGGGATGAGAAGATGATCCCGTGGGCGATTCTACGGTCACCACGTCCGGTCGTGTGCGCGTTCCTTCGTGGGCTCTTCGAGACGGACGGGTGTGCTGAAAGCGGGGGTCGGATCATCTCCTTCTCTACCGCGAGCTTCCGTCTGGCCCACGAGGTTCAGGTGGTGCTCCTGAATCTCGGGATCGTCTCGAACGTCGCTCGCAAGTGGAACTCCAAGACCCAGAAGCACTATGCGAACCTCTCCCTCAAGGGGGTTCGTTCGCGTCAGCGTTTCGCGGAGATGGTCGGGTTCGATTCGGATAAAAAGCGCCTCCCGATGATGGCCGCCCTCGAAGTGGCTCAAGAGGGTAAATCTGACACCGAAAGCATCCCACATCAACGTCAGCGCGTTCGGGATTGGTTGGAGTCGGTTCCCAAACGCAACCCTGCTCGGGGCGAACTTGGATGGGGGCGCTCAAAGCTCCGAGAGGCCACCGGTAACGTCCATAAGGGCAGCGGCGAAGACCTGACATACCCAAAGATCCGTCGCGCTCTGGGGGTCGCTAAGGAGCTACATGTGGGCGCAGTTGAAACGGCGCACTTCGAGGAGCTTCTACGCCTCGATTACTTTTACGACGCCGTGGCCTCCGTTGAGATGGGGGAGAGTCATGTCTATGACCTGACCGTGCCGGATGGGGAGTCGTTCGTCGCCAACGGGATGACGAACCACAACACGACGCTCTCGGGCATCTTTGCGTCGTACGAGATTTACCGGCTTCTCAACCTGCACAACCCCCAAGGGTATTACGGCCTCCCCAACGGCAACCGCATCCAGATCATCTCGGTCGCCACCGACAAGGACCAGGCCGGTCTGCTCTTCAATGAGGTGACGAGTCACCTTGCGAAGTGCGAGTACTTCACGCCGTTCATCGCGAACAACACCCAGGGGTACATCCAGTTCCGGACGCCGTACGACATCGACAAGTACGGCCCGACCGCACGTCACGAAAACGGCAAGTTCGTCAGCTTCAACGGCAAGGCGTCGATCCGCGTCACCTTCAAGAGCTGTATCGCGAAGGGCCTTCGTGGAGCCGGTAACCTCGTTGTCATCCTCGATGAGATCGCCCACTTCCAGGACAAGGGCCAGTCGTCCGCTGCGGACATCTACTCCGCCGTCACGCCGTCGACAGCCGCTTTCTCCCCGAAGAATCAGGAAACGGGCATGCCCATCTTCGGATCGGATACGCCCTCCGAAGCCCGCATCATCCTGATCTCTTCGCCCCTCAACAAGACGGGCAAGTTCTACGAGCTGTTCCACCTGGCGATGAGCAAGGGAAGAGGTTCGGAGAGCCTCCTGGCCATCCAGGCGCCGACTTGGGAGATCAACCCGACCGTTCCTACGACGTACTACGAGCAGAAGTTCCACTCGGACCCTATGGTCTTCATGACCGAGCACGGGGCGGAGTTCTCCGACCGCGTTCGGGGTTGGATCGAGCGCGAAGTCGACCTTATGGCGTGCGTGGACGAAGAGCGGCGCCCGGTCGAGACTGGGATTCCACGTTACCCTCACAGCATGGGTATCGACGTCGGTTTGGTGGACGACGGTACGGCCCTTTTCATCACGCATTGCGAGGACGATCGTATCGTCCTCGACTACCACGAGTTGTGGCAGGCAGGTGTAGACTGGAGGGAATCCAACCCCCACCTCGGGTCACGCTATTCGACCGACTACGCCAAGGGTCTTGCGAACGTGGAGCGGCTCGACTTCGACGAGATCGCTGAGTGGATCGTCAAGCTCTCGAAGCGCTTCTTCATCGCTGATGGGATCTTCGACCGTTGGAACGGGCTCCCGTTGGAGCAGGCGCTTCACAAGAAGGGCCTGAGCCAGTTCAGGAGCGAGTTTTTCCAGCGGGACACGACGTCGAAGATGTACCAGACGGTGAAGCTGCTCATGTTCGACAGGAAGCTCTCGATTTACGACTGGCCAAGGCCGGACGGGTCCAAGCACTCTCAGTTCATCGCTGAACTGCTGACTCTCCAGGCGCAGCAAATGTCGAAGAACATTGTCATTGTTGCGGCGCCGGACGCCGTTGGCCACCACGACGACATGAGCGATGCCTTCGTGCGGTCCGTGTGGCTCTCATCCGAGCGACTTTCCCACACGAAGCACATTTTCGGGGTTCGTCCGGGGATGGGTAGGGCGGCGGGATCCGCCATGACGCCTGCTCGCTACCAAATGATGCGGTCCCGCAACCACGGAGGGCACGGGGACCGCACTGTTCCCCGCAATTTAGGGCTCCGGTCCCGCCGAATGCGTTGATGCTCTTCTTGTCGGAGGACTGTAGCGGTCATGGACGATTCTCCGAGCCCGCCGAAGGTTTTCGGCAACCACGTCATCAAGCAGATCGTCCAGCACATGCTGGCCGAGGACATGCTCCTTAATTTCGATGACTACCAGGTGATCCGTGTGGTGTTTCGCACGCTGGGTGGTTCGTGGAGCCAGCTCGCTCAAGGCGATATCGTCCACCTGGAGCTGCTCAAGAAGGTGGTGACCGCGTGGGGCCAGATGCCCGGCCGTGAAAAAGAGTCGGACAGGCTAATCTGATGTTGGAAGAAGCTCGGAACCGCGATCTGGTCATCCTCGCCAAAGGGGACGCGTTCACGGTGAACGTGGATGCGAATACGGCTACACAGGGGTGGCGTGGCGGGCAGGGTTTGCAGTACACGCCATCCCCGAACGACGAGCTACTCGTCACCCGGTCTGACGGCTTCTACGCCGGCTTTGCCCTGTGGGGTTCAAACGAGGTTCCCGACGAATACACGTCGATGACCCGCAACCAGCCTACCTACAAGTTCGTCGTCCTAGGGGCGGGTGGGTGGCTGGTGATGACGACTACGTTCGAGAAGTACACCTGGGCATCGCGCCAGATCGGACCCCTGGTCCCCATCACCTACAGTGCAAGCGACCGCCTCGTTTTCTCGCTCCGGGGTTTCTGGACGAAGGAGGACGAGTGGTCTCTTTCAGGGGACCCTCGCGCACCGAACAACTATTTCATCGGGTTCTGCATTCAGGCGCCCACGCTTGCACGTCAGGGCTTCATGACCATTCAAATCTCGATCTGAGGGCCCGTGGAAATCCCCCGTACAAGAGACGTCATTACCCTGGTCAAAGGGTCCGCCAACCCGGCGATGGTCAACGCGACCATGGCCGGTAACGGCTGGCCTGGGGGCCAAGGTGTGACGTGGGTGGATGATCCCACGGGAGACAACTTCCGTGTCACGTACTCCGACGGGACCTACGGCGGGTTCCTCCTCTGGGGTTCGGATGAGTCCGCCGACCAGTTCATCGCGTTCACGCGGAGCCAACCGACCTACCAATACGCGATCGTTTGCACCGGCACGTGGATCATCTCGACGAGCACGTACGAGAAGTACACATACACGTCACGGGTTGGCCCAGGGCCGCTCGTTCCCAACGTCTTCAACGTCGGGGACCGGCTTCGGTTCAGTCTCCGGGGTTACTTTACGCCAGAGGATGAGTGGTCGCTCTCGGGCGACCCTCGTGCTCCGAATGGCCTGCTCATCGGGCAGATCATTCAGCCTCCGCGTACCAACAACAGCTTCTTCCTCATGCTTCAAACCTCGATCTGACCATGCCTTTTCCCCCGCCTCCCGGAGCCTTCGAGATCGACTTCCACGGATTGGACATCATCCGTGGACGAGATTGCGTCATTTTCTTGAAGGGCGATGCGCATACCGTGGTGGTGTCGCAAGCACTCCTCCAAGGAGGGTGGGCAGGCGGCCAAGGAGTCACATGGGTTGACTCTCCGATCGACGAACCCGTCGTTTCGTACTCGAATGGGCTCTATGGTGGGTTCCTCATCTGGGGCTCGGATGAGTCGGCTGATCAGTTCACTGCCACGACGCGGAACCAGCTCGTTTACGCGTCAGCCGTCTTCATGGCAGGCCGCGCTCTGATTTCGACGAGCACCTATGAGAAGTACACATACACGTCACGGATTGGCCCAGGGCCACTCGTCCCTTTGGTGTACCAGCCGCACGACCTGTTGTACTTCAGCCTCCGGGGCCTGTGGACGAAGGAAGATGAGATGACCCTCTCAGGAAATCCATTCGCCCCTGCTTTCTTCACGGGTTTTGTCGCTCAAATCCCCAAACGTGGGAACCAGTTCTATCTGGGTATCCAGACGTCGTTGTGACCCATGACCGATCGCCGCAACCCCCAGCACATGACCGATACCGCTGTCATCGCCGAGATCCACAAGGTTCGCGATGAGATCGAAGAACGGGCAATGCGGCTCGCAGAGCTGTCCAGGACGCTCTACATCCAGGCCCGTCGGCAAGGTACCCGTCGGGAGTACGAACGCCTTGGGGACGAAGTGCACGCCTTGGAAGGGTCGATTCGAACCGCAAACCGGGACCAGCTTCCGGCTATCCAAGAGCGCCTTGTGAAGCTCCGACAGGACAGGCAGGCACAACAAGACCGGATCTCCGCGTACACGGTCTTCGCGAACAACTGGACCCGCTTCGCCGGGATGATCTCCCAGGGTCTCCAACGGAGTCGGTCGACCGATCGCATCCTGAATCGTTTGCCCGCTTCAACGCAAACCGAACCCGCACCCGCACCGGTTCTCGAACCATCGATGGCCTCTACAGATCACGGGCAAGAATCAAGCCACGGGTCTTCCCCCCTTGAAGATTTGATTGAACAGTACGGGGAGGAGTCACTGCATGCCGAGCGACGGTAAGTACAGGAACGGCCCTCGCCCTCAGATTTCGATTCCGAACGTGGGTGTGGTCCGCAATGCGCCGCATACAGCTCAAGGGTATGCGAGCCAACTTACGTCCCGTGAGCGTGCCGCTCGTGCGATCCAGCGGACGACGATCCGCAACGCGGCGGACGGCTTTGCCGTGGACCCCATCTCGGGCCGCAACACGGTCACGTCGGGTACATCGTCGTTCTTCAGCCCGCAGCTCTCGACCGACTTCCTGGAGCTGCCGCAGTCTCTCCGTGAGAAGCGGGAGATTTACCGCCACTTCTACAACACGGACCCCATGGTGGGGCAGGCCATCGACCTCCACACGGAGTTGCCGCTCTCGAAGGTTCGTCTCGGGGCTCCCAAGCCACGGAAGGCACCCGAAGGATTCGAGTCCCCGGAGAGCTACGGGAAATACATCCTGTGGTTCTTCGAGAACATGTGCCGGAAGGTCAAGCTGTTCCAACGGCTGATCACGGCGGTCCACCACTACTGGCTCGATGGCTCGGTCTTCCTGTTTGCCGAGGACTCCACTGTCGATGTACCCCAAGAGGTTGGGTACGAAAAGCGTCAGGTGGGGTTGCAGTCAGTTCTCCAGGAAAACGGTGAGCCTCTTGAGGTCCCCGAGATCACATGGGCTGAGCGCTCCGATCGCGAGGACCAGGAACTGGCCTTCTACCAGAAGCACTACAAGGGCTGGGATCGTGTCATCATCCTACCCATCGATCAGGTCAAGGTCTCGACGTACAGCTTCACGGACAAGGTTCGTGTCGAGCTGATCCCCTCCGAACGTGACCGCGCCCTCTTGGAGTTGGCGAAGATCGGCAACGACCCTGTGGCCGAGCAGATGGTCGAGGAGATCCCCGAGGAGGTTCGCGAGTACATCGCTGCCGGTCGCCTCATACCCCTTGGGACCGAGGCCGATGAGGGTTCGTTCTGCTACCACCTCGCTGGGCGTCGTGGGGCTGGTGAGGAGCTTGGCCAGAGCATCCTCGATCGATGCTTGAGAACCCTCTACTATCGAGAAAAACTCCGTCAGGCTCAGACGCAGATTGCCAGCCGTGCGATGACGCCGAAGCGCATTGTGTGGGCCGAGGACATCTCTGAAATCGACGTTGAGGACCTTCGCGAGCAGGTGGACCTCTCCCTTGTGGATCCCGACTACTCGATCGTGGCCAACTATGAGGTCCACTGGGAAGAGATGGGGTCTAAGGACCGCCTTCTCGACCTCTCCAGCGAGTACGAAATCACGGACAAGCAGCTCCACGCGGGCCTTGGCGTGACAGAGAGCCTCCTCTCTGGCGAAACGCTCTACTCGGGTGATCGCCTCAAGCTGGAGGTCATCAACACGCGGTACATGTTCCTCCGTGAGATCCTCCAGGAGTACGTCGAGGAGAACCTCTTCAAGCCCGTGGCGAAGCGTAAGGGCTTCGTCGAGAAGAACGAGTGGGGTGAGGAAGTTGTGCTCTTCCCGCGTCTCTCGTTCACTCGTCTGCCTCTTCGCGACAGCCAGGACACGTACGACGCGCTCTTCAACCTCTACCAGAAGGGTTCGATCTCGATTGATCTCATCCTGGAGATGTTCAACATCGATGCGGACGACACCCGCGTGAAGATCGAGAAGGACCTCTTCACGGTCAACGATGCGACGTTCAACGAGGTGGTTCGCGGCATCTACTCGGCGCTCGGTCAGAAGCTTGCCGATGAGACGGATGTTGCCGAGAAGATCACGAAGTACCTCAAGTTGAAGCCGAAGCCCGCAGCCGAGCCTGAGGGTCGGTTCTAAACCTTGAGCTTTTAGCTATCGGCTAGGTATGTCGATGCAAGTTTGGGCGACGAAGGACCTTCATGACCGCGAGGAGGACGAGGCGGAGCGCCTTGTCCGGCCGTCGCCGAAGGTCAAGCCGCCCCGTCATGATCGACGGCGTGAGGACACGCAGCCTGATCGTGACCCGGATGTCGACTCGGATACCGATACAAAGCGGGATCCGGACTTGTCCTTGAACCGGAAGAACGTTGGGGGTTCTGTCCGTGTTCTATCCCGACACCTCGGCTACGACCCGCTTTCCTTGAGCGTCGCTCGTCGGTTTGCGGATCTTCACCGTGCCGACGAGGGTGGGGACGAGGGATGGGTCGCGGTTGTCAACAAGGAGACCGGGGAGCCCACACGGGTCAAGAAAGAGACTCTTCAAGGCGAGTCAGGGGCCAAGTACGAGGTCGTCAAGGACGAGGCGCCGAAAGGCGAGGAGAAGTCCGAGGGCCCTGAGGAGAAGCCAGAGGCCGGCGGCGAAAAGTCGAAGTCAGGACCGGACTCTCTAGCTCCTGAGCACCGCAAGGAGCTGGAATTCGTCCAGGGCATCATCGAGAAGACGAAGAAGGATCCGACCTTCCAAAAAGCCTTGTCGACACTCACCGGGCTGCCCGAGGACACCCCGCTCTCAGAGGTGAAGGGGCTCGAAGGTTCCCCTGAACTTGCCAAGTTCAAAACCGTAGGGGAAGCGGTTAAGTGGTCGAAGTCGATCCCGGATTGGATCACGGACCACATCGATGCGGTCGAAGAGGCAGAGAAAGCGGGAAAGCCCCCGCCGAAGCCCGTGCCCCCGAAGCCAGCCGAAGCTGAGAAGCCGAGTGCAGAGGCGGAGAAGGCATCTGGTTCCTCAGGGGAACAGCTTCATCAACTCGCGGAGACGAATCCCAACGTCAAAGGGATGATTGACATCCTTTCGAACCCGAAGAATGTCCAGCATTCGGTCCTCACAAGCCCCGCGTTGGCGGACCGAGCCCTATCCGAGTTGGGTGGCCTCAAAGACGTGAAGTTCCCCGAGGGTGTCAAGACACTCGGTGACTTCAGGAAGGCACTCGCGGAGGCAGCCGCCGCTCCCAAGAAAGAGAAGCCCAAGAAGGCCCCTACCAAAGAGGCACCGGCCACCGAGGAGCCCGGAGAGGCACCGGGTCCTGATGCTCCTTCACCCGCAGACCTTGCGAAGACGGTCAAGGACGAGGTCACCAAAGCCCTTGGTGAGCAGGTCGGCAAGGCGGTCGCTGAGCAGGTCGGCAAGGCTGTCTCCGAAGCGATGGGCGCCATACTCAAAAAGCACTTCCCCGCTGGGGTCCCTGGCGTTGAGGGTGAGAAACCCGCAAAGAAGCCCAAGGGTAAGGGTAAGGGTAAGCCGGCTGGCCCTGAGACCATCAAAGGGCAACGTAAGCCGGCAACTCCTCAAGAGGTCGCGGAATCGAGAACGGCCATTAAGGACACGTTCCCGCCAGAGATGGCGTATTTCCTTCTCAACAAGAACCTGCACCCCAAAGATGTTGGGAAGCTTGTCTCAGATTTCCGTCTGGCGCGTGAGCACGACGTCGATCCCGAAAATGTGTCGGAGTTCGCTGCGAGGGTATCGCAGAACTTCCATCTCGATCCTGCCAAGGTCCCGGTCCCGGAGCTTATCAAGAAAAACGGAAAGATGGTTCCGTTCGATTCGCTCACCCCCGAGGAGCAGGGTGTGGCCATGGATGACCATCGTATGAGTACGGTGGCAATGAGTCTTGCTTCGCGCGAGCAGGTCGCCAAATCTCTCAGCTCCAGAGGGGCGCCACGGGCTCTTGCGGAGAAGATCGCTGAGACAATGCTCTCGGGTTCAGATAGCTCACCAGAGGAGCGGCTAGAGCAGGCGAAGGGGGTAGCCCGCAACATCTTCGTCAACCAGATCACTGGAGGAGCGCCATCTGAACCCATATCGGATGATGATGTTCGTTCGGTTCTCAAGACACTTTCAAAAGATCCTGCATCGCAGAAGTTAGCCACCGCCTACTTTCAAGCGGCAGATTACCAAAAGGCCCGCGAGGAATTCCTTGACTCCGAGGCAATTTCCGAGCGCCAAGACCCCAAGGACATGGCCAGAGGGTTGGCTAAGGCCAATGCGTTTTTCGAGGGGCGGGCCAAGCTTTATCCGTCAGGGGCGGGCGACTTGGACACGGGCAAGCTATTTCGACACCGTGTCCTTGAAAAGCTGAAGGTCCTGGCACCTCAGAAGTACCCTCTCGTTCGAGACCAGATGGTCGGTTACGAGGCGAAAGAGTTCGAGACGGCGAAGAAGAAGTACGAGTCGGATCAGGCGAAATTCGTCCAGACCGTTGAGAAGGCCCAGGGCGCCGTCCAGAAGGAGCTGGAGAAGGAGAAGCGGAAGTACGACAAGGACGAAGCGTACCGCACTCCAGATGCGCCCCTCTCCTACCAGGAACGGGTTCAGAAGCACCTCTCCGACAAGGGCGCCGTTCCGCCTCGTGAGCCTGTCGAGCCCCCTTGGTACGGGCTCTGGAAAGCCATGCAGGGGTCGAAGAACCCAGGCAAGGGTATGTGGGAGAAGTTCATGTCCCGCATGAAGACGGCCAGTGGGCGGGTGGCCATTCGCTGGCAGCTCCGCCATGCGGGAATGCCGGGGGTAGTGCTTTATCGGTGGGGGGTGTCCAAGTATTCTTCTTATCCCAGTGGTTGGACGATGGGTAACCCGTCCGACAAGGGTGTTGCTACCAGCCAAGGCCGTCAGGCCGTCTACTGGGGCGTCGCCCCGTATCCGAAGGGGAACGAAGGGTTCGCGCCCTACCCCGACTGGCAGCAGGCCCACGCAAGGGACCTCGGAGATGCTGACTACAACGGCATCCTGACGGCAGCCCGCGAGTGGATGAAGACCCCCGTGCTTGCAACGGCTGTCGACGGCATTGTCCGAGACACCCAGCTCAGGGCAGCTCTCGACCTCGCACTTCGAGTGCACCACGAGGGAAAATACGCGGTCGGGCTGCATCCGACCGTTTACAACGACCTGCTCGGCCGCCTCGGTGGTGTGTCGGGGGGGTCAGGCTCGCTTCTAACGATCCGTGAAGCGTCGTCCAAATCCACTTATGGGGTCGCACCGGGAGAGGTCTGTACGATGAAACCGTCTGCTCAGCTCACTGCCATCGCCGCTCGCCTGGCCGCCACGAACCCGGAAGTGGCGTTCGACCTTGTCGAACTGTCCACCAAGCTTGCGGGCGAAGTCCCTCCGCAGTTCTTGGAGCACATGAAGGGCAAGGACGACAAGAAGGACGACAAGAAGGACGACGAGGAGGGCCAGAAGAAGGAAGCCTCCTACCAGTCCCTTCGTGCCCTCGTCATCCGGACGGCGGCCCAACACCCCGAGGCTCGTGAGGCATTCCTCCCGGTCCTCCAGGCTCTCAAAAACGGCTGAACCTGAAGGGACCTCCTTCAAAGGACAAGGACTGAACATGATGCCCAAGTTTGCTGCTCAAGACGCGGACGTGACCCTCGCTCGACTGGACCGGATCGCCGTGACGATCCAGGCCAACTTCAAGCAGTGGGGGATGCCCTTCGAGGTCGCTCGCGAGATCGTCAACGGTCTCGACAAGACCGCCGATGAGGTCGAGGTCGCTGCGTTCGGCCCCGAGTCCCTCGCCAATCGACAGGTGGAGGTGCTGAAGGCAGCTTCGGGCCGTCGCGCCGAAGTCATCCACCGTGAGCCCGACGAGCCCTACATGGACACGTTCAAGAACCCGATGGCTCCCGTCCAGATCGAGGCTGACGAGCCCTACATGAAGGCGTACGGCCCGCCGGATCAGTCGTCCGCCGTCCTCCATGGTGAGTCGACGACGGGTCGTCCGCTCACGCCGCACACCTGAACCTGACGAGGGCCGTTAAGTGGCAATCGACTATTGGAAGCTCGCAAAAGAGTTCAAAACCGGCGACTTCGTACAGAGGTACGCGCCCGGTCAAGGCGGCTATTCTATGTCGCCATTCCTTGGTCGTGTCACGGCGGTTCATCGCGGTCTTGGGGTCATTGACGTTCAGTGGCCCTACGGCAACGAGAGAATGTTCCCCGATGACATCATCATCGTGGACTCACGGGTTTCCCAGTGGGTACCCCCGACTACGCTCGACACGACGTACATGGGTCTCGATACCCAAAAGGCTCGGGAGCTGTGGGCATCAGCATCCGGCCAAAGACTTTGGAGAACGGTGGAACTCCCAGCCGGGTTTCACCGTGATCTCTCGAAGCTATGGGCCCATGGCGCCAGTGAGGTCGGGGCGTACGACGAGCTGTGGCGAAAGCACGCATCGTCGGCACGTGATGAGGACATCCGGGACGAGGTCTCGAAGTTCTTCCGGGTTGCTCGGAACTTCTCAGACGTCCGCATCCAGCAGCACATCGCCAAGTCGGCGACCTACTGGGTTGCTCAGAACCGCCAGTATCGGGTTACGCAGGAAGAGTTCAAGGCGGGCAAGCCGGTGTGCCCCAAGTGTGGGACTCGGATGAAGCGGACGACCTACAAGATGAACGAGGGGGCCAAGCATCGTCTCTTCGCGTGTCCCAAGGATCTCTTCCTCATCAAGCAGGATTCGATCTTGGGCCCCGAAGGGGAGCCGGTCACCTGGTGATCTGAATGGCATTTCTTAAACGAGCAAATGCGTTGGTTCAGAAGCCGGGTGTCAACCAGGCAGAGTGGGACTCCGTTCGCCAAGCGGCGTTGTCCCCGGCCCCGGACTTCAAGAACCGCGAGTCGGCTCGGGTGATCATTCAGGAGTACGACCCCAAGAGGTTCCTCCTCTCGCACTGCACGATCATCGCGTCGGTGGACACCGAGGAGGCGACACAACCTCTTGGTCGTCACATGGTCGACGGCTTTCAGATCGATCGCAAGTACGCCGACTATCACATCACGCCCGAGACCTCAAAGTACGTCAACAACAACAACGATTGTTGGGAGCGCAAGCTTCTCCTCGCGTGCTTCAAGACGTTCATCGGCGCAGAGAATTACGTCGAGCACATTCAGATCCCCGAGTTGTCGAAGGGGAAGATCATCGACGCGGCAGCACGCAACATCGGTGACTCGATCTACGTCGATATTCTCGTTGCAACTGATCGTCGGCACGACCCGCTCGTGCGTGCGATCACGAGTGGCCAACTGGGGACCCTCTCGATGGGGTGCTCGGTCGACTTCACGACCTGCACCAAGTGCGGCAACGTCGCTGAAGACGAGACGCATCTCTGCCCGCACGTCCGCTACTTCAAGGGCTCCGAGTTCGTCGACGAATTCGGCAAGATGCGGAAGATCGCCGAGTTGTGCGGTCACATCAAGAACGAACCCGGCTCCGTCAAGTTCATCGAGGCGTCGTGGGTTGCGAACCCCGCCTTCACGGGCGCAGTCCTTCGCAACATCCTTTCGGCGGAAGAGATCCACGGAGTTGGCAAGCGCCTTCAGGTTGCCTTCTCTGAGTCCGCTCGCGTTGCGAACCCCAATCAGATGTCACGGGCGGCTCGTGGGTACAATTCTGACCTCAACCTCTTGAGGATGGCTCAGGATCAATTTGAGGGTGTTGGGGATCAAGGGGGACAAGGCGGCGGGGCCGCTGCACCTGAGACCCCCAAGAAGGAAGAAGACCCTCTTCACAAGGCTGTGGCGGATCTCGCGGATGCCCTGAAAGAAAGGGCGATCGAGCATGTCCGCAAGGATATCGGCCAAGGGGACCCTGTTCGCGCGGATCTCGATGAGAACGCCGAAAATGAGTCCATGATCAAGTCGGCTCTCAAGTACCCCCAATGGAAAGCCATCGCCCGCGAGGTGTTGGCGATGACCGGGGGGCACGGGGCCGCAAAAATCTTTCACGGACTTCTTCTCCACAAAAAGGGAGGCTGGAAGGCTGTGAAGGCTGCAAGGAGCTTCAGCGGGCGGGACGTTCTCGCCCTCTCAAGGGTCTTCGACCGCATGACAAAGCGGGCCTCAATTGCGGGCGAATCCCGCATTTACCGGACTGTTCTCGCCGTTGGCGGGACAGGCCCATATCAAGATGTAGAGACCTACCTGGCGGCTTGTCGGCAGGTACTAGGCCGGAATCCGACCGGCACCGAGGCGGGGGCCCTATTGGAGAAAGGGCGGCTCTATGCCTTGGGGTCATCGTGATTCTTTCTATAAACCCTCTGCCTACGAGAAAACGGGGTCATCTGTCATGCGCGAGCGAACCACCTGGAACAGCAACGAGATCGCCCAGCGAACGGCGGCCACGTCACGTACGGCAGATCCGTATGCGATGAATCAGGACCACCTGAAGCAGCAGCCGCCTGCGGACAAGTACCTGACGGGTGACCCGTCAGCGTTCGCGGAGGACATTCACCCGAACGACTGGAGCGTCGAGTACGCTGGCGGTCAGGTGAAGAGGGACGAGATCGGAATGCCCGAAATGCGTCCCGAGACCTTCACTCATCCCGAGAAGACCGCAGCGGTCTACGACGAGCAACTTCTCGTCAAGAAGGCGGACCTCTGTACGAAGGTCGCTCGGATGATGGGCAAGGGGAAGCGGTTTGCTTCGAAGGAAGCAGCCGAGGCTTGGGTCGAAGACCAGTCGGTCTCGCTCATGAACCTCCCCGATGCGGACCTCATCAACACCTTCCAGCGCCTCGCGAACGAGGAGCAGATGCCCGCCCTGGCTCAACAGCAGCAGCAGGCTCAGCAGGACCAGCAGGCTCAGCAGGACCAGCAGGCTCAGCAGCAGCAGCAGGCTCAGCAGGACCAGCAGGCTCAACAGCAGCAGCAGGCTCAACAGCAGCAGCAGGCTCAGCAGGACCAGCAGGCTCAGCAGCAGCAGCAGGCTCAGCAGGACCAGCAGGCTCAGCAGCAGATGGACCAGATGGCCCAACAGGTCGTCCAGACCATCCAGGCTGGTGACCAGGCGAAGGCCAAGCAGCTCGTGCAGGCGATGGTGCAGATCGGCACCCGTCTCGCCATGAAGAAGGCGAACGACCAGCAGCAGGGCATGCAGCAGCAGGGTCAGCAGCAGCAACAGGCTCAGCAGGACCAGCAGTCCGCGTGGTACGACACAAGCGGACAGCAGCAGCAGGCTCAGGGTCAGCAGCAGGCGCCGGTTCAGGCCCAGGGTCAGCAGCAGGCCATCGAATCCCAGGTCCAGCAGATGGTCCAGGATGCGATCCAGTCGCAGCAGCAGGCCCCCCAGATGGGTCAGCAGGCTCAGCAGCAGGTGGACCAGATGTTGGCCCAACAGCAGCAGGCCCAGCAGCAGCAGATGCCGCCGGCTGTCCAGGCCGACGACCAGCTCCTCGACCAGATGCTCATGGGTCCGGGATCCGGTGGTGGAATGTCGGAAGTCGACATCCAACTCGACCCGGCTCCGATGGATGTCG
>Ga0315291_10001858_pt1 | contig 27908 bp, 22 predicted proteins | sample YL17G12_20_MG_FD_203070 | JGI IMG/M metagenome (GOLD analysis project Ga0315291, IMG submission 203070) | Sediment microbial communities from Yellowstone Lake, YNP, Wyoming, USA - YL17G12_20 | ecosystem: Environmental > Aquatic > Freshwater > Lake > Sediment | place: USA: Wyoming | collected...
TAAAAGTCCGTTTGACATTTTAAGAGAGATTGCGCCTGAAATTAATCCGGGCATCTTAATGTTACCGGTAATAGATCTTGACTTAGCGTTAGAAAATCGGGTAGAATCAGTTTTATCTAAATCTGTTGTTGGGGGTCATGATGTACCTAGGCACGCCCTCAACCCTATTTTTTCCTCTTGACAAAATGGTAGTGGGGGTTACTATAAGTGTATAATAATTGGAGAGTAAGAATATGATGAGGAAAATTGTTGGACTAATTGCCCTAGGGGGAATGCTGTTTTTTCTTAATGCCGATAATATAAACGAACCAAGCCCAATACATCCGCAAACGGACACCCTATTATTATATGAAGGTTTTAATGACTCGATATTTCCACCGACAGGTTGGCAAGCAAATATTATTATGGGAACATATAATTGGGGAAGGTATATTTCTGGTAGTAATCCATCTTGTCAGCCTTATGAGGGTTCGGGTATGGCAGGTGTTCGATTATATATGGCTCCTGTTATGAACGCAGCTCGTTTAATCACACCGCCAATCATATTAGGTTCGACGGTAACAAGTTGTAGTCTGAAATTTTATATGATGCACGACCCAGGTTATGCTACTGCACCAGATTCGATAATAATTGAAACTTCCGCTAATGGCACGAATTTTAACCGAATTACTGCATATAATCGTTACAGTCCGACACAAGGATGGGTTGAACATACCGTTTATCTTGGTAATTTATCCGGAACAATCTACATCGGATTTTTAGCTTACTGGGGCAGTGGGAACAATATATATATTGATTATGTTCGATTAGTTGGAGTGCCACATAGTCCATCATATATAGATATTGGTATTGATACGATAATTTCTCCTGGCGCAATACATCGGGTTAATATTGCGATACCAATAATTGCTCGGTTAAGAAGATATAGTGGTGGAGGACCACCAAGTTTTCCAGCAATATGTTCAATTGTCGGTACTAATGGTGCTCTGAGATATACCAATACTCAAACAGTGATTTGGCAAGAACCTCTGGATACTACACGAATTACTTTTGCTTCCTGGACTCCAACAACAATGGAATTATGTACAGTAAAAGTACGGATAATTTATCCTGATTCAAATCCTCTTAATAATCGAAAGACAAGGACAACTCTAATATATATGCCGTGGTTATATGAAGGATTTAATGATGTAACATTTCCACCACTTGGCTGGCAGGCAGTAATTGGTTCAGGAACTTATAATTGGCAAAGGTCAACTGCAGGTACATATCCAACTTGTACTCCTTATGAAGGTGCTGGAATGGCAACATATCCATCATTCAGTGCATCAGCAGGTAATTGGGCAAGATTGATTTCACCGCCGATTGATTTCGGTTCAACGCCAGTCAGTGCACTGCTTAATTTCTATATGATGCATGACCCAGGATATCCTGGTCCAACGTATGGTCCAGACAGCGTGAAAATTGAATATTCAACTGATGGTATTAATTTTACAAGAATTGCCGCATTTAGACGTTATGAACCTATTACAGAATGGCGTCTACATACGATTGTTTTCAACGCTATTTCTGGAATTGTGTACATCGGATTTTTAGGACTTTCTGAATATGGAAATAATATGTATATTGACGATGTTCAATTTCCGGTTCAGATACATCATGATGTCGGAGTTGATTTGATAATTTATCCGCAAGCAACCCATCTAGTCAATACTACGATGATTCCAATTGCTCGGGTTAGAAATTTTAGTCATCATGAAGAAACCAATTTTCCAGTCGTTTGTTCAATCATAGGCGCAAATGGTGCATTAAGATATACTAATACACAATATGTCAGTTCGCTTGGAATGGGTGCAACGACACAGGTTAATTTTTCTGCCTGGACACCAACTGTGGCTGAGCTTTGCACAGTCAAAATGCGAACTAATCTTTCAATTGACCAAAATCCTTTGAATGACCGAACGATTAGAACTACACTCATTCAACCTTATTTGTTGATTGAAGGTTTTAATGATACAATATTCCCACCATCGGGTTGGCAGAGCGTAATTGTGCAAGGAATTTATAATTGGTATCGAGCTACAGGCGATACTGGACCTTATCCTTCTATTCCACCTTACGAAGGTGCGGGAATGGCATGTTATCCTTCATTTTATGCACCGGCTGGTTCGCAAGCACGACTAATAACTCCATTAATCACACCAACAAGTCCGTGGCGTTGCACATTAAAATTTTATATGTATCATGACCCAGGATACACTGGGCTTACGGATAGTGTCAAAATTGAAACATCTACTGATGGGTTAAATTTTACAAGAATTACTGCGTTTGCGCATTACGGGGCAATTACAGCTTGGTTGGAACATTCTATTTACCTTGGGACTTTTTCAGTTCCTTTTTATGTTGGATTCTTAGGGTTTTCAGGGCATGGTGAAAATAACAATATCGATTTTGTCAGATTATCAGCATTCTCTGGAATTGCCGAAGACAAGATAAATAACATCCCTATTATCACAATGCTTAACCCTGCACGACCAAATCCAATAACAAATGGTGCGTGTCATCTTTCATTTACTCTTGCAGAACCTTCGCAAGTTTCATTAAAGATATTTGATGCTTCAGGTAGATTAGTCAAGATTTTGGTTGATGAGTTTAAGAGTTCAGGAGTTTATACTGTTAATTGGGATGGTAGAGATGATACTAAGCGAAAGGTTGCAGAAGGAATTTATTTCTATACGCTGGAAACACCAAATCAAAATTTCACAAAAAAACTCGTGCTTATGAAATAAAAAATAACCACGGAAGCATAAAACCACAGAGCAATGTCATTCTGAGTGAAGCAAAAAATCTTAAACACTGAAACTGTGTAATCATTTCTTTTAATCACTGTAATCAAAACTTCTTTTGAAGTTATCTCTTGACAAACAAGGTTTTGAGAGTAAATTATTGCAGATGTTTAAAGAAAATCAGGATATAGTCCGAATACTTACGATATGCTCGTTAACATAACCAATGACAGTTGAATCAGACCGTTATCACGGACACTATTTCGTAACCAACCAGACATATTTTTATCGAAGGTTAAGTGATGTTTTTATTTATATTACTTTGTGTATGTGTATAATAGGAGTAATAATAAGAATAAGGGGGAAGTATGTACATCCATAAAAATCTAACATATAAGTTTCTTATAACTTTTATTTTATTCAATATAGTTATACTTACGTATGGCATACAATTAGATATATCAGGCGATATCTGGAACCGATATACATTAAGGCGATATGGCGGACATTTTACATATAGCTATTTTAGCTTAGAGCAAGGATTATTCTCGTTTCAACCAAAAATCTCTGATAAAATAACAGGTAACTTTTCTGTTAATATTTACGGTGTTCCCAGTTACTCCAACTATTACTATTACAGCTGGAGATATGAAATTAAATCCAGCTATGTTGAATTTAATCAACTGATACCAGCAATTGAGAATAAACTAATGTTCGGTTTAGACAAGATATATTTTGGGCTTTTGTATGATTGGGATTATTTAACCATTGAAAAAACGCTCGAAGAGAAAGAGGACGTGCTGTCTTACCAAGATTTTGGTCTCAGATTTTCAGGATATATTGACGATTATGGAGAATATGCAATTTCAATAATAAATGGAGAATTAGGTTATTATAATAATGATTTGAACCCTGCCCTGGTCGCAAATCTCCGACTAGCACCAGCAAAATTGATAACATTTGGTGGGTCAATTTACTATGAAAAGCCGACGAATTATAGATATGTAGATACGTCAAAGTATCGCAATGTTATTGGTAGTGGTATCTTAAAAGTTAATTCTACAATTGTGGATTTAACGTTTGAGTATTTAACACAGAATTACAGGCTGCTTTACCCTCAAGTGTATGAATACATAACAAATAGTCGTGGAATAATGATAATGCCGGTTATTAAATTGAAGCCACTTATTGGTTATGATTTTGATATTGTTTTGCGTTATGACTGGTGGGATGCTAATACAGAAATGGATTCTAATGCTGTCTCAACAATAATAGGAGGATTAAACTATAACATTCTTCGCGATAAGGACGGAGCACCAAACCTTATCATGCAGATAAACTGGGAACGTGAAATTCATGAATACGCACCAGAAGAACCAGTCGACCAAATATTAGCTCAATTGCGTTGGAGGTTTAACAGTAGAATTTTGAATTAAATAATTTATTTCTTTGAGTGAACTCATCAGGGAATGATTAGTCACGCTCCCAAAATCAGAAGATAAGGTGGAGGGTGATTTTTCATTCAATAGCTTCTCAATCACTTCTGATTCAGTCGGCCAATCTTGATATTTTTTGTAGATATATGTTCTGTTTCAGCACATATTAGACAAATTGGTTAAAATCTAACTTGCACTTTTGGGGTTGTGCTCAAACTTAGAGAGTGTAAATTACAAAATAGCCAATTTGTACAATATCGCCTGGAATATAACAAATATTGAATTTAGAATCTGTAATTTAGAATGTTAGATGGAAAAATGCTTGATTTTTTCTCTACCTGCAGGTAGAATGTGCCATGAATAAAATATTAATACCAATTGGTAAAGTCTTGAGTCAAATTCGAGAAGAAGTTGGTTTATCTCAAACTGAAGTTGCAAAAAGAATGGGGCTTTCAACAAAATCAGGTTCTAAATATATTTCTCGATTAGAAAAAGGGCATGTAAAAAAGTCGTTTCTTGAAACAGTGCTTGTGTATCTTGATGCGATTGGTATGAGCTGGGGCAGTTTTTTTAATGAGTTATCAAAACTCAGAGCTGAACAAACCCACGCTGAGATAATGTCGCAAGTTAAGCTACCGGCAGATCTCAAGTTACAGAAAAAACTTGACTGCAATACTTTTCTATATGAAACGAAAATCAAACCACCGCAAAATTATTTTACTAAAGTAGATTTAGATTTAATTAAGCAAAAGATAGAAAAGAAAGTTATAGCCTATTTACAAAACTTACAAGTAAAAGATGAACTAATTCCACATTGCTTAAATTTTGCTTATGAAATAGTAACTGCTGACCATTATCACCCGATTATTGAGAAATATTGTACATCTGGAATCTCACGGCCCTATTTGATAAAGATAATAAATATCGTTAAGAAGGTCCATCGAATCGAAGAGAAGAAAGTCGCAAAGAAAAAACCTTTAAGATTAGAAGAAGCACGAGCGATGGCAGTAAAATATCTAAGGAGTCGGGTCAAACTTGAATCAATCGAAGCGGAAGTTTCTAAAATACTTACTGAATATAATATTACTGATAATGTCTTGCATAATTCGTATATGAATTTTGCTCGTGAGTGTTATGGCAAAATAAAGAAATATTATGTAAAAGACCCGCTACTATTAAAGCAACAGTTAGCTGATATTACCCGAGCATGGTTCGAAAGCGGTCTAAAAGAAGAGATATTGGAAAAAATTAAAGACAAAGTATCCAGCGCTTTTCAATCAATTGACCAAAACCGAAATTAACATATTGGTCATATAAATAAAAAATTAGCTATGCTAATTAATGGAACAGGTTTTGGTTGGATTGAAATTGACGGGAAAAAATACAATACCGATATTGTTATTTATACTGATGGTAAAGTAGAAAATCGGTATAAGGATTTTAAAGGTGATAATCATTTGATAAGTAAATGGGAAGTAGAAAAAATAATAAAAGGGGAGAAGTCAGAAACGTTAGTTATTGGAACAGGTCAGGCTGGAATTGTTTCGGTTTTAGATGAAACTAAAAAATTTTTAGTTGAGCAGAACATAAAATTAATTACCGAACCGACACCACAAGCAATCCAAACATTTAATTGCACAAATAGTAAGAAATGTGCATTATTCCATATTACTTGCTAAAAGATTAACCACAAAAACCACCCCAGTTCACAGAGAAAAACATTGACAATCCAACTTTAATAAATATATTACAATCTGTGTCAAGCAAACTGATTAGGATAACCCTTAAACAAGCCCGCGAGCTTTTTCTACAACAACAATTATTAACTAAAAATAAATTGCACAAAGGTAAAGCCGGGACTTATGAAGTTATTAATCAGCTTGGTTATGTCCAGATTGATACAATCAGCGTAATTGACCGTTCCCATCATGTTGTTCTCTTTACCCGCAATCAAGATTATAAACATAATCACCTACACGAATTGCAGGCGAAAGATAGAAAGATTTTTGAATACTGGGCACACGCGGCATCTTTTGTACCAATGAAAGATTATCGATATTATCAGCCACGAATGCAGAGAAAACATGTATATGGTTCGTGGATTAGTAATTGGATTAAGAAAAATCGCAAGGTTCTAAAAATTGTCAGAAAACGGATTGAAAAGGAAGGTGCTTTAAGTGCAAGTGAATTTGAAGATGAACCTAATCGCAAGCGCGGTCCTTGGTGGGATTGGAAGCCTGCTAAGATGGCGCTGGAAATACTTTTCTGGCAGGGAATTCTGATGATTAAAGAACGGAGAAGTTTCCAGCGGGTTTATGACCTGACCGAGCGAGTACTTCCTAAAGGGTTAGATATGACTATGCCAAGCGACTCTGAAGAGAAACAATTTTTCATTAAACGGGCATTGCAAGCGATGGGTGTGGCAAATGGCTACGATATTCGTAATTATATAGCAATTAAAAAAGATCTGTCCCCTTATTTAAATAAGATGGAAAAAGCAGGGGAGATACAACCGATAGAAATTGAAGACACGAAAAATACATATTATATTCTCACCGACGACTTAATTAAATTAAACAAAAAGAAAATAGCTTTAGACGAGGGAGTTCATTTTCTTTCACCATTTGATAATATGATAATCTTAAGAAACCGAACCAAAGTTCTATTTGATTTTGATTATAGTTTAGAGTGTTATGTTCCTAAACACAAGAGAAAATACGGTTATTTCAGTTTACCGATTTTATGGCAGGGCGAACTAGTCGGACTGATTGACCCGAAAGCTGACCGAGGGAATGACACTTTTCTTATCCGGAATATTCATCTTCACGATAATCGTATTGATTACAAACGATTCGGTCCTACCTTTACTCAAGCATTAAATAATTTCGCTCACTTCCATAAATGTCCCAAAATTCAATTCGCTAAAAATGTTCCAAGGAAATTAATAAAATATTTTTAGATAGTAAGCTTTATTTGTCCTCGGTGGATTCTCTCTCGCCCTGACTATTTTCGAAGTCTAACCACGCTTCCGGTTCAAGTCTAGTTAGATTTTGAGATCTAATAAATTCTATAAGTCCTGACATATCTAACTCCCGATAATGGTCTTCAATCTGTAATTGTTTAGGTAGGAATCTAAAGAATGCTCCTGAGCCCAAATTATCCTCGAACTTCAAAAGATTTTCACCGATCACTTCTCGAATACTTGATTCGGATGGCATCGGAAAATAAATTGGTCCTGATTTAGGTTGTGAAAAGATAAACATCAAACCTGAAACATCAGTTATTTTTATGTCTTCTTTAATTAGAGCATTCTTTAAAATATAGGTATAAAGCCCACCCAACAGGTGAATAATATGGACTTGTTTGTTCTCAATAAAATATGGAAAACCTTGGATAGTATCTGCGTATTTTGGAAATAGTTTTCTTAAAAAGAGCGGAATAATTTTATAGTGATAACCAATTGTTCCAGTACCTTCAAATACTTTAGTCGTGCCAGAAGCATCTTTGATAAATCTGACGAATGCGCGCTTTTCTTTTTCTTCGATTCGTAAAAGTTCATAGGTTTTTCCACCTAATATAAACCGCTCACTTAAATAAAAGACCTGACCTAAAAATGTTCCAGATTCGGCATTATAAACTGAATATGAGCCAAAACTCTTTTCCTGTATGTTTGAATGTATCTTACCATACTCAACTTTCTTTTCTAATTTATCGGTGAGAAAATAGATACCAGATTTTCTAGGTCTTAAATAGTCCTGTGCAACAAGATAGCTAAATATCTCTGTTTTTAGCTCAGGTTTATCTTGAAGGTAGTTATTCGCAATATTTGATAAAGCATCGGCTGTTAATCCAATCCGTCTTCTTTGAAATGCATAAGAGAATATTTGTTGCGGCAGAATTGATAATGAAGGTGTGTATGTATGTTCATATAGAGTCCCTGCTTTAGCACACTCAAAAAATAGTTCGAATAAAATTTTATCAATAATAGATGTATAAATACCGATGGCATAGAGGTAATTCTGTTTGCGACGATTACCCCTTCCAATTCTTTGCAGCAGCGAACTGACGTTAAATGGTGGGCGGTACTGCACAATACAATCAACATCTCCGATATCAATACCTAATTCAAGAGTTGACGTTGCGCACAGAATACCGCGTGGTTCTGAATTCATTAAATGTTCAATCTGTTCCCGTTCTTCTCTGGCTAACGATGAGTGATGTACCCAAACTGGATACGGACAACGTTTCTGCTTTAAAGTTTGCAGAAACCCTTCCGCCAAACTCCGCGCATTAAAAAACCAGAGAATCTTTCTGAAATCTTTTTCAATAAAATGATTTAGTAATTTTGGTATAAAATCGTTGTGTCCAGATAATAACTCATAATCAATCTCGCGTGATTGTTTAACACACACAACACTTATATTATCTGGATTCGGAAAATAGCGATTACCCATTGTCAAATCATCAACGGTTGCAGAAAGTGCAGAATAACTGAGTTTATCAGATTTACTGATGCTTGTTCTTAAGCGTTCTAAACGAGTTAAAAGCATTCTTAACTGGTCTCCACGAGGCGTATTATTTAATAAATGCAGTTCATCTAAAATTACACAAGAAAGATTAGCAAATATTTTAGGATGCCGACAAATTATTGAATCGAATGATTCAGGGGTTGTTAATAGAATAAAGGGTAAATCTTTCTCTTTGATAGTTGGATAATCACCGGTTTTTCTATCAATCTTTAAGTCTAAATAAGTTACGGGGTCGACTAACCGACGATATAAATCATTAACTAAAGCACGGGTTGGTGAAATATAGATGATTGCGAAACGATTGCTACCCATTTTTAATGCTCTTTCAATCATCGGCGCGACGACTGCTTCAGTTTTACCGGACGCAGCAGGCGAGACGACCAGAACATCTTTACCAGACATAATTTCAGGAATAGTCTGTTCTTGAACTTGGGTTAATCGTCCAAATCGGCTGAAGAAAGGAAAATAAGTTCGATGGAGGAGTTCTTTGAAATTACTAACCATCGAGTTAATTTACAGCTAATTTTCTATTAATCCGGAGTATATCTAAACTTTCAACTGAATATTTTAAAAAGAAACGGATTCCATTGTCTTGATATCTGAGCGCATTGCTCAAAATTCGTTTTTTAGTCTGGTCTAAAAGGTTTAAATCAGGAAAGGCGATTTTGTAATATTTAACTAATGTTTCAAAACAAGCTTCTAAATTTTCCTCGTTGAGAGTTGTCAAGTTAATATAATTATGGGAAAGGCTTTTTAACCGCATTGCTGCTGGTTCAGGAGTCATCGCTAATACTAATAGCACATATGCATCTTTATAGATATATGGAGTTGGTCGAACTTGATTGTGCATCATCTGTTTTGATATACTTTTTAATGTTTGGTCATTTTGTGCCATTCGAATCATACCTTCAAGAAAATTTATTCCACGCTCAAAAAAGAAATTATTCCACAAGAAAGCAACGGTTTCAACTTCATCTAACAATAAAATCAATCCATTATAATTAAGACTTCGGGATAAATAAGATAATCCGGAAATCAAATAACAATAGAAATCTGCGGCGGTTGAGAAATCATACAGTGCAGGAATGTTCCAGCCCCCGGAAATACGATAAGGTGCTTGAAATTTATCTGATCTTGCTGTACTACCAATAGCATATTCTTTTGTACTCTCCGCTTCAATCCATTGCCAGAAGACTTCAGACTTTAAACTATGGTCATCGATTTTCGAAAGTCGTTTAAGAACCGGCGAAAAAAATATGTGGTCGTTGATATCAAGGTAAGATGGGGGAGTATACCTTTTAACTGCATATCGCATCAAGTCTCTAAAACCACCTTCAATATTATTTTTATCCGGTTTGGGGGTTTCTTTGTAATACCTTAAGTTTGCGATTAGTTCGCGATAAATCCGTTTGGGTCGGGCAGGCTGCGTTTCTTCTGTTGATAGTTCGACTGAACTAACTACGAAATTCTTCTTCAAAGCTTGGGAACGGATATATTCTAAAAGATGAGATTTCCCTGTGCCATATTCACCTTCAAAAATAATTGTTCCACCTTTACCATTAGATAGACTGGTTAATGCAGACGATATTAAATTTATTTCACGTTCCCGACCATAAGTAAAATCCGAGACATCTTGGGTCGGGACAATACCTAACCGAAACGCTTCAATCATCCGATGCGCTTTAATTTTTAACGCTTCACCTTTGAGTATTATGCCATCCTCAGGAATACCTTCTTTGTATTCTTCATCTAAACCTTGAATACGTGATGAAGGTATCCAGAGCTGCAAACCTGAATCAAATCGAATCAAACACTCAATTTGTGTACCAGCTGATGATTTACGGACCGATAAAAGTGATCCGGCGCCAAATACTGTATGAGTGACTTTCTTAATAGTTTCGTTCATTGAATTTTATATATGATATTGTAAAATTTTTTAAAATTCTAATGCGGTTACTTCTTCTTTTGCTTGTGTTTCTAGTTTTTTACCAGTAGTTTTTAAAATCTTTTGTACTTCTTTAGAATTCTTTAAAATTGATGGTAATGAGCCAGGTTCATTTTTTACTTTTTGTAATGTTTCAATCAAGCTGACAACAAATAACCGTCGATAACTTATATCATAAGCAAAAGCTTTAGCAGACTCTTCCGCAATATGATAGATTAATTCCTGGGCTTTCTTATCGTCAATTTTAAAAGAATAAGCAGTCTGGAAAATTGAGACTAATTTTTCACCTAATTGCACCAAGAAATCTTCAGGTTGAATACCGAGTTCCTCTAAATTGATTTTTACGCCTAATGGATTAATATGTGAAAATGCACTGCGTAACCGCTGTTTCAGTGCCTCATAGACTCCACCCGACCCTTCTAGTAAAAGATTCTCGTCGGGAATCGCATAGAAAAACATTGCTCCAGGCAAACGACTATTACCACACTCATCGATTATTTGACGCAAATTATCTAAGGCACGTCGTTTATCTTTAGAACTCGACATAGATATGCCGCGTTCAACTTCATCAAATAGAAAAATTACGCCGTTATATCCGATTAGATGTAGCCATTGGATTAGACTTCTAATCATTCGAAATGCAGTAGATTTATCAACTCGTTCCGAGATACGATATCGCGCTTTGATATCCTTAGAAATATCCTCACCTTTCAGATATTGAACTACCGCCTGAAATTCTTCGTAGTTATCAGTTGCGATATTAAAGAATGCGGATTTGACTGCGTTTAAGAAACTGATGCTCTCAACACCTTTTAATACATTTAAATAATCATTGACCGCATCAACATGGTTGATTTTTTCTTTGACCATATGATACCAGTTTTCGATAAATCCTTCGATCCCAGTAATTGGTGAAGTCATTATATCGTTACCTGGCGCTGGTATCTGCAGGTTATTAACGACTTGCCTATAAACTAATTCCAATTTATCGAAAGGACACTCAGTTGGGTTTAAGGCGACATAAACAACAACATAACCATTTTTAAAAGCAAGGTTACGGACGGAATAGAGGAAATGAGTTTTTCCGCCACCATAATTACCAATCACTAATTTAAATGAAGAGAGATGATAATTTTTTAAAATACCGTTTAAATATTCCTGGTTAATAACATTAAGGTATTTATCTAAACCGATACTAAATTCCTCAACGCCGAATTCCGGCGGTGTGCCAGTACTACCTAATTTATTAATAATTAATAATGCTTCTCTTGTATCCATATTATGGTTGCTTAAATGCTATTGATTGATAATATGTGCCATCACCTATTTCATTATCAGGCACCCACAGCGATTTCTCGCGGCTTTCTGTTACGGCAAATGTTGCAACTGATAATTGCATGTTCGAAATAAGAGAACTTGAAGTTTTCGTCTTATATAAGTCATAGCTATATTGAATTCTCGAATATTCCGTAAAATGGGTTTTGGTAGGGTCGGTCTTGAAACTTTTACCCTGCATTAGTATTACACATTCGGTTAATAAATCTAACAAGTTGACTTTTTCGCTTAGGTCTAAATTATTTAATTTAATATATCGGTTATAAGCAGATTTTAAGATATTCACAAAATCTTCTGGTCTTTTCCACATTGTAGACATATTTACATCAAATGATTTAATCGTCTGTGCAATTGTTATTGGCTCGAGGTTGACTTTTTTTATAATTTCTTTTTCTGGACCCCACCAGATTGTTGTTTCTCCATTAGTAAAATCAAATTGAACCGTGTAGAATTTTACTCGTAAGATGGGTAGCTGTCCTTTTAATTCGCCTAAGCTAACAAATAAGTCTCGTAGTTTTGTTCCTAAACTGAAATGGAACTCTTCTTTATATTTATTAATCTTCTGTTGTTCCTGTTCGTAGAAATCCTTCAGTTCTTTGTAAAGAATTGTTTCACGAAGTAATTCGAAGAGGGGAGGAGTATCTAAGATTTTTTTTAGTTCTAAAACCTGCGCATCGATCTCATACGGTCGTAAAGCAGATTGTTCAGGAGTAATCGCTTCGACTACTTTTAATTTCTTTTTTACTTTATTTAATTGTAATATAAGTTTATCTAAATTAGAATTTAGCATATCGCCCTTTGTTCAAAAGTATAATCTAATATTATAATTCTAATCAGTTCTATGTCAATGCTTCTAAACTTGCTATCAAGATTTTCCTTGACGAACTCATTAAGTTTGCTATGTTAATTAATATGGCTGACAGACTGATATTCATTAAGCACAGAAAATTTGTATTCACATTGTTATACGCAACTATTTTATTAAGTCAGACCATCTGGACAAAATTCATAAGTAATCCAGTTCTCTCTACTTTTATACTACCGCATAATCTGGCGTCGATTCGAATGGTCATTGGTCTCCGGATGTTGTATTTGACGGACTGAATTATTGAATGTGGTATGAAACCGCGGCGGGAATTTGTTACGCAACTGCACCATCAGGATTTATTATGGAGTCAAAGAATTTGAACTCAATATCACCTGTAAAAATATCTCCTAATCCATTTCGCAATTCTGTGGTCGTTTATTTTTCGGATGCTTTCTCCACTATGGTGTATGATATATCTGGTAAGCCACTAAGAACGTTATCAGGTCAGGATAGAATGGATTGGGAAGGTAAGGGGGAGTATGGCAGAAAAGTCAAGAAGGATATTTACTTCTGTTTGATAGAAACAGAAAAAGAAAGAGTAAGTGAAAAAATCATAGTTTTACAATAAGAATGACAATATTACTAATCATGTTTCTGTTTACTCATTGGGATAAAGAGCCAGGCATTAGAGTTCAAAATGGCGGTTCGCCTTATGTTATAACGTTTAGTGATACTGCTTTTCGTCTATATTTCTCAGGAATGGGTACTCCAAGTGGTATTCAAAGTGCAATTTCATATGATGGGTTGAATTTTGTACAAGAGTCGGGCGTTAGAATCACACCAGGCGATTCGATGGAAGACATCGTAGCAGACCCGACCGTCGTTCAACTTAGTAACGGCTATCGTATGTATTATAAAGGTGCAACCGGACCAGGTGGCCCTGGTCAAGCCAGACATCGGATATTTAGCGCTTTCTCCCAGGATGGATTAGACTGGACAAGAGAAGGATTGCGGTATCAGAATCTCGGATATCCAGATTATGGTTGGACCTCAGTACCAGATGCGATAAAATTGCGGGATGGTAGGATTAGAATTTATTACACATCTGCAACTGGCGGCATTAGAAGTATCATTTCTTATAATGGTCTTGATTTTACAGCGGAAGATGGTGTTCGGTTAGCGGCGGTCGATCCAAATGTCATATATTTATCGGATAGTACTTATCAAATGTTTTTTGCCACCCAGGTTGGACAACCTCAACATATTGGTTATACCAATTCACAAGATGGTTTAAATTTTACTATAATTGACACGATTATAAGTCCAGGTGGACCAAACGACTCCTTGTCCTGTATTGACCCATCTGCAATTATTCTTTCTGACGGGAGAACTCGCGCTTATTATGGAGGTATGAATCAAAATCAGATGACAATCTTAAGCGCAATATCGCCAATGAGTGAAATTTCTGAGACTGCAGACAGAAAATCCTTTTCAGGCATAAAGATTTCTCCAAATCCAGCAAAAGCCGTTTTTTCTATTAATTCATCTTTGTTACCAAACAGCATAGTGAAAATTTATGATTCAATGGGAAATTTAATAAAAGAATATGAACCGACAAATAATGAAATATTAATTTCAGTTTTAGAAAATGGGATATTTTTTGTCGTATTAGAAGTTAACCAAATCAAAATTACTAAAAAAGTAATTATCACGAAATAATTTTTTTCATATTGCACAATTTATAATTGTTGTTAAAATATTATTTATTTTTTAAAAAATGGGAATAATAAACATTGAAGGTCTGACAAAGAAATTTCAAGAGCTGGTTGCAGTTGATAACATAAGCTTCAGCGTCCATGAAGGAGAAATGTTTGGATTTTTAGGTCCTAATGGCGCGGGAAAGTCAACCACTCTATCAATGCTTTCAACGCTTTTGGTCCCGACAAGCGGTACAGCTTTGGTAAATGGATTTAGTATTAACACCGAAAAAGATAAGGTAAGAAAATCAATTGGGGTGGTTTTTCAAGACCCGACTTTAGACGACGAACTAACCGCTTTAGAAAATATGGACTATCATGGTCGGCTGTATGGCGTTCCCCAGGAAATCAGGAAAAAGAAATCGATTGAACTTTTAACTTTAGTCGAACTTGATACACGAAAAAATAATTTGGTAAAAACTTTTTCCGGCGGGATGAAACGCAGACTGGAAATTGCACGAGGATTATTACACGAGCCGAAAGTTCTATTTCTTGATGAACCGACTTTAGGTCTAGACCCTCAAACCAGAAATAAGATTTAGGATTATATTAAACTGTTAAATCAAGAAAAAAAGATTACGATAATTCTTACAACGCATTATATGGATGAAGCGGATAAGCTATGTGACTGTGTTGCAATAATTGACCATGGTAAAATAATCGTTCTCGACACTTCGGCAAATTTAAAAGATAAAATTGGCGGTGATGTTATCACAATCGAGACGCCTAATGCGGAGAAATTAGAAGTTTTGATAAGAAACTGTGACTGGTGTGGATTTGGAAAGAGGCACGATGGCTCTTTAACCGTTACCGTTGAACACGCAGAAACAAAACTTCCCGGACTCATTGAAATTGCAAATGCAAATAATGCCGAGATAAAATCTCTTACTATTAATAAACCTACTCTTGAAGATGTTTTCCTTTATTTCACGGGCAAAACCATTAGGGAACATGAAGCCGATCCAAGTATGCAATTGAGGATGCGATGGAGGGCACATAGGTGATGGTTACGATTTATACAATTTGGTTAAGGAATATGAAAAGGTATTTGAGAAGCAAGAGTCGTATTTTTGGGAGTTTGGGTCAACCACTATTCTTTCTTTTAGTGCTCGGTTTTGGTCTAAATTCAGTCATGACAATTCCGGGGATGGGACACAATTACGTGAGATTTATTATTCCCGGTATAATTTTAATGACCGTTCTTTTCAGTTCAATTTTTTCAGGAATTCAGATTATCTGGGATAAGCAATTTGGTTTTTTAAAAGAGACACCGGTTGCACCGGTTTCAAGAACCTCAATTATGTTGGGACAAAGTTTAGGCGGAGCAACAACTGCTTTTATTCAAGGAATGCTTGTTCTTACGATATCTTTCATAATTGGTCGGTTTGTTCCTAATGTGTTGGGATTTCTGACCGCATTTTTATTTATGATTTTGATTGGGCTTTCTTTTACCTCTTTGGGGATTGCCATTGCCTCCCGCATGGAAGATATGCAAGGGTTTTCGTTAATCATGAACTTTGTTATCTTCCCAATTTTCTTTTTATCTGGAGCTTTATTCCCATTGAGCAATGCACCCAAGATTTTGAAAGCGATTACTTATTTTAATCCGATGACCGATGGAGTCGAGGGAATGAGATATGGCATTCTGGGCAGAAGTCAGATAAATCCAATTATTTGTCTTGTGGTGCTTAGTAGCTTTGCAGTGGCGATGATTATTTTGGGCGGATATCTATTTAGGAAAATTAGGATTTAGAATGAATATGATTTTAATTTTATCTTTTATTGTCAGTGTTTTTAATTTAGGAAATAATCAGGTTGATATTAAAAATGACGATTACTCGGCAAAAATACGATTTTATAATTCTACCGGTGTACTTATTAAAGAACTTATAGTAAATGATTTATATGGCTATAAGGTAGCTCAAGAAGGAAAATTTTTGTATATTCTGAATAAAGATGGAATTAATATTTATGATGGCGATGGCAAGCGACAAAGAGTAATTAGTGATAACGGAACAATCGCAGTATCTCCGCATGATGCATATTTGGTTTGTGCATCTGATAACATCGTGAGGGTATACAAGCATTTTAAATATTCGTTCCAGGTCATATTAAATTCGCCAGCAATTAAGCAAATTATATTCTCTTCGGAAAATCAATATTTAGGAGCAATGACACGAAATGAATTTACATTAGTTACATTACCCGCTCAACAAATAATTTGGACAAAAGAATTTTCCGAACCTTTAATTTATTGTAAGATGGTTGATAATTTGGTTATCGTTGTGTCAGAAAATCGTGGCGCATTGTCCGGCAAAGTTTTTATAATATCATTAGCAGGGGAGACACAGAAAGAACAATCATTTTGTTATCTTCGAAACGACGAGCAGATTCAAAATATCGACATCACACATAATGGTATAAAAGCAGGAACACATTTAAGAGAATGGATTCTGGGTGAGTCGGAAAGTGAGTTTCGTAATACGATAACAACTGCGACTTATCCGTTATTTTTATCCGAGTCAATTCCTTGGCCACTCCCACCAACGAGTAGTTTTCACTGTTTAGGTAATAACTGGTTCGAATATCAAAATTATGGAGGCAGTGCTTATTTTCATCCGGGTATTGATGTAATTACTCCTGGAGATTCTGGCGTTGCGGTTTATGCCGTAAAAAATGGTTTTGTTAAAGCATGGTTATCAACCGGCGATATGTATTATTGGCGTTTTGGAATTGGCGATTCGTCACTAAGTTTCACTGACTCTTGCAATGGTTATTTATATGCGCATATCGATTCGGCGCGGTATCATAAAGACATTGGCGATACGGTCAATGTCGATGATTTAATCGGTTATCTTGTCCCTTGGATGGTAGAAGGGTTTAACCATCTCCATTTTGCGAAAATTCGTGACCGTGGTAGCACCTGGACAACCGCGGATTGGGCGTTTATTTATAACCCGTTACTATCGGTTCAACCCAATAATGATACCCCACCACCAACTTTTCTAAATGCGGTGACTAACCAGAAGTTTGCTTTTGCGAGAAATGCGACCTCAACTTATCTTTCATCGACTTCATTAAATGGTGATGTTGATATCATCGCTAAGATATATGATAAACTTGGTGTATCCACTGGCGATACGATTTGGGACCGATTGTGTCCATTAAAAATCGAATATGAGATAATTGGTCAGACTGTGTCGCAACCGCGAAAACTTTCCTTCATTTTTGACAAGGTTGTTCCTTCTGGTTCCTCTTTAGTTGGTGTGGTGTATAAATCAGATAATACCTGCCGGACCCGCGGCGATTACGATTATCGTGATTATTATTTTGTCGTAACTAACACGGATGGTGATAGTATTCTCGAAACGACTGATGCCGCTATCAGCTGGCAGACTAGCAATTTCCCTAATGGGAATTATTGGGTAAAAGTGTATGCGTATGATGCAAAGAATAATGTCTCAGTGTGTAGTATGCAAGTTACTGTAAATAATAATCCCGGTATTGAAGAAGAGGGAATAGTGAAAAAGGTTAAATTTGCTGACCGGATGATTTTTAATGCACTTGGACAAAAATTGAAAAATGAAAATCCAACAGAGTTAAAACAAGGCGTATATTTTTACTGCCAGAATAATAGCATGCATAAAATATTAGTAATTAAACCGAACGTGTATTTTATATCACCAACAAATTAACGAACCCCTTTATCATGGCGCTTATCAAAGGCAAGAAATCTCTTTTATTGTAATAAAAAAATTCTATCTGCAGGTAGTATCATTTTGGAGTCACAATTTTACCTAACCTTATAGTTCACAAATTATTAATTAAAAATTCATACAGGATAGGGGAGGCATCCCCTCTGTAAGTGTTCAGCTTAAAAGTACAGACAGATTGTTTTGATGAACTTGTAGTTAAGTTCTGGATAATGCGTACAGCTAGATTCATACATGAAGATATATCTCGATGTATAACACAGAATATAGCTCGAATTGTATAAAGGAGTATATTAGGCAGCGTAGAAGAATGTTCAGTAAGGGATACAGCAGAAAATTGGTCAGATAATTGGGTGAGGTTTAGAATAGAGAGAGGAGCACACCACTCGGAAAAATTTATCACTCTAAAATTATAATGAAAATATATAGGTTTTACTTTGGTCTTAGAAATCTAATTGTATTTAAGATAAATTCTTTGCCATAATTTAACCGATGGCCATATAATCAATCATCTTTTAGATTCGGTTTTATACAGAAGTATATATCCTCATCTTCCATTAAGCAATATTTTTTAATAGTTTTTGCATCTAATTCCTTTACATAGTCATCTACTTTCACGACAAACCCTGCTTTTTCAAGTCTATCTTTATAATCTTTACCATACATTCTTACATCATCTGGTTGACCGAAGATGCGCTTTCTTTGTTCGGGTGAAGTGATAGTTTGGTCTTCAAAGGTTTCATTACGATTTGTCCAAATTGGCACTTGGATAATCGCCCAACCACCAGGTTTTAGAACCCGGAACAATTCTCTCATCGCTTTTTTATCATCTAAAACATGCTCTAAAACATGATTGCACAAAATGGCATCAAACATGTTATCTTTATATAAAATATTTGTAATATCTATTTTGACCAGTGCAATTGGCGAATCCAAGTCAGCGCTGATGTAATCAAGATTAAGCATTGTTTTGAATGTTCTTTGAAATATGTATTCGGGAGCGAAATGCAGAACTTTGAGATTTTCGGAAAAGAGATTAGTTCTATGCTTCAAATAAAGCCATAATAAACGATGCCTTTCTAAAGACCCACACTTTGGGCACAGCACATTTGGTCTTGATTTTATTCCAAATTGCAAAAATGTACGGAAGTGTCCATTACAACATGGACAAATGAATCGATTACCAATGTAAAATAATGATCTGAATCTATAGTAAATTTGCTTCACTTTAAAGTGATATTTTTTAGGAATAAGAGCTTTTGCATCGATTAGCAGATATTTCATAAATCTATCTCGATCTGAGAAAGCGAAGGGTATTCAAGATAAATTCTTTGCCATAATTTAACCGACGGACAGCGTAGTCGGACATAATTCCTAATGCATAACCAGGTGAAGAGGCTTTGGCTTCACTGACATCCTTTAATAAAAAGAGGATAACGAATCTGGATAGTCCGGCGAAAATAAAGAAGAGTTGATAATTAATGATATTAAGACCTAAAATCTGCATATGAAAGCCTCTTAAAAGATTGGCAAGATAACCACCCAGAAGTGCAGAAAGAAAACCGCTAATACCGGTAACTGCAGCAAATATTGCAAAATAACTTTCTTTGAGGTCTTCGTTGTCGGAGAGTGAGAACACAATATTAAATACGCTTAAGTTCAAACCAGACCAGAAAATACCGGTTAAAAACGCATCAAGCCAAATTGGAAATAGAAATGTTTGGGTGGGGAAAATCCAGAGTAATGGAAGAAATGCAACACCGAAAAAATTAATAAAAAGGACGGGTTTAGATTTGAATCGATCAATTGCACGACCCCATAAAGGTAGAAAAATAAAAGTTAGTATGCCTGCAATGATTGAATAAATCGCAACCGTAGAATACCGCATTTTAAGATTCTGCAACATAAAGACTATATAGAACGGACTGGCAATACTACTGGTAATATACCAAAAACCAACAAAACGAAGGAATTTTTGAAAGTTCTTATCTTTAAGTGGTGCCGTAATTATTGCTTTCCAATTGCTGGTGCGCTCACGCGGTGCAATAATTTCTGGTTGTCGGGTTAAAAGAATCATTGCGATAGTTGAAGCAACTGAAGCAATAACAAATATAATACTAAAGCCTAACCTATTTTGTCCGTGTGCTTTAAAATAGTCTAAGAGTTTTGCGCCAGAGAATGAAACAATCATTCCGATTAATCCCATGGCAGTGTTGCGAACCCCGAAATAGCGACCTCTGCTTTCTTTTGGTACCAGGTCGCTCATCCAAGATAACCAGGCATTATTTGCAATCGTAAGCAGTGCATTAAAAACTCCAATGAGTATCAATAAATAAGACAAAGATATTTTAACATTTAATAATAAAAGGGTTGCTGGGATATAGAATAACCCGCGACCAATACCTGATGTTAATACCGTAAGTGTTTTACGCTCAGGAAAACGGTTAGTCAAATAAGCTGAAACAAAACCAAAACTGGTCAATAGAGCAGGGATTGCGGCTAACAGACCAACATGGAATGGAGTTGCCCCCAAATATAACGCGAACCCGGTCAAAAACATACCGCCAGTGAGCGTTATATGAATATTGGCAAAAATACCTTCGGTTGTTGAAATTCGTAATCCGTATTTGATTTTATCCATTGTTACCTAATATATAAATTTTATCCTAAAAGTCAATTAAAATTACACTTTTTAATGATTTTTTCAGGCTTGACTTATTGATATTTTTGATGTATTCTGTAAAACATTTCGAAAATTCTAAAATTTGGAAGGTTCGAAGATTGATGTTGAAATTTGTAATCTTCGAATGTTGATTTCGGAGGCAAAATGATTAAAGAATTTGTTAATGAAACATTTACCGATTTTACTAAAGAAGATAATTTTAAGAAGATGACCGATGCTCTGGCTAAAGTTAGCCAGGCGTTTGGTAAAGAATATGACTTAATAATTGACGGTCAATATATTAAAACCAAAGATAAATTAAATTCCTATAACCCTTCGCAGAAAAATGAACTACTCGGTGTTTTCCAGAAAGCATCGGAAAAAGAAGTCGAGCTGGCAATGCAGGCAGCTTTAAAGAAGTTCGAAACCTGGCGATTCTTCTCAGCTAAAGAACGAGCATTAATTCTGTTAAGAGCCGCCAATATTATGCGGAGACGTAAGTTTGAATTGAGTGCGACGATGGTATATGAAGTTGGTAAAAACTGGGCTGAGGCAGACGGGGATACAGCAGAAGCGATTGATTTCTTAGAATTCTATGCGCGAGAAGCGATACGTTATGCTCAAAACCAACCTTTAACCCACGTTCCTGGTGAGTCTGGTGAACTTAAATATATCCCGCTGGGCGTCGGTGTGGTTATCCCTCCATGGAACTTTCCGTTAGCGATTCTCTGCGGTATGACTACTGCAGCAGCAGTAACTGGTAATACTGTAGTCTTAAAGCCATCAAGTGATGCACCGCTAATTGCTTATAAATTTATGGAAGTGATGATAGAGGCGGGTATGCCGGCTGGTGTGATAAATTTTCTCACTGGTTCAGGCGCGATTGCTGGTAATTATCTGGTCGGACATCTCAAGACACGATTCATTGCGTTCACTGGTTCAAAACCAGTTGGGTTAGGAATCGTAGAGTTGGCTGGCAAGACAATACCAGAACAAATCTGGATTAAGCGAGTTATTGCTGAGATGGGTGGCAAAGATTTTATTATTATCGATAACGAAGCAGACCTTAAAGATGCGCTACCGGGTGTTATTGCAGCTGCCTATGGTTTCCAGGGACAAAAATGCTCTGCTTGTTCCCGACTGATTGTTCATCAGGATGTTTATAATGAGTTTGTTAAAATGGTCGGTGATTCAGTTGCCAAGATTAAAGTCGGACCGACTAAGAATTACGAAAACTATATGGGACCGGTTGTTAATGCATCAGCTTATAAATCGATTATGGAATATATCGAAATCGGCAAGAAAGAAGGAAAACTTGTTGTCGGTGGGAAAGAATCAACTTTGGCAAAAGATGGATACTTTATTGAACCGACAGCGATTGCTGATATTGACCCGAAAGCACGACTTGCTCAAGAAGAGATTTTCGGGCCGGTTTTAGCGATAATCAAAGCCAAAGATTTTGACCATTCAATTGAAATTGCCAATAATACTGAGTTTGGTCTAACCGGTGCGATTTATACCCGTAACCGTGAAAAGCTTGATAAAGCAAAGAAATTACTCCATTGTGGAAACCTCTATCTCAACCGAAAGTGTACTGGTGCGTTAGTCAGCGTTCATCCATTTGGTGGATTTAATATGTCTGGTACTGATTCTAAAGCAGGCGGTAGAGATTATTTAGGTCTATTCTTGCAGGCAAAATCCATCGCCGAGAAATTATAATTTTAAAATTTAACCACAGGTGAACATAGATGAACACTGAAAAGATTAAATTACCTGTTATTCAAAATACAGCGAACCATATTATTTTTAGTTTTATCTGTGTTTACCCGTTTTTATCTGTGGTTTGAAAGGTGAATTATGAATCCGAAAAGAAGAAAAGTATTGATAATGGGAGCGGCAGGAAGAGATTTCCATAACTTTAATACATTTTTTAGAGATAATCAGGATTATGAAGTCGTAGCATTTACCGCAACCCAAATCCCGAATATTGAAAACAGACTGTATCCGGCAGTGCTGGCTGGTAAATTATACCCAGAAGGAATTCCAATCTATCCGGAAGCACAATTAGCCGATTTAATCAAGAAAAACCGAATTGAAATTGTTGTTTTTGCTTATTCAGACGTACCGCTGAATTATGTGATGGATAAAGGTAGTGAAGTCTTGGCAAATCGAGCTGATTATTGGTTGTTAGGACCGCACTCCACACAAATTAAATCCAAGAAACCATTAATCGCCATCTGTGCGGTTCGAACCGGTGCCGGTAAGAGCCAGACAACTCGTCGTATCGCAGAAATTTTACGGGAAATGGGCAAGAAAATCTGTGTTATCCGACATCCGATGCCTTATGGTGACTTAGCCGAGCAAATTGTCCAGCGATATGAAACGGTCGAGGATTTAGATAAATATAAATGCACGATCGAGGAACGGGAAGAATACGAAGCGCATATTATTAAAGGAACTACGGTATTTGCCGGAGTCGATTATGGTAAAATTCTTGTTGAAGCAGAAAGAGATTTTGATGTAATTCTCTGGGATGGCGGGAATAACGATTTTTCGTTCTACAAGCCAAATCTGCTCATCACGGTGGTTGACCCGTTACGACCAGGACACGAGATTTCATATTTTCCGGGCAGTGTATTATTTCGTTCTGCTCAGATTATTGTTATAAACAAAATGGACTCTGCAAAACCCGAACAAATCAGTGCGATCAAAGACAATATAGCAAAATATAATCCCAAGGCAACTGTATTAGAAGCACACTCATTACTCACGGTATCTGACCCTGAGATGATTAAGGGAAAAAGAGCGTTAGTGGTTGAAGATGGTCCGACTTTGACTCATGGCGAGATGACCTATGGTGCGGGAATTGTTGCGGCACAAAGATACGGTGTCGCGGAAATAATCGAACCGATGCCGTTTGCGACCGGCTCGATTTTGGATGCCTATGAAAAGTATCCGCATCTTAAGAAATGTCTACCCGCTTTAGGCTATAGCCCAACTCAAATTCAAGAACTGGAAGAAACCATCAATAATACACCAGCTGATTTAGTCATTACCGCAACACCAATTAATCTCTCAAGAGTCCTCAAAGTCAATAAACCGATTGTTAATGTTGAATACTCTTTAAAGGAAATTTCCAAACCTGATTTGAAAGAAATTATAACTGAATTCTTTAAAGGTAAAGATTCAGAATAAAACTTAAACCGAAAGCCGATAGTTAATAAGTTATATTATCTATCGGCTATTTATTTTCAAAGATTTTGACTGCGTGTGTTACATTTGATATTTTAAAGAAACAGACCAATTGACTTTTTATTCGAGTGGTCTATAATTCTTACAAACAACCAATGAAAGCTATTGTTCAATCGCTTGTACTGATTCTGATAACTGCATTCAGTGCACAGGCGTCGTTTGTCAAGCAACCATACCTTCAAAACCTGACCGACAGTTCAATCGTTCTGTACTGGGAGGTTTTTTCAGCTCAGCCCGGGACGGTTCAGTATGGTTTGACGACCGATTATGGCTCAGTAATAAACGACCCCAACCCAAACACAAGCCATGAATTGGTTTTGCCAAACTTATTTGAGGATACGGTATATCATTATCGTGTAGTGTCGGGTAGTGATACGAGCATTGATGCCAGATTTCATACTCGTGTTGGACAATTCAAACCATTCCGATTCATTGCCTATGGCGATAACCGTTCTGATAGTGCAGCGCATCAAAGTGTAGTTGACCAGATGCAACTCGTCAGTCCATTACCCGGGCTGATGGTGAATGTTGGTGACCTAACGAATAGCGGTTCTTCGACTGATTACCAAACGTTCTTCAATATCGAGCGTAATATGATGAATCGGGTCCCGTTGTACCCGGTTCTCGGCAATCATGATATTAGTAATATGACTAATTGGTTTTCCTATTTTGTTCTGCCAAACAATGAACGGTGGTATTCAACACGCTATGGCAATGCAGTATTTATCGGTTTAGACGATAATTCCAGCTACTCGCCAGGAAGCGCGCAGTACAACTGGCTCTTGTCTGAATTGCAGGCAGACAGTGCTGACCCATCGGTCTGGCACATTTTTATTATTAATCACCAGCCTCCTTATACTACAAATACAGGCCATGCGAGCAATATGACGATTAGACAATATCTCTGCCCTCTATTTGAGCGGTTCCACGTGAGCATAGTATTTAATGGACATAATCATTGTTATGAGCACAGTTTGGTTAACGGTGTTCATTACATTATCACTGGAGGTGGAGGAGCACCGCTTCACAATAGTTGGGGACCAACTCAACCTTGGACCATCTATCGCGAGGCAACCTTCGAGTTTGTGCTGGTAGATGTCAGAACTGATACGGTTCATTGCCGAGGTATCAAACCTGGTGGAATTGTAATTGACTCATTTGCAATTATTGGCGCGCATCCAGGAGTTGCCGAGATAGATACTGGTAAAATTAATTCAACGCTGATGTTGGAAGCGATACCTAATCCTTTCGCTGATAAAGTGCATTTCCACTTTGTGCTGCAAAAATCAACTTGGACGACTCTGTCTATTTATGACGCATCCGGGAAAAAGGTTGCAAACCTATTGAGTAATTTGATGTCCGCAGGCGATCAGGATGTACTATGGAATCGTAGTACGCTACCCGACGGTTTTTACATCGCAATTCTCAAGGCAGGGGAGACGACTAATGTCTTGCGTTTGTCTGCTATGCGCTAACTATTTAGATTCTGATTTTGTAGTTACAATATCAATTTAAATCCGAAAGAATTTTACTAAGGTCGGGTTACCGCTGACGCTAATCTTCTTTGATTACTTTATGATAAGTCAGATTTTCCAAAGTAACTGTTTTATTTTACTTCCACTTCTCAAAATAAGTGATTTCTTCGAGTTTTTTGCGGGTTCGACCTTTAGCAACTATCTTGCTGACTTTATCGACAATGTTATCTTTTCCAGCCGGATAACCTAATGGTGTGAGAGCAACAACTCTTATTTCATCCGGAATATTAAGAACATCTTTTACCATTTGTTCATCAAACGCACCAATCCAACAGGTTGCCAGACCTAAATCAGTCGCAGCAAGGATAAGATGTTCCATTGCAATTGCAGTATCAACTAAATAATAATCGATTTCAGCCCGATGACCACTATCTTTGGGATTAGCACAGGTGACAATAATCACTGGCACATTTCTTAGAAAGAAATTAATATTGTAATTAAATGGTCGCAACTGCCCGATTTTCTTGATACTCTCTTTATCTTGGACTACGACAAACCGCCAGCATTGTCGGTTTTGCCAGGAAGGAGCTAATCGTGCCGCTTCTAAAACTTTTAAGATTTTTTCTTGCTCAACTGGTTGAGCAGAAAAGTTACGGTAACTTTTACGATTATTAATTACTTCCCAAAAATCCATTTTAATTTTGGAACACGAATAACACTAATAATCGAATTACGGGAATATTATTAGAAAATTTCATCTCTTGAAAAATACTTCTTCTATCTTCTTTATTCGTGGTATTCGTACAATTCGTGCCATTAGTGGTAAATTTCTTAACGGACGATTGAACCGATGCGGTTCCATTGGATTTGTCTTGGACTTAATACGATGCGTGCAATGTTGGGCGCTGCACTAGATGAAAAATAGATTACCATCGGTTTACCCTTAACATTTTTAAGCGGGATTGGACCGAAAAAGCGTGCATCGGATGAATTGTCGCGATTATCACCCATACCAAATATCATGCCTTTCGGCACAACGACCGGACCGAAGTTATCACGAATTAAATATCCTTCCGGACTTTCAGCAAATTTTCCCTGCTCCCACTGGGTCTGGTAATCAGCCGGTACCGACATTAGAGGTGGAAAGATTCTTCGGTCGATGTGCTGGACATATGGTTCGAATTGTAATTTACCATTCACATACAAATTTTTATTCCGGACTTCAACCGTGTCGCCTTCTACTGCAATACAACGTTTCACGAAATTGCGTGGTGCATACCAGGTGAAAAAGTTGGTCTTTTTATTCCAGTAGATAGGTAATAATGGTAATGATTTTGGGAAAATCTGTACATAATTTTCTTCGGGTTGCGGGGAATCCGGGTCAAGATGGTAGCGAAAAACAAAAATTTCACCGGGCTTGGGATTGTTTATTGAAATTAGATTTTTGCTGGTAAACGGTATCTTAACACCATAGATAAATTTATTTACCAATAGGAAGTCCCCGACCATAATCGTACTTTCCATCGAAGGGGTCGGCACCATGAAAGCCTCGACCACAAACGACCTCAATAATAAGACGATAACTATTACCGGAACCCATGAAACAATGAAACGCATAACTGATTTCATATTATTTGATTATAAGGTATTGTTTAAATAGGTCAAGCTAATAAAAATATTTAGAAAAGCTTTCCTCTTAGAAGCTCGCGCGCAATGACTAATCGCTGTACTTCATTAGTACCTTCATAAATCTGAGTTATCTTAGCATCCCGCATCATTTTTTCTACCGGATAATCTTTCATATAACCGTAACCGCCAAACAATTGGATAGCTTCAATCGTTACATCCATTGCTATATCAGAGGCAAAGAGTTTTGCCATTGATGAAAAACCAGCAACATCTTTTGCTCCGGAATCAGCGTGACGTGCCGCCGAATATACTAATGCACGGGCGGCTTCAATTTTGGTCGCCATTTCAGCTAATCTGAATTGAATGCCTTCTAAAGATGAGATTGGTGAACCAAACTGAATTCGCTTTGACGTATAATCAGTCGCAGCTTCTAATGCACCTTGAGCAATACCGAGGGCTTGAGCGCCAACACCAGGGCGGGTTCGGTCAAACGTTCTCATCGCAGTTATAAAACCAGTACCTTCAGAACCAATTCTATTTTCGACAGGAATGCGGCAATCCTGTCGAAAATAGAATTGGTT
>Ga0315291_10001859_pt1 | contig 27905 bp, 21 predicted proteins | sample YL17G12_20_MG_FD_203070 | JGI IMG/M metagenome (GOLD analysis project Ga0315291, IMG submission 203070) | Sediment microbial communities from Yellowstone Lake, YNP, Wyoming, USA - YL17G12_20 | ecosystem: Environmental > Aquatic > Freshwater > Lake > Sediment | place: USA: Wyoming | collected...
GAGGTTTGGATACCAGTGGTTCCGGTAGTGTTTCTTGGTGCGTTTGTCGTTGAGATACTGCTCTTCCACACCCACACGTTCAACCACGTCCAGCGCTAATGCATTCAGTAGCACCTCCTCACTCACAAGGCAGGGCAACTTCCGGGTCTGAACAAGTCGCCCCTGGTAGGGGACCTGAAGATAACCAAAAAGTGGCGGAGAAACAATGCCCTATCGGTAAGCCACTTCATCAGCCGACAATTGTTGCTCAACACACTGGCAAGCTTCCTGATCCCTGTCTAAAATGATGACCCTTGCACCTTCTTCGAGGAAGCGTGCAGCTGTTTTTGTACCAATACCACCAGCTCCACCAGTGATAAGAACACGCTTTTCTGTCAACCTTTCATAAATGTTTTTTCAATATATTTTTTCTCAACCACATATTAGATGATCGACTGTCGTTTTTTGTAATAGCGATTGATTAATTGATATATTTCTGATACAATTATTAGTATATTATAAGCATTTTATTAATATACTACAAAAGTCAGTTCGCAACAAGAGCCATACGAACATGCCAAACAACATATCGAAGAAAGAAAAAGTATATCAAGCTATCAAGCATGCCATCATTACTCGACAATTGGAACCAGGAAAAATTTTCACCATTACCGAGTTGTCTGAGGCATTTGGGGGTGGCAAAACACCAGCAAGAGAGGCATTAGTTATATTAGCTTCAGAAGAATTAATTGATCCGATTCCCAGGTCTGGATATCAGGTCAAGTCCATCTCAATTCATGACTTGCTTGAAATTTTCCATCTGAGAAGTGTTCTTGAGGTTGAGGCAGTGGGACTCGCTGCCAATAGAATCACTGATGCCGATATCCATTTGCTAGAAGAGAATAACCGTCAAGAACGAGAAATAGTATTGGATCCACACTCGGATGTATCAGTTCAATCATATCGTAAAGGATATGATCTGAATTTGCAGTTCCACTTAACGATCGCGCATGCATCCGGCAATAGTCGACTGGTTGACTTGGTGGAAAAGTTGCTGAACGAATTGGAACGCGTTCTAGCATATGACCCCCATATTTCAGACCCGCATCAGCATATCGAAATCCTTGAAGGATTAAAAAGGCGAGATAAACAAGGCTCTCAGGAAGCGATGAAAAAGCACCTCGAAGATACCAAAAATCAGTCATTGAGTCGTTTCTAGAAATAGGTGGAATATGGGTGTAGGAGGTGATTATTGAGAAAATTCTATCTCGCTTTGGTCATACATCCGATTCATAAAACAATTTAGGTATAAACCGCAAGATATAAATAAGCAGTATGATAAAAACAAAAAACAGAAATATAGGCAAAGCACTATATTAAATTGTGGCTTTAATGATCAAAACTAAGAATATAGGTATACAGATTATTGGACCGATCACATTACACGAATAAATTATTTTCGCATGTGTTTTTGGTGCATTATCTGAGCCTTACCATTGGTATACAGTTCACAACCCGAAAAACTTATCCTTGATACCACTCTAATTGTATCGTATCATCGATATATATTTAGAAATTATTGGTTGTAGCGACCAAATATGGTTGATATTTGGTTAATCAATAGAAATTAGTTGCCTAAAAACCAGTAATATGGTTCTTATATATTATAAGAATGTTTGTATTCTACTACCAACTTCGTTCTGATCGCAGTTTTTATATACGAAAAGGAGAATGCGATGCGAAATTTATCTGGTAAACGCGTAGTAGTAACTGGTGGTGCAAGGGGTATTGGTGCAGCTACGGCGAAACGGTTTTTGGAAGAAGGATCGCGAGTAGTTGTAATAGATTTTTATCAACCAGCTCTTGAAGAAATCAAAAGAGACCTTCCGCAATTGGAAGATACCATCTTGGCAGATGTTTCTAATGTAAACGATGTAAGTCGCGCTTATAAACGTATAGATCAAATTTGGAATGGATTGGATGTATTAATCAACAACGCAGGAATCAGCATCCGCCACAGATTCTTGGATATCACACCCGAAGATTGGCAGGCAGTCATAAAGACAAACCTGACAGGTTTGTTTTATATGGCAAAGGAAGCTGCAAAACGAATGCTAGCAGCTGAAAAAGGTGTGATTATTAACATGGGTTCGACAAATGGTTTAATGGGTTACCACTATTACGCTGATTACAATGCTTCAAAGGCAGGAGTAATAGAATTAACGCGTTCGATGGCGTTGGAACTTGCCCCCTATGTGCGAGTTATCGCCCTTTGCCCAGGTTATGTCCTGACCCCGATGCAGGAGGCAGAATACACACCTGAAATGATGCGCGAAGTTGATAATAAGATTCCTCTTGGAAGACAAGCAAGACCTGAAGAAATGGCAGCGATATTTGCCTTCCTTGCCTCAGATGATGCAAGTTTCATAACAGGGTGCACAATCATCGCTGATGGCGGTGAAACCGCAGGTGGACTTGCAAGCCAAAAGGCTGCATTTAGTTAAACTTAGGTAAGTTGATAAAGATAAATGCTATTAAATAAAGTGCTTGCAATCAACACAGAACATGTAGTGCAGTTCAACAAGGTGAATTCTTGTGACACCTATAAAATATAACCTGTCGATCTATACTGAGATCGACAGGTATAAGGATGATCGGTAGAAATGCTTATTACAAATTATCTGACAATCAGGCTCAGGATGTACACCAATAAAGGGGCAATGACTATAGCTGGGAGGAAGTTCCCCACGTGAATTTTCTTAATTTCTAATATGCTGCTAATGCCTACACCCATCAGCAATATTCCTCCTGTGGCTGTCAGCTCACTCATCATTGTGTCAGTTATGATGGTATTTAGATTGGCAGCTACCAGGCTTATACTTCCCTGGTAGGCGAGTACTGGCAGCGCAGAAAATGTTACTCCCATTCCCAAGGTCGAAGCAAAAGCTAACGATATAACACCATCTAGTACTGATTTAATTGAAAGGGTGAGAAAATCGCCACGAAGTCCATCACTAATCGACCCAAGTACTGCCATAGGACCCGTACAAAAAAGGATGGATGCACTCAAAAAACCACGCACAAAGTAGCTGGATCCTCCCACAGATTCTCCCGCAACCCTTTTTTCCAGCCAAATCCCTAGCGATTGTATCTTTTCTTCAATTTTCCACCATTCTCCCAACAGTGCGCCTAAAATTATAGCTCCGAGCACAATAAGAGGGTTTTCAGTTTTCAAAAACATCTCGAAACCAACCGCGGTTGCGAATAGACCCATGCCTGCGATCACGGTGTTCTTAAGATTATCCGAGAGGCGCCTCCCCAAGAAAATACCTAACAATCCACCAACAACGATAGCGGCGACATTAATAAGAGTTCCAGTCATACTTAATTCGCCAATCCTAGTATTCTCACTCTCCTTGAGGTAGCACTGGAAGATCTTCCATTCCGAATTTTTTGGCGATCTGTGTTGTTACTTCACGGAGTTCCTTGCGCTGTTCATCAGTTAATATATTCGGCTTGTAGGTGGGCAATAGTTTTTCTACCCTGTCGCGTGCTCTTTGGAATGTGGTTTTCTCTCCGCGAGCTACCCAACCATCAAATGATGCTCGATCGATCACTTCAGAAGGCAGGTATTGCTCCTCCTTGAACCATTTCCGAGTATGAGCTAAGGTCAAGAAATCTCCCTTGTGCCCACTCTTCTGCATCAGATCGAGTGCAATCGGGTCGTCGCGTACGACAATACCTTTAACAAAGCGTTTGACCATGCCAATCATTTCCGCGTCGATGACCAGTTTTTCGTAACTAAGGCATGATTCGAGGTCCATCATCCCGCAACCCGATATGATATTTGCCCCAGAAAGAGCGGCGACCAAATTACTCCCCATTGACTCAAGCCCGCACTGGGTATCGATAATCTTTGCATCGCTCATCCCCATGTATGCGTGGGTTGGTAGTCCCAATGCTTTACCGATTTGTACATAGGCGCAACTGATCATCCAAGTTTCGACAGCTCCCATGGGTGTAGACCCTTCGCGCATATCGAAAATTGCTGGTGATCCTCCCCAAACAATTGGGGCTCCAGCCTTTGCTAATTGACTTATGACCACTCCGCTTAAAGATTCAGCGGCATGCTGAATCACCGCTGCTGCCAGGGTTACAGGGGCAGTTGCCCCAGCAAGAGGCATCGAAATGAGCTGTGCAGGGATTAAGTAATGAGCGCAATCAATCAGATTTTGGCAAGTGAAATCACTCCACAATAAGGGTGGTGATGGACAAACATCGAATATGGCTGTCGGTTTGTTTGCAAAAGCTTCGTCTCCCCCAGCAACAATAGAAAGCATTTCTTTCATCGTCCACCAGGTATCTTTGCGAAAAGCCCCGGTGATGATTGGCTTATTCATATAATTCAAAGCCAAATAGAGACGATAGAGATCACCAATTTCTGGGACCACATCGGAGCACACAAACGAAGTGCTCTGAGCATCAATCTGAGGCAGGGTTTCAACAAGTTTCGTGAATTTAATGTAATCGGCTGTTTTGGGTAAGCGAGGGCGTTCGGTCTGGCTGTCGATGATAGTCAGACCACCTGATCCTGGATCAAAGTGGATTTTATCGCCATAGTAATGAACCGCAGGATTGCCGTTCAGATCGAATAAGGTAAACTCACGGGGGGCGGTTTCCAGTGCCTGCCGGATAACAGTTTCTGGAATATGTGCCACCTGGGCATTAAAATCGACTCTGCAATTTGCACCTGCCAACAACTCTAATGCTTCTTGATTGTGAATTCGTATCCCTGGGCTTTCTAAGATCGCAATTGCTTCAGAAATAATTTGTTTAACCAAATCGTTATCGAGCAGTTGTAGCTTCGGAATTAACATAAAGGGCTCCTATGGGATGTGTTTTGGAAATTTTGCTTATGTTGTCGGAATAGATTTTCTCGATCATTGACCGAGTAATTGTTTCGCGACTTTGATAGCGCCTATGGCATCTTCGCTGTAACCGTCAGCACCGATTTGTTTGACCCATTCTTTAGTCACAGGAGCACCGCCCACCATCACCTTTACTTTGGAGCGTATGCCAATATCCTCAAGGGCTTCGATGACATCTTTCTGATGAACCATCGTAGTTGTGAGTAATGCACTCATGGCAACAATATCGGCATTTACTTCTCGAGCCTTTTCCACCACTTTCATCACCGGCACATCAACACCCAAATCGAAGACTTTAAAGCCTGCCGATGATAGCATGGTTCCAACTAAAGTCTTGCCAATTTCATGGATATCGCCTTCAACGGTGCAAAGGATTACTTTGCCTAACATCGTTCGCTCGGTACCACGTCTGGCTAGTTCTGGCTCCAACACAGCTACGGCAGCTTTCATAGCTTCGCCAGCCATGACTAATTCGGGTAGAAAAGCATCGCCTTTCGCAAACGCTTCTCCAACGTGATTGACGCCAACCACAAAGCCCTGCGATATTGCCTCAAGGGGATCGATTCCTTGAGCGACTGCTTGTTGGGCTAATTCTGCCGATACATCGCTATCCCCATCGATGATACTCTGAGCCATTTCCTGAAATAATTCGTTTGACACTGCATTCTCCTTATTGAATAGAATCAATAACTAATCACAATTCTCGATAGCGTGGTTTGTAGGTGAGTTTTCATTGCCTCCTGGCAGAGAGTTTTTTTCCTCTCCTTAAGCGAAGAGAGAATAATTTCATGTTGGGAGGAATCGGAGATATATGGATCGAGCGATAGCGCCCGTTCGACCATTTCTAACTGTTGCTGGATGAGTGAGCTAAGTATAGAATTCCCTGACGCGCGGGCGATGGTCATGTGGAATTCCTGGTTAAGTAAGAAGGCTTTAGGCCGAATAATTCTGCTTACCTGGCTGGTGGATATTTGTTTTTCCTCCAGGTTGTTTCGCTCTAAACACTCGATTTCTTCATCGGTTATGTAATCCACCGCCAAGCCGATCGCATCCACTTCTAGAATGGTGCGTACGTGGAACATCTCCTTAACATCCCGTATGGAAGGTTTAGTGACCATGTAGCCGATTCGAGGTAGAGATTCCAGGAACTGCTCATGGGTGAGAACCACCAGAGCTTCACGAGTAGGGGTTTTGCTTGTGCCGAAACGCAGGCACAGTTCGTCAATATTGATAATATCTCCGGGCTTTAAATCACCAGAAATTATGGTTTGTCGGATTTTTTGATATGCTAGTCTTGATTGGGTAGGCAACTTTTTCATGAAATTAAGTTGATTTAAAATATGATGAAGGATATAATTAGAAAATACTAATATATTATAAGCATATTATTAAATATGTCAATAACTGTAAACGCCCTTGTATAGTAAGTCAAAAACAAAAGAGATATGGATTTATATAATTCGCCATAAATGGTAATATATAAATAGACAAAAAAAGGAGGCAATTATGGCAAACTACAAAACTGTCTATCCATACATTCCCAACTCTGAACCCAATATTAAAACCCAAATGCTCAAGGAGGTTAATGCAAACAGTATCGATGAATTATATGCCGATATACCTGATCAGCTACGTTTCAAGGGGCAAATGAGCCTGCCTGCACCCTTTGTCTCAGAATACAGCCTTCGCCGTCATATTGAAAAATTACTAGGGAAGAACAAAACAACAAAGCAGTTTCTTAATTTCTTAGGCGCAGGCTGCTATCAACACTATGTTCCAGCAGTATGTGATGAGATTAACTCGCGCGGTGAGTTCCTTACGGCTTATGCTGGCGAACCATACGATGATCATGGTCGCTTTCAATCCCTTTTTGAATATACTAGCATGATGGCTGAATTACTTGAGATGGATGTAGTCAATGTTCCAACTTATGATGGCTTCCAAGCGGCAGCTACGGCATTACGAATGGCCTGCCGTATTACTGGCAGGAATAAAGTTTTACTACCTGAAACAATAGGCCGAGACCTTTTATCAAAGATACGCGATTATCTAAAATTTGATGTTGAAATTATCATCCTTAAGCATAATACCGTAACAGGCGGGATTGATATAAAAAATCTAGAAGAATTGATTAATAATGATATTGCTACTGTTTTCTTTGAAAATCCATCCTACCTCGGTTTTTTTGAGATAAATGGAGAAAAGATTGCCGATATAGCCCATCAGAACGGAGCTATCTGTATTGTCAGCGTGGATCCAATCTCGTTAGGAGTGATCACCCCCCCATCTCGTTATGGTGCCGATATTGTTGTCGGTGATATTCAACCGTTGGGAATGCACATGTTGTTTGGAGGTGGACAAGCAGGCTTTATCGCCAGCCGTGATGAAGAAAAATATGTCATGCAGTACCCTTCGCGCTTGTTCGGCATCGTTCCTACCAGGGTGAAAGGTGAGTACGGATTTGGTGATGTGGCATACGACCGAACTTCTTTCGCCAGGCGCGAGGAGGGGAATGAATGGGTTGGCACCGCCGCCGCGTTATGGGGAATTACAGCAGGAGTTTACCTTGCCTTGATGGGACCCCAAGGAATGAAAGAGATCGGTGAAGGAATCTTGTATCGTTCGCAATATGCGAAACAAGAAATGAACAAAATAGCTAATGTAAGCGCTGGGGTGTTCCAGGCTCCACAATTCAAAGAATTCGTCGTCAACTTTGATAAAACAGGAAAGACAGTGGCTGAAATCAATCACAGCTTGTTGGAAAAGAGAATTTTTGGTGGTAAAGATTTAAACCATGAGTTTCCCTGGCTGGGTGAAAGTGCATTGTTTTGCTTTACTGAGGTACATACCAAAGAAGATATCGATCAGCTGGTCTCAGCATTGAAGGAGGTGGTGGCATGAATAACATTACCGCTGAACGTTTTACGGATGGAAAACCGAACCTCCGCCGTTTCCACCAGGCATGCTGGGACGAGCCAATCATTTTTGAGCTGGGTCAGCCTGGTCAGCGGGGAATTTTAGTCCCGGAGGTTGAAGAAGGAATAAAATCCCAGGTAGGGGACCCATTTAATGGAATACCCGATTCGCTGCTTCGAAAGGATCCACCGGAATTGCCTGAAATGTCACAGCCGGCAGTACTCAGGCATTATGTCCATATTTCGCAAGAAACATTGGGAGTTGATTGTAACATCGATGTAGGTCAGGGTACCTGCACGATGAAATATAGCCCGAAGATCAATGACCAGTTGGCACGCATGACTGAGCTGACTGAATTACATCCTCTTCAGGATGAAACCACGGTACAGGGAATCCTTGAAATCTTCTGGCGCTTTGAGCAAATACTGAAAGAAATTTCAGGACTGGATAGGTTCACGATGCAGCCCGGTGCGGGTTCCGTTGCCATCTATACCAACGCCAGCATCATCCGTGCCTATCACGCGTCTATGGGTGAATTAGACAGACGCGATGAAATCATCACAACCATCTTCTCACACCCCTCCGATGCGGCATGCGCCAAGGTGGCAGGTTTTAAAGTGATCACGTTGTACCCCAATGAAGATGGTTACCCCGACATTGAGGCGCTGAAGGCAGCCATCTCAGACCGGACTGCTGGTCTGTTGATCACCAACCCAGAAGATACCGGGATTTACAATCCCAAAATTGCCGAATTCACACGGCTTGTCCATGCTGCAGGCGGATTATGCTCTTACGATCAGGCGAATGCGAATGGCATCCTTGGGATCACACGTGCCCGTGAAGCAGGTTTCGATCTATGTCATTTCAATCTCCATAAAACATTCTCCACACCTCACGGATGCGGTGGACCAGGTGTTGGAGCAACAGGTGTGACTAAAGAATTGATTCCATTCCTGCCTGTACCATTAGTTGATTTTGACGGAAGGAATTATTTCCTAAACAATGATCTTCCAGATAGTATCGGCAAAATCCGCCCCTTTTATGGTGTAGCTCCGGCAGTTCTCAAAGCTTATGCTTGGGTCATGGCATTAGGAGCGGAAGGTTTACGCGAAGTAGCTGAAATTGCTGTTCTAAATAATAATTACCTGCTCCATAAAATTCTTTCCATTCGTGGGGTAAGTGCGCCATATGCTGAAGGAAAACGCAGAATTGAGCAGGTGCGTTATTCTTGGGAAAAGCTTTATGAAGAGACTGGCGTGCATTCAGATGAGCTGGGGATTCGTGCAGCTGATTTTGGAGTCCACTATTGGACCAGCCACCATCCATATGTAGTACCAGAGCCATGTACCTTAGAGCCAACAGAGTCATATTCAAAAGAGGAGTTAGATGAATATGCAGCTATCATAGAAAATGTGGCAAATGAGGCGTATACAGATCCTGAGTTGGTAAAAAACGCTCCATATAATAGCACCGTCCATAAAATCGATCACCATCCACTCGATGATCCACAACAATGGTGTATTACCTGGCGAGCATACAAGCGGAAGGCTCAGCAAATAACCGTATAAAAGATATGAAGCGAATTGGTTTGATCGTGAACCCTATTGCAGGGTTGGGTGGACGTGTCGGTTTGAAGGGGAGTGACGGTTTAGAGATTCAGCAAAGAGCTGTTCAACTGGGAGCGATACCTCGCGCTTCAGACAGAGCTATAGAAGCGTTAAAATGCCTTTTATACATGAAGACTGATCTTGATATCTTGACCTGTCCTGGAAGTATGGGTGAAATTGCTGTCACCAGAGCCGGATTTAATCCCCATTTGTTAGATGCTTTTCAAGCCAATCCTACAACTGCAGAAGATACTAGGAGAGCTGTTGATAAAATGCTACAAAAAGATTTATCACTCCTGATGTTTGCAGGAGGAGATGGAACAGCGCGTGATATCTATTCGGCATGTGGCACTGAAATTCCCGCATTAGGGATACCTGCTGGAGTAAAAATCCATTCCGCGGTCTATGCTATACATCCACGCGCAGCGGGAGAACTGGCAGCCGCATACCTACAGTCAAAGGCGGAAATAATTCTGGCTGAAGTAGTAGATTTGGATGAAGTAGCATACCGCCAGGGCTGCGTTTCACCAAGACTATATGGATATTTAAGGGTCCCGTATGTAAAGCGTTATATACAGGGAGTCAAAGTATCCAGCACAATGATATCTTCAGCTTGCTTGAAAGGAATTGCCGAGGACATCTCTGAAAGGATGGAGCCTAGCACAATATACATTTTTGGCCCTGGTTCAACCACACAAGCAATTGCCATGCATTTGGGGATGGATAAAAACTTACTTGGAGTAGATGCTTATTTAGATGGTAAATTAATCGCGTCGGATGCAAATGAGTCCGTATTGCTAGAGATTCTGGCAAGCAATCAACCTGTTAGAATCATTGTGACACCGATAGGTGGACAGGGAAGTATTCTTGGACGCGGGAATCAACAAATTAGCCCCGACGTAATTCTTAAGGTGGGAAAAAAGGGCATTCTTGTCGTTTGCACAAAAGAAAAATTAGATGCATTAAAAGGGCGTCCTTTATGGGTTGATACGGGAGACTGCGAAGTAGATAAAATCTTATGTGGCTACTTGCCAATTATTACGGGATATAAAGAATATGTAATGTATAAAGTTACTTCTTAGGAAAAATGTATGAATTTTGTGTTTTCGATCTCGAGTGAGTAATAATATACTGGCACATAAAGATTAATCCTTTCAAAAACTCCCCCGATGGAAAGTGCGGTAGGATATCTTTTCTTGTTGATAAATCATTCTATCCATTCCACCACCCTCATATCCCGAATTGGTGCACGGATGATGCAGTTAAGGTGGTAAGCAGTGGATATATAGTACATGTCGGATATATTAATTCCCTAAATGGGATGTGATTGATATCTTAAAAACATTTGTACGGTATGGATATTGGTCGCTTTGGCTCTTAATACTTTGGTAGGCGTTCGATTGCTCTAAGTTTATATATCATGCTAATAAGAACGAAAAATATTACCCCGTCTGGACAGGGCTGCGGATCGCCCTTCCTTGCTTCATACCGATGCATATCGGGAACACTGCGTGTACAATTCGGGAACAATTTGGGAACAGATATACTGAAACAGCACGCAAGGAACGCAGCGAGTTGTATGGTGATTTTGGAACAAAATAGACGTAATAGGCGGCTTTTTCCCCCTTTTCCCTTACCTGCTCATCCATCGTACTGAAGAAGTCGCGGGTTCGAATCCCGCCAGGTCCACTGGATTACCTTGTATGGAATATTTGCACCATACAGCCATTTTCTACAATCAGACCAGAACGGCTTCGAGTTAGATCTGAAAGAATTCCTGAGATCAAAGATAGAGTGGTAGGTTTAGCCCAACGTTTGATGCGCTATTCAAGCCTAAAAAGAAAAGGTTTCCAGATGAAGATGCTATAAATCATGCTGTTCCCAGTGTGTTATGTATTTTGGATAAGACAGCATGATACTCTATTAGGGTGACCTCTTCAACTTGTTTGACGTTCAAGAATCTCGACGGATGACTTATGTAGCCACCACAGGCTAATCCAGAAAATCTAAATTGATATTTTGGATCATTTCCCCTGTCAGTGTATGTGCGATGCCGTGGGGTAAATTTTGGTGACGGCAATATTCTGGTAGATCATATAGTGTTTTTATAACTACGTTATTTGGGATATCTTTCAAAGGTATTTGGGTCGCTTCCATAGCTTTCTTCAATGGGTTAATATCTTGTCCTTGAGCCTGGGCCATCAAGAGGATGCCCGGTCCCAATAGATCGGCATGAGGCTTACCATGCCCAACCTCATTTTCAACGGCATAGGCGAAGTAATGCTCACTGCCCTCCTCAGGGCGGGAGTGTCCAATCTGATTGGTTAACTGTACTTCCAAGGCGATACAATCCAGGAGTTGCTTAAGGCCTTCCCGGTCACCCCTTCCGGCTGCTTCGGCGCAATCCAGTACACCTTGCAGAATGGCGCCTGCTGTCTGGTCGATGTAAGGGATAAACTCCATTCCCGCAGGATTTTTCCCCTGCTCGGCGGCAAATCTCCAGTCCCATTTACCGGTAGCTATCGATAATACATCACAGATGCCAGCAGCCCGAATTGAAGCTGGACCAGCTGCGATCACATCCAGGTCAACAATCAGGGTTTCAGGATTTTTTGTTTCGATGTAACGGACACAGCCATTCTCGCGGATGCCGGACGCCCATGTTAAATGTGCGTCAACCGAAAGAGCGGTCGGCAGGCAAACCATGGGGACGTTCTTCTTCGTCGATATATATTTTCCAGCATCCGCCGTCAATCCACCACCTACCGAATACAACACCTCTCCTTGGAAATTATCCATCAGGCTGTTCCAATTTTCAATGGTAGCCTCGAATACCTCGGCTTTCCATATGATTGGCAGATTCAATTTGCTCTCTACGGCCATCCAGGCCGGGTTACTGTAAACCAAGGCTACCGGGCGGGTTTCTTGGATTTCCATGAGCGGCATGAGCTTGATTTTCGGTATTGGCCAGATTGTATTCACGTTGTTCCTCCAAAGAAAATAAACAAGTTACTAACCAAGTTTGTTGAGAAAATGTACGTAAAAAGGTTAATGCTCGATCAGGACAATCGCATGGTGCCGGAATACTGGAACGCGTAAGATCAGGTACTCATCCTGCATTCTCCATTCTGTTTCCTGGTTTTTGTTCCAGACTACAACTTTTTTCGGATGCGATCCCATGGCTATCTTCAATTCAACATTGCTAGTTTCAGGTATTTCGACGATCGGTCGCATTACCTCATCTTGAACGCTGTTTACTAAATGTATAATCAGGCGATTTTTCTCGATTTGATGGAAAGCAGTCAATGCTAATGTCTTGGGGGCATTAATCGCCTGAACCGGCGGCATGACACGTGCAGCCCATTTAACTGCTGAAACGATTAATTGACGTTGGTCTTCCACACCAAACTCTAGGTACCGGCTCCCAACCGGCATGGCGAAATAGACGCTTCTCCCTTTGCCAGTGCCCTCGAAGGCTAATATAGCAGAAGGACCAACTTCAGAACCAATCGGCCCATAGTGAACAGCCGAGGCTGCCAGGGTGCTGGCTATTACCTCTGCTTTTTCCGCAGACACCTCGATCTGGATGCCACCGGTTGGCACCAGTTTCCCGGGTTGAACCTCACATTCCAGTTTCTGAGGTGCATGGACGGTCATGTACACATCAAATCCAGTGAACATTGGGGGATTCGGTTCGTAATGTACCCCAAATAAAACTGAAAGATCATCTTTTTCACTTCGGGAGCCATATTCGTTGTACAACCCGGTCTCGTAGCTTCCGATAACTCCTCCACCCCTGGAAGCAAATGTACGGATTGCCTTCTTTGCTTGAGCAGTCAAGCAGCTTACATTGGGCAGAATGAGGACTTTATACCGCCCGAGCTCGTCATTCAGTTCTTTTTCGGTTATCACATCGAATAACACCTGCTCCTGCAAGAGCGCTTTTGCCATACCCTTCAAGCAATCCAGGTGGGATGATTTATCTTTCAAGCTGTCATTATGCTCTAAAGTGGTCTCCGAAAAGAGTAACGCAGCATATTTCAGACTCTCACGTTTCTCTAAATAGGGTTCTAACAGCGCAGCCTCGCGCAGGCAATCATAGACTTTATCCCAGGATGGCTGATCTACACGGTCCGGATAATATCGGGCAAACAGCGGTGAGCCGGAATTTGCCAGCAGCTCAGCGACGGATAGGCGTAATTCGGCTTCTGGAAGTCCATACAAATCAAAAGGCGTTTGTGCCATCATATTCAACACGAGGATTTGCTTACCATGCCCTATTGTCTGACCATAACGCAGATTAATCCCATACCACCAGAGAGGTTCTCGGACAGGCCGCCGATATAACTCAAAGTGAACGATATCAGCTATTTGTGAGGAATAAGACAAATCTGCACCGTGAGCCATGGGTACATACCAATCGACTCCAAAACGCTCTACATATGGGTTCATAAATTCCAGCCCTGAGATTTTGATCGGCTCTTTAGACAGCCTGGATAGGGGAAAAGCTCCCTGAAAGAAAATGCACCGATTTTCACCTTTGGAGGCTTCATATAGTGTTCGACGCCATTCAGAGATCTGCTGGTAGCGCCATGTAATAAAGTTCTGAAATGTTTCATCTCCCCATTTTTCTTCTGTCGGCAGGGGCTTATGGAATTGATCGGAAAATTTCTTCTTGCAGTTCTCGCAATTGCACCAACTCTGGAAACTGGGTTCGTCGAAATAAAACCCATCGACCTCATAGTTATCAAGAATCTCTTTAATGATAGAAATCAGATATTCTCGGTAAGGGCTGTTAGGACAAAAAGCAACTGAGTTATTCTCCTCGTCCCAGCTGGTCACTCGTCCATCTGCTTTGCGCTGCGCCCAGTCAGGATGGGTCTCAAACAAGTCACGATTTCCCCAGATCGAAGCGATGTATGCAATGATTTTCTGTCCTCTTGCATGACCAGCTCGGATCGCCTCGGCTAACAGATCCCGGTTATCCAGCCCTGGAAAATGAGGGGCGATCTTACTCTGGTAAAACGCTGTTCCTCCGGGATAATAGCCAGTACAAAAAACATTTAAAACATTCACCCCACCACGTTGAGTCTCATCAATAATGCCATCGACATCAATCCTGGCTACGTCAGAAGCAGGGAATTCCAGGGTAATTGCACGCAGCGGTTTATTCCACCATTTATCCATCATTCACCTCTTTACAAATTGTTTTATGGTTGAAGAATCTAATTAAGTAAGATTGATCTATTCAGCAAGACCGCACCATTGCGCCGCAGCCATTGCAAGTATCTTCGTGCAAGTGATTACTTGTTCAAACTCCACGTATTCATCCGTGCCATGAATCAATCCGCCCTGCGGACCAAAAAGGACGGCTGGCGTATGACCGTACAGTACTGGTAGACGCAAATCGCAGCCTCCGCCACCGCCTACCAACAAGTCTTCACCGGTCGTCTCCTTGACGATACCTTTTATGGTTTGAATGTACGGATGGTCGGGAGATATCTCGGCCGCGTCAAACCATAAGCCAAACCACTCTACCTTTAGAGGATGGTCCTTCAACCAGGCGTCTTTCGAACCCCATTCGATCAGATAATTTTTAAATTGCTCTTTAACTTCATGGATATTTTCTCCAGGCAGGCACTCGATGGTCCCTTCCATCACACATTGAGCCGCAACGGTCGAAGGCCATTCACCAGCCTGGATTTTGCACACGCCTAGAGGAACTTTGGTGTCGTAATAATTGTCATACAATGGATGAGATACAGACGATTCGCGCATAATAGAATAGGCTTCGATAGCCTGGAAAACCTCCATTGCCTTTGTAATTGGGTTGACCAATTGGTGTTTGTATTCAGTACCACCCTCTTGTCCGGGGACAGTGATCCGGAAATATTGCGCTCCCCGGCTAGAAATGGCCATGCGGTCTAGGCCGCTTGGTTCGCTGAAGTTGCAGGCATCTGCAGAGTAGCCACGTAGGATACAAGCCAGTGTACCATTTCCTCCATCTTCTTCGTCGACGACACTCTCAATAATCAGATCCCCTTTTAAACGGATGCCAACAGCTTGCAGCGCTTTGATGGCCATGATATTGCTCACGCAGCCGCCCTTCATATCCGCTGAACCGCGACCGTAAACTCTGCCGTTTTGGTAATCTCCGCTCCATGGGGAAAATGACCAAGCTTCCTCCGGCCCTATGGGGACTACGTCTACGTGGCCGTTCAGGATCAACGAGCGCCCACCCCCCGCACCGCGATAAATACCGACCACATTCGGTCGATTTTTATATGATCGCCCCACCGGCACATAGGCAGGGTGGGCTTGCAGCACATCATCTGGTGGATCCCAGACATCCACCTCGAGCTGCATTTCGCGAAGTTTTCGGGCGACGATTTCTTGGACAGCTCTTTCCTCGCCTTCCAACGAAGGCGTGCGCACCATGGTTTGGAGTAACTCCAGAGCTTCCAGTCTTTGACTTTCCACCGCTGCAAAGATTTTTTCCTTAATTTCCATGACTGATCTCCTCTTTCGAAAAAATTGTACGAGCAAAATCGTTTCAGCAGAATTCGATCATAAGGATTTCCGAGTCGCGCACTGGGGGCATGTCCGCTACCCAATGCCATTTTCCATACGGATTTACCCTTTAACTGCGCCAAAAGTCATCGCAGAGATAAAATATCGCCTCACCAACAAGGCAAACACCACCACCGGGAGCGTGCCGATCACTGCGGTGGCAAACATTGGACCCCACTTGATACCAGAATGGGTCATAAAGAAGGCAATCGTAGTCGGCATAGTACGGGCGTTTACTGAGGTCAGAAAAAACGCCAGAGAGAATTCGTTCCAAGCCCCGATAAAAATCAAGATGGTAGAGGCAATTAAACCGCTTCCCATCAGTGGTAAAGTGATTAATAAGAACGCCTGGAATCGCGAGCAACCATCCACCATGGCTGATTCTTCCAGGTCGACTGGGATTGCCTCCACAAACCCACGCAGCATCCAGATGGCATAGGGGATATTCCAGAGCAGATAACAGATTACCAGGTATATATAGGTGTCATACAGGTTAGTCAGGCGTGCGATAGTGAACAATGCAAACACGATCGAGATGCCCGGCATCATTTGGAGGAAGAGAAAGCCATAGGCAAGTGAATCTTTGAAGCGAAATTTAAAGCGGGCAAAGCTGTATGTCGCAGGTATGGCAATCAACATGGTTAATAACGAGCTTGCTGTGGCGATAATGGTGCTGTTCTTCATGTAAAACATGATGTTAATATCTTGAAAAATGGACTTGAAATTATCCAAAACAGGTTTAAAGAACCATACTGGCGGGTAGGCAAAGGTCTCTAGTCGGCTCTTAAACGCTGACATAACCATAAATAGATAAGGGAAAAGGAATGCAAACACAACAATAATGGCCAATAGATTTAGAAAAACAGCGGAGGTTCGCTTTCTGAGCAAATGAGTGTGCATGATCTTCACCATCCTGGTTTTACATTTCAAACTTGATGCGCTCGAACAGCCTGATGAGCAGGAAGGTCAAGGCAACGATAATGATAATTAACATGATGCTGGCGGCTGACCCTCGTCCCACATTGCGCGCGATGAGGGTCATCTTATAAACATATAAAGGTAAGGTGGTCGTCACATCTCCCGGACCTCCAGCGAACATGACAAAGATCACATCAAAACTACGCAGCAAATCCATCAACCGCAAGATTGATACAGTGACAATGAGAGGCGCCATCATAGGTAGGGTGATCCAGCGGAATTCTTGAAGATTTGATGCTCCATCAACTCGAGCAGCTTCAAACGGCTCCTTTGGCAGCGCCTGTAGACCTGCCAGTAATATTAAGACAAAAAACGGTGTTGCTTCCCAGATGTCCACTAGGATAACTGCAGGCAGGGCAAGCTCTGGTCCATACCAATTAAACTTTGCCCCAAAGAAAGTTTCAATAAAGTAGTTTATCAGCCCGTCATACGAGAAATAAAGCCGGAAAACCATGCCCACCATTGATGGCATCACGACAATGGGGATAATCAGAAAAGCCGTATAAATCGAACGCCCAAAGATTTTCGAATTTAGCAAGAGAGCGATGCCGAGACCCAAAACCAGTTCTACGAATAACGCTATCCCGACATAAACAGCCGTAATTCGCACAGATGCCCAAAATGAGCTGTTTTGATCAAACAAAAGCCAGCGATAGTTATCCAATCCGACCCAGATAGAATTGATCCAAGGTTCGCCAAACAACCACTTGACCAGGCTCATCTTGACTAACCAGTAAGCGCTGTAGGCAGCTAAAATGAAGACGACTGCAAATGCTGGCAAAATCAGCCCATATGCTGTGAATTTACTTCTCTGGGTTTTTTTTAGAAAACCGAGCATCGCAACGCAACTCCTCTTCGGAATCGTAAATCAAATCGATTATCAAGAAGGCCAGGGCAGAATGCTTACAGCAAGCAAACCTGATCTCTTCTCAGTGTTTTTAGAGAAAGGGAGGCAAACTCGCCATCAGATGGTTTCATTTGCCTCCCCGGTAGGAACATCACTACTTGAGCAGGTCTTCCACTTGAGTCTGAATCTTTTGGCAGGCATCTTCGGGTGTCTGCTGTCCGATCAGAGCCTTGCCTCCTTCCGTCCCCATAATATCACTCAGGGTATTCCATTGAGGAATAGGGATAACGACACTATAGCCCTTACTCATCAGGTCAGCAGCCTGTTTGAGCGTGTCCAATGTGGTCTTGTAGTATGGGAACTGTGTCTGCTGGGCAGGATCCGATAGAATGGAACTCCGCGAAACAATTCCTCCGTTATTGACATAATCGGCCTGTAAAGCCTTGCTGGTCATGTACATAATATAGGCGTAAGCGGCATCTTTGTTCTGCGATTTGGCCGTAATACCGTAGCCCCAACCCCAAACGCCCGAATAGGCTCCTACAGGTCCTGCAGGCATCGGCGCAAAGCCAACCTTTCCCGCAACGACCGACTTATCAGGGTTTTCCACCTCAGCCGCTGCAGAAGAGGCTTCAACCATCATTGCTGTCTTACCCTGCATGAACGCATCCCAGGCTTCGGGGAAAGAGAATGACTCAACCCCGGTAGGGGCAAACTTCATGAGATCGATGAGATACTTCAATGATGCGACTGTCTCTGGCTTGGTGAAACCAGGCTTGGTGTTGGTAGGATCAAGCATCTCGCCACCGAATGGGAAGATGAACACCGACCACGTATATGTCATTTCCCAGCCGACGCGGGTACGCATTGATATGCCCGACAGTCCCGGTTCTTTATCTTTAAAGAACGCAGCGGCTGTCATGAGTTCATCCATAGTCTTGGGAACCTGGATTCCATACTTTTCGAACAGGTCTGTGCGGTAGTACAGAAAAACCGTTTCACCAGCGAAGGGAGCGGCATAATGCTTGCCATCAATGATCATCATATCGCGGAAGGCCTTGAGGATATCCTCGTTGTCATACCAGGAAGGTGTTTTGGTAGGATCGGCGACATAGCTGTCCAGCGGCTCCAGGAAGTTTGCATCCACCATTAAAGGCAAAGCCTCCGGATATGAGGCGATGACATCGTAACTGGTAGTCGGAGCGCCTATTTCCAGCATCAATTTTTGGCCCAGCGCGCCTTCCTCCATCTCATCCAGGACAACCTTAATCCCGGTCAATTCTTCGAAGCGGGGCGTCAACTTCTTGAACGCTTCGGTAGAGGGGTGGGAAGGAACCGCTAGCTTCAGCTCCGTCCCACCGTACTTAGCCTTAATATCTTTGGCCCACGCCTCTACCGGGTCTACCGACTGCGGAGCATTCGTTGCCACTGTAGGCTGGGTAGGTTGTGGAGCCGGGTTGGTAGCTGTCTGAGCGGGTGCACATGATGCCAACATGCTGACCGCGACCAGTAAGGCAACCAGTTTGAATAAGGTACTTTTACTCATATCATTCTCCTTTAATTTCATATACGAGATACCCGATTTGAAAGAATTTTCGCTGTTCCGTAAACCCCAGCGGGAAGGGCTTTTGGATAGCCTTGCATGGACGGATAGAGTTATCGTTTTTGGAAATCGATCATAGGTCTCACCATACCTTTCACCCAAATTTTAGTGGAAAATCAAATAGAGAAATTCAACTGCCCTAATAGAATGTCCAATTGTTCCAGCTCCTCAGGTGTAATCGGGCGAATTTCTGTATCATACAAATGCGTATCGCGGTTTTCGACGATTAAGAGTGTGGCCTCCCTGGATGCCACAAGATTATGCCAGACACCCTGCGGAACGTTGTAGATCACACCCGGTCTCAAATCGAACGCCTGTAATCGTTCTCCATCTCGCCGGACAAATAAAACCGACCTGCCTTTCAAAATTACAAAGACTTCATCCGTCTGGTCGTGCCGTTCAATCTCCTTCAGGTTGATCCTTTCGGCGGCTGGCTCCCAGTTCAATAAGGAAACCATCCAGTTCGGCTGCAGCAGCAACGGTTGATATCCCAATCCTTCCCACTCATATGATTCTAGAACGTCTGGCCTATTTTCAGTATCCATTTTTGAAGTATAAAATTACACTTTAATCAGCGGTTGACCTCGTCGGGTAACTTGTACAATTACATCCTTCGGCCAATTTTAGCCCTCAAACTCTAGCGAACTGTCTTAGGAGAATTTTCCAACATTTCTAGGATGGCTGTCATGCGCTTAGTTACCAATGCTTCTTCCTAATAATTCTAAGTGAAGATCTAAAGAAGCGATTTCGCATTTCTTTGGATCTTGCGAATCGCTTCTACAACCATTTGCATGTCCTCTTCGCTACCTAGAAGAACGGGTTGCGGCAGCCATACCGTCTCCCATGCCCCACGATCGGTATTCGGAAACTCCGCTGATAGGAAGGCCAGGGGTTCGTCACCCAGCAAGCCACAAAGCCTTGTCCGAAAGGCACCCGATTTGAATACATCTAGCTTATGGAGAGGCGGGTAGCTAGCCTGGGTGGGAATTCCTTCAGCATTCAAGGCATGGATGAAGCGCTCTGTAGGGACGCCAGCGAACGTCGATCGGTCATAGTGAAAAATATAAGCATAATGCCCGTTCACTGTACAACGCGGATCCATAAACTGAGGGGTAATGCCCTCGATCATGGTCAGCTCCCGGTCCAAATACAATGCATTTTTTGTACGTTGCTTGGTTTGTTCTGGCAAACGCGTGAGTTGTGCCCTCAAAACGACACCTTGCCATTCGCTCAAACGGTAGTTCGAACCATAAATGAAATGGGAATAGAACCACTCGCCGGGCATCCGGCCACAATCGTGGACCGAGCGCACCAAACGCTCGACTTCGGGATTATTTGTAATTACGATACCGCCTTCGCCAGCGGTCATTAGTTTACTGGCCTGGAAAGAGAAAGTACCAGCATCTCCAATCCCCCCGATCTTGCGCCCTTTCCATTCTGAACCATGGCCATGCGCACTATCCTCAATAAGTTTCAAGTTAAATTTGTGGGCGATCTCAATCAATCGGTCCAGATCAGCGGGATGTCCACCCATATGTACGGCGATGATAGCTTTGGTGCGTTCGGTAATAGCCGCCTCGACAGCGTTTGCGTCGATGCAGTATGTATTGGGGTCGATGTCTACCAGTACTGGTAGTGCTCCAGCAAAAAGCACTGCGCTGGCAGTGGCGATAAAGGTGAAGTCGGGCAGGATTACCTCATCGCCCGGGCCAATCCCCAGTGCCGCAATGGTCACTTCCAATGCAGCGGTGCCATTGGTTACAGCAACCCCATATTTTGCCTGATGGTAATCTGCAAATTCTTGCTCAAATTTCAGAGTCTGGGTGCCAGGCGTTCGCCACCAGACGCGGCTTTCCAGCACATCCATCAATCCTTGGCGTTCATTTTCGTCGAAGTAAGGCCATTCCGAGAACGGAGTGGTCTTGGTGGGTTCACCACCCAGTATTGCTAAGGTATCCATAAAGTATCTCCTGTTTGTTCACTTGAAATGTACGTCTACCCAGCGTCGTTCTTGGGTGCTGAGTTGAATGGCATCACAAAGAAGCAGTTCGTTGTGTCCGGTTTCGAAGGTTGGGATAATTGAAGGATCTACAGATCCTCCGTATTGAATAGCGTCATAGACCTGCTTGAAAAGCTGATAATGGGTATCTGGGTAGCCCTCCGCATGCCCACCTGGAAAAGCGGCGAAGGGGCGGGCCGTACTGTGCATTAAAGATGGGTCTTTGATAAGGAGCTGGTTCGGTTTTTCTCGGAAACCCAGCCAGAGTTCATTCGGATTTTCCTGATCCCAGCGCATCGAGCATTTCGAACCACTGATCTCCCACCAGAGGTAATTTTTGCGGCCAGGGCTGATTTGGGAGATGGTCAGGCATCCTCGCGCTCCATTTTCAAATTGAAGCAGGATTGTTGCAACATCTTCCGTGGTAATTGGTACTGGCTTATAGTCGTTAGATGTTTCTAATTTACCAACAAACGTACTCACTTCCTGCATTGGTTTGTAGCGCGTGGAGATAAAGGTTGCCAGATCTGCCAACACCGCTGAGACTCTTAAGCCTGTGAGGTGGGTGACCATATCGATCCAATGTGTACCGATGTCGGCAACTGCCCGAAGCTGGCCACCTAGCGCCGGGTCAAGCCGCCAGTTCCAATCCGTGGGAAGGAACAGCCAGTCTTGCAAATATGCCCCATGGATCAATCGGATTTCTCCCGCCTCGCCTTCTTTGATACGGGCTCGGGCTTCCTGACACAAGGGATAAAATCTTAGGTTGTAATTGACTATGGCGGTTAGTCCCTTCTCGGAAGCCAGGCTTACTAGCTCAGCCGATTCCTGAGAATTGGTGGCAAGGGGTTTTTCACAGATGACGTGCTTTCCTGCAGCCAGGGCTGCTTTAGCCATGGGAAAATGCAAGTAATTAGGCGTACAAATATGCACGACATCTACCTCTGGGCTTTCTGATAGTTCCGTATAATCTTTAAAAATTCGTGATATTCCCATCCGTTTGGCCACTGCCTCCCCCTCCTCCCGATCTATACCGAGAATACCAGTAATTGGAATCCCCAGCCGGCGGAGAAGCTGGATGTGGGTGGGCCCCATAAAACCCAATCCAGCAATAGCGGCGTGTGGTGCGAACATGGTTATCTCCTCAAAAAGTCGTATATTTGATCACATAATCCGCATCAGGAATGCGGATTGACTACGGAATAATCAAGAATATCATTCAATACCAGGGTAATTGCCCCTAACAGGGCGGCGCGATTGCCGAGAGGTGAGGCAACCAGGCGTGGTACATAAGGTATTACGCCTTCGATTCGTTTCAAAATGGGTTCGATAAGCATATCGGCTGACCGACTTACCCCTCCGCCCAGGATAATCATATCTGGGTTAAGCAAACAGGCGATGTTGGTAATGGCTAAAGCCAAGTAATTGAGTGTATCGTCAACAATTTGCTTTGCCCATTCCTCGCCCATGCGAGCAGCCTGAAATACATCTTCTGCATTTAGATCTGACACGCATTGTTCATTTTCGTTATGCTGGAAATACGCACACGCCCTTTCTCTAATCCCAGTCCCAGAAGCCAGGCTCTCCAGAGCGCCAAATCCTTCATAACGACGGTTTAAATAATCAATCCCAGGGGCCATATATCCTATCTCTCCGGCGGCCTGGTTGGCACCCCGGTATAGTAATCCACCAATAATAACGCCTGATCCTATACCGGTGCCTACAGCAATACAAACCAGATTCTTCACCCCAATTCCAGCTCCGAAGTTAAGCTCTCCTAAGGCGGCCAGGTTGACATCATTCTCAATGAAGATTGGGATATGAAATCGCTCTTTTAGTAGTTTAGCTAAGGGGAAATCGCGCCAGCCGAGGCTGGGAGCCCAGGTGACAACTCCTTCAGCTGCCAGGGTAATTCCTGGGGTGCCAATCCCAACCCCAAGAACCTCCTGCCCTTCAGGCCTGGGACTGGCCAATAGCTGTTCAATTAAATCGATCAGCTGATTGAGGTTTTCTTCGGGACGGTTTGGATACGATGGAAGGCATATCTCCTTTTGTACTTGCCCAGTCAGGTTTGCTATCCCGCCAAGCATTTTTGTTCCCCCCAGGTCGATCCCAATCACGGCAAAGGAACTTCCATTGAACTCCAGGAGACTCCTGGGGCGCCCAACTCTCGTTTCTTTCCCAAAACCAATATCATGAACCATATTCATAGCGATCAATTCCTCGACGATGCGCATTGCTGTAGGAACGCTCATGTTCAACTTTCTCGCAATTTGAGTGCGAGAAATTGCCTTATTCAGGCGAAATAAATCCAGGACAGCTGACCTATTGATTTCTCTAAGCAGGCTGGAAGAAGCAGCTCTTTTCATCGGTTTTTAGATATTTCATTTATAATGAATATTTGGAAAACAATTAATAATATACTGTATGTAATTAATTATAACAGGATTTTATTAAAATGCAATAGCTAATTAAACCTTACCAACAACGTACTATTAAGATTAATCTTTTTCAATGGTCAGGGCTGCAGGCTGCCGTTCCTCGCTTCATGCTGTGGTGCATATGGGGTGCAGATCGCATCACACAGCATGGAAAATATGGACATGTTGGATAATTTAACCCCAAAATATGATATTGCAAAGATTTAAAAGCACCATATGTACGAGGTGGACGTCGGTGGCGAGGGCACTTAATCAATTGTTTGAGCGTTCGAGTCCGTTCCACATTTACTTATCATGTAAAAAATAAGCGAAAAAATTTTATATTTCCCCTCAGGACAGGGCTGCGGATCACCTTTCCTTGCTTCATACTGCGGGAACAATTCGGGTACAGATATGCTAGAACAGTATGGTGATTTTGGCACAAATTAGACGTAATAGACGGCATTTTTCCATTTTCCCCTACCTGCTTATCTATCGCACTGAAGAAGCCGCGGGTTCGAATCCCGCCAGGTCCACTTTTTTACCCCTCAGGTGAGGAGTATCTTTTTAAGATGCCTACATATGGGGGTAGGGTTTGGAGTTTGGAGTTTTCCTTCAGTTTTGTGGTATCGTGTGCAGCCTTGTCCAACAATGTATACCGCTATTAAACAACGGAGATGTGATCATTGAGAATCACTTTGGTAGGTGTTACCAGATCATCGATCAACTCAGCAGCTTCATCCTGCATGCTTGGGAAAAGATGACCGTCATTCATTACCTAAGCGTGGAAGAAAGGAACAACGGGTTTTGAGCATGAAAATCTGATTCTTAATCGGTTGGATGAAGGATTATGTCTTCCGTTGGTTGCCTAGATAAAGGGATTTTCGTCCCTGAATGTCTAAACGGTATGATACATGCATGGGAGGCCGAAAATGAGCACCTGTATATGGCGCAATCACAGCAGTTTCCTATGCGCTGGCTACATGTGGGCAGTGCTCAACCAAACAAACATACTAAAAAGACATTCAGGGGATTTTCGTCCATATGTCCTATATATATAGGGGGTAAACCTGCTTCCTTGGCAGGTTTTTGTTTTTAATGGTGCAGTTGTGGTGCAATATGGTGCAGTTGGGGTATAAATCAATGGTTTCAGAATAAATGTTGGATAAGTTGACCCCTAATATGAGATAAATAGTTACCAGTGGCAATGAGACCTCTAATCAGCACACCGCGATGATTTTCGAAGCCGCTGATATCATCACCTTGTCAGCAGTGCAGCGAAATGGAGATTTTCTCAAGCTTGGTAATTGCTTTATCGGTGTCAACACCCGAGGCGGCATAACGCTCCCTGGCGTTATGATACATGGAGTGAATCTGGGTCTACGTTGTCATGAAACATCCTAATGTGTGCAATATGAATCCATGACAACCCTAAATCGCATGGATTTCGGTCCTCCTGTTAAAGCCAGGAAAATTCCCAGGCTGCCTCATACATTGCCACGATGTTTTCAGTTGGTATTTCGGGAAGCAGGTGCTGGGAAGGGGAAATGGTGAATCCACCATAAGATTTAAAGGTTTCGACCCGCTCGCGTACTTCGCGACGCACATCCTCAGGAGTACCAAAAGGCAGCGTTTGCTGTGTATTGATTGAACCGTGGAAGCACAGTTTGCCACCATACTTGCCTGACAATTCCTTGATATCCATACCAGCCGCCCCCACCTGGATTGGTTCCAAGATATTGAGTCCCATTTCCATGAAGGTGGGGATAAACTTGGCAACGCTGCCACACGAGTGGTGCATGACGGGCTTGCCGTACTTTATACCCACATTGTACATACGTTGCAGGTAGGGTCGGATATATTCGTTGAACATGGCCTGGCTGATCATGGGACCACTCTGGATACCATAGTCATCACCGGTGAAGCAGATGTCGATATACTTGCCCGCCTTCTGGAACATGATATCAGAATAGCCTTCCATGAAGTGTACAATTTTCCCCAGAATGGCATGGCACAAATCAGGTCTCCTGAAGAGTAAGTAGAACCACCTCTGCATCCCAACCAATTCACATGCCGCTTCAAAGAACCAGCCCCAGCCTCCGCCAAGGACCGCGTAGTCTTCAAAACTCCGGCACCGCTCGGTATAGTTATCGTAATCCCACATCTCTACAGTAGGCCAGGGGTAGGCCTCAACTTCAGCGAGAGACGAGACGTTCGCGAGTGGATGTTCAACAGCGTAGCCAAAGTCGCCTATACCTGCTCGAGGGATACAGAAATAATCCGTAGGACGACCCTGGTCATCCACCATGGCTGGACCAATCCAGTTTGGTTTGGGATAGCGAAAATCCACGTGCAGCTTTTCCATTAATTCCAGGTCTGTTTTTAGACCATAGTGTTGCTTGAGCAGATCATAAATTTCCTTGCACGCACACCAATCAATGCTAAACCGGTCCACCGACTGGAATGAATAGTTTCGCAACACACGCTCTTTTGAGCTGTATTTTGGTTGATGTGCCATAGATGTTCCTATGATCAAATATGCTACTTTTTCAATTGTACTGCTCTGTAATGGGGCTGATCATTTGGATCTCAAAGATCGTATCGATTGTCTGGCGATCAGCCTTGGAAACACTGAGATGCATATTCCCATTTCCATTTTTGACCAGAACTTCTGAAGCAGTTAAAGACCGTATTCCAATCACTTCTCCGGGTAAATGCGAGACAACGATTTCATTTTCCAGCCAATCTACTACATGAACAGACAGGTGATCGTCTTTATGAGTGAAGCTACCCCAGATCGTGGATGGGAATAGTCCCCCAAGGGTACTATAAACGCTTATGCTTTATGTCTCGAGCCATTCTCTTACTTCCTGGAGGCGATCTGCCTGACTAGGTTCGATCTCTCCATTACCCATCGGTCCCACATGATACTAGAATGAATATGATTTGCCTGGGATTTAATATACCATATACACTAATAATAATCTGCGCAACCATTCAAGCTGGATTGATCCCGCGCAAAGACACAGTAGGTAGGCTGCACGGATTCCTGCACCTGCTCCCCATTTTGCTTCGACGGTGCTCTAAGGGATTATCGACATTTTGGATAAGCATTAAATTTTTAATTACTTCCCCATTTTCACTGATCGTCTCTTCTCACGATTATCATAGGTAGTTTCAAAATTATCAGAGATTAGGAAAAACCAATTCATTCCGTATTCTCGTATACGAGAAACCCAAGTAAAATTAGATTTCCTTGATTTGAGACAAAGCATAGGAATTTAGACTAAAAACTATCTACAGAATACCCGTGTTTTTGTCGAATTATAGAGGAGATAAGGTCTCTATTAGCAAGCTAAGTAACTTGCTAGAGATTGTCCGACTCACCATTCCATAAATCATGACCCTTAGGATGACGACCAAATGGACACAATAATTGTAAGAATTTATGAATCTGTTATGAATGGCCTACAAGAAGAAACCTCCACTGCCATTCAAGCTGCCATCAACGCGGGTTTTGATCCAGTGGAAATTCTCAACCAGGGTATGATTGGTGCGATGACGGAGGTAGGTCGTCTCTATGAATGTGGGGAATACTTCATCCCTGAGATGCTCGTTGCTGCGCGAGCAATGCAGACTGGGCTGGGTATCTTAAAACCACATCTAGCACAGGCTGACCATAAACCAGCGGGCAAAGTCGTGCTAGGTACGGTCAAGGGAGACCTGCATGACATTGGCAAGAACCTGGTCGGGATGATGTTGGAAGGCGCTGGTTTCGATGTTGTTGATCTTGGCAATGATGTGTCTCCAGATAAGTTTATGGTATCTATTATTAATTATCAACCAGATATTCTAGCTATGTCTGCTCTACTCACAACCACCATGCTCGATATGAAAACGACGATAGATGTTATCAAAGCAAATGGCTTGAGAAATAGGGTGAAGATAATCATTGGCGGTGCTCCAATTACAGAAGACTATGCTGTGCAAATAGGTGCTGATGGATATTCTCCTGATGCCAGCCGCGCAACTAGTTTAGCCCGTTCATTGATGGGAAT
>Ga0315291_10001860_pt1 | contig 27905 bp, 33 predicted proteins | sample YL17G12_20_MG_FD_203070 | JGI IMG/M metagenome (GOLD analysis project Ga0315291, IMG submission 203070) | Sediment microbial communities from Yellowstone Lake, YNP, Wyoming, USA - YL17G12_20 | ecosystem: Environmental > Aquatic > Freshwater > Lake > Sediment | place: USA: Wyoming | collected...
ACATTCCTGCCGTGTGATTTCTTGGTTGAACCTTTTGTCCGAAAAGAGCACAGTGTCCGCATGACAGTTTCACAAGCAAGTCACATTATGGGAGTCTGTTATGCCGCCAAAAAAGCGTCCGAGCGAACCGAAAAGTTGGCAGTTCGTAAAGGCCAAGAAGAAAACCATTGATGTTTTTGGAGAGCCGGTTGACAAGGAAACGTCAGAGGACTGCGGGAAGGCGTTCGAATACGCCATAGGAACCGCCTGCGGTCTCAACATGCTATCACTCAATCACCGTCTCAACAGCGGCATAGACGAAGTGGCCGAAAGGATAGCGGCGGCCGCGCTTGGTGAGCTGGGATCCAAACCCGTCCTATACACCGACATGTCCGACGGGCATCCATGCAACTTCGTCCTTGATGACGGGCGGACGCTCGAAGTGAGGTTCTCGCGGGACAGGGAGAAGGGCGACGGCTATCCTCCGATGTCGGGGCAGCCGGGCTGGGAATCGTTCATCGAGACGTTCTCCGAGTTTCGCCCTGGCGTGCCGTTCCCCCCAAAGAGGGACGACGCATACGCCAAGGAGATGTTCGTCCGGTGCTGGCCGAGGATGCTGAGGAGGTGGCTGGCCGACATGTTCTGTTCGGACGTGACGATATGGGCGTGGGCCAGCAGCGTGTCGGGGCCTGGCTATGTCATCATCAGGCGGCAGGATGTCGGATGGGGGGCGGACTCCTGCGACAAGGACCCGTCCAACAGGAGAAGGAGTCTCCCGTCTGGCCTGTCTGACGGCGATTTCATCATTTCCAAACAGGAGGTTGCCGGTTGGAAAACTGTGGAAAACGAGATTAAGTTCTATTGGAACGCCAAGAAAGGGTGGATCACGGTTGGCATGTTCAAGCTGCAGAGCAACAGGGGCCTGCAGTTCGGGTTCAAGATGCTGAACCTGATGATGGTGCTGGGCCTCGCCGCAAGGCGGGCGGGGCGGCCGTGCAAGATGTTCGAGTGCGTCCCGCTCAGCAAAAGAATAGAGAGGATCCGCGAGCCTGTGGCTCAGACCGCGAATCTGTAAGATGACGGTAAGCAGAACAACAGTCAGGATATGCAAATGGTTTTTCAGGGAGAAGTGGGGATTCAACCCAGCATTCCTGATGTTCATCGGTTCGATTGCCTTTTGCGGCTTCATGTCGGTCCTGTTCAAGGAGAAACAATGCAAGGAATATATGGTGTGGATGCCCTTTGCTGTTTTCGGGATGCTGATACCCTTGGCGCAACTGGTCATTATTTGGGACAAGACGAGGCCCGACGTGGAGAGGGGACGCTCATTTGGAGGATCGTCCGGCCTGATGGTGGCAAGGAACCCAGCTGGCGGGGAGCCAGCCCCATCGCCGGTTGCGAGTCGGGTTGTGACAGGCGTGGCGGAGGTTTATGACAGCTCGTTTACAACGGCCTCGACAGGATCAACCCCATCCGGATCGGGATCGGAGCCGCTCAGGGAACCTCGCGAATTCCAGATCACGGACGAAGAGTTGGAAAAACTGATAGGCGAAAACAACGAACCTTTTGGATGAGGAGATCGTTCCAATGGATCCAGTAAGCGGTTTCGGGGCGAAGGAAATATTCGGCGGAATGACGATCGGAGCCATCGTCCTTGGCGCGTGGGAAAGGGTCAAGCTCTACTTCTCGAAGGCGTGGTCTCTGCTCTTCATCAGCGCGAGGTTTGGACAGAACGACGGATCCGCCCTGGCGACGGCTTTCCATCAGCTCCTGATGGCGGAGTTCAAGTGCTCCAGGATCGGCATAAAGAACTTCATAGCCGTGAACGAGTATGTCAGGCCGCTGAAGAAGGGGCAGCTAGTAGCGTTCGAAACCATCCCAAACCAGCCGACCGTCTGGTGGCGCGGATTCCGCCCACTTGTTGTGACAAACTTGGGCGAGGTGATTGACGTCTCGTTCCTTCGGTGGACATACGACCTCGACGGGCTTGTGTGCGAAGCCATGGACAAGTTCAACCGGTCACAGAGCGCCGAATGTTCCGGCTCAAACCGCCGCTTTTTCATAAGGAGGCACCACGGCAGCATAGGTTCCAGCAGGGGGCGCGGTTACAACGAAGAGGGGCGTGGAGATAAGACCGTTCCAGCCATTGAAGCACCATCCTCCTCCCCGTCGGTCGGGAGGATGGGTTTTGACAAGCGGACGGCAAGGCCTCTCAGGTGGACCGTTGACGAGCTTGGCCAGCCGACCAGGTTGGACGCCATAGACATCCTGTCATTGAAGCAGCACATGATAGACGCCGTTGAGGAGGTTGAAAGGTGGAGGCACTCCGAAACGTGGTTCAAGGATCGCTCAATCCCGTGGAAGCGAGGCCTGTTGCTCCACGGAAAACCGGGGTCTGGTAAGACCGCATTCGTCAGGGCGATAGGACAGAAGCTGGATCTCCCGGTCTTCTGTTTCGACCTTTCGACGATGACGAACAAGGACTTCTCGGAATCGTGGTCGAGCACGATGGGGTACGCACCATGCATCGCGCTGTTCGAGGATCTCGACGGCGTTTTCGACGGACGCAAGAACATCGTGTCAACCGGAATGGAACAGGGGCTGACGTTCGACTGCCTCCTGAATACCGTTGACGGCGTGGAGAACACCGACGGCGTGCTCGTGGTTATCACGACCAACAACGTCGAGAAGCTTGATCAGGCTCTCGGGAACCCCATAAACTCACACGGCATGTCGACGAGGCCTGGTCGGATAGACAGGGCGATCTTCTTCGACGCCCTAGATGCCGCCGGCCGCGAGAAGATGGCCGCACGCATCATGGACGGTTATGGGAGGGAAGTCTGGGAGCACCTGCTCAAGGAGGGAGAGAACGACACCGGAGCCCAATTCCAGGAGAGGCTCTGCCGCCTGGCTCTCGACTTGTTCTGGAAGGGAGGAGGCAACAATGCCAAAAAGAACTGACCTGCGGAGATTCACCGTTGAAGAGGTCAACTATTATCTCAAGGGCTGTGTCCTGCAAGACGGCGGCGGCAAGGAGATTGATACGGAAAACATGGCTCTCAAGATGGCCATCCACCTGCTAGGCGACGAGGAGGACGGTATAGCGGCCGTGTCGGTGAGACGCGGCAGCCCCTATGGCTCCTCTGAGGATCCCATGAAAACGTTGGTGAAGGCATGCGATAAAGCCATTGTTGCGTTGGACAAGGCAGCCTTCGGGATCAACGCAGCCCTGGCACGCATTGAGAGGTGACTGTCCTGACGAGCAATTGTGTTTGACAAACGTTTTCATATGTGATATGGTTGTCCCCAGAAAATAGGAATAAGGACCGGATGAAATATCACATCCAGAGCAAGGCAACCGGAGAATGGCTGGCGGATTACAAATGGGAGTCCGAACGCTGGAGCCTTTCGTGGTCGGATGACAAGGCCAAAGCCAAGCTTCTGAGCCGCGACCAGATCCAAATGCTCAAGGACGACCTGAAGGGCTGTTCGGCCTTCCGCGGCGAATGGTCGGACGTCCGTGCTCCTGACGGCGTGGTGAGCTTCGGAAGGAGGCTGGTGCGGGATGGAGGAGTGATCAAGTTCGCCCAAGGAAAGTTCCGTCACGACAAGCTGTTGCCGTTTGTCGGACAACACATCTTCGTGGAAGCCGACGAGTATTGGATCGTGAGCCCGCATGCGTTCAGGACGAAATCTGGCTCCATGGACAACGGCAACCACATCTGCGACTTGGAGGCGGTGAAATGATGTTCTGGGTGGAATGCAGCGGTGAATATTTCGGGCCTTTGACGATCGAAGGAGCCACGTCGTTGTGCGGCTTCTTCAACTTCATGGCTCCGATGTCGGCGACTGTTCGCAATGCGTGTGGCCAACTCTGCCAATAGGAGAAACAACATGTCATCAGACGGAACGATAAAGACCAAGAAGGATTTGATGGATCTGCTCGAAAGGGAGGCCAAACTTTACAGGAAGGAGGGGATCGAGGCCAGTCTTCGGAGAAACGAGCATATGCACAAGTTCCGAGGTAAATTCCACGCCAAGCTTGCTGACGCCATCCTCGTTGACTTCATCAACAGCGTTGCGAGCGGGCAGGGCCTCGATCTCGGCCTCTACACGCATGACATCACGGACGACGATGCTGACGTTCCTGAATCCGGAACTTCCGCAAAACGCGGGAAGAGAGAATAGGAGGTAGCCATGTTCTTCAACATGACGAGTTTCCGGCAGCGCCCCAAGGCTGGCACGCTCAGGCTCCGAAAGTTCCCATCGGGTCTCGGGCGGGTGACGGACGTGGCTGGGCAGGTGTGGGACATCAGGGCCATCATCGGCCGGAGCGTCTGCGCGTGCAAGGTTCAGCAGTTGCACCCCTACTATACCGACACGAGCTCGTTCAATTCCTATGACGGCCTCGTCGAACAGGAATGGCCCCCCTATGACGTTGAAGTTTGCCCGGCTACTCAGGAGGCCGCATCCTCATGAAATGGGAAGGCGACAAGAAAGAGAGGTTCACCGTAGCAAGCGGCGAGAAGGGGCCCACCATCTACCGAGCCGATGCGGACGGGACCCTGACGATCATCGGGGCCGACTGGAAGGAGTGCCTCAGGGAGCGATGCAGGCGCGTTCCGGCCGGGTCGTGGGGCATTGACAAGAAGTGCCTTTGTTGTTCCAGGAGCGGCTCCGTCCAACTCAACAGCCAACACCAGGCCATTGCCATCGCCGAACAGATCGAAGGCAAAAAAATCAAGGGGGTTCTGGCATGAGCACCGGATCGGATCCCGATACGAAGATAGCCTGCAAACTGTGGTGGATGAACGACAACCACACCTTCGTCCAGATCAGGACTGACGGCGTCGAATCCGCCCTGAACCACGTCATGGAGTGCTGGGAGCGTGACCAATATGGAATGTTGTGTTCATACGACAGCGACCATTCTCCTTTTCCGGATGTGGTTCACGGACGGGGCAGGAACAAGAAGAAGGAGTTCCAATGCGAAGCGAAAAGGTACGTCGAGAACATCTTCAGCGACGGTGAGCCATGACCGGAAAGCTTGAGTTCGACCCAGCCGTCTACTGCACCAAGTGCCGGAAGAGGATCAGCCCTGCCTATTACTGCCCGTGCGACTGTGACGGCGGAGGGTCGTTGGGGCTCCGCGGGCTGGCGAGGGGAGAGGAAGTCGAATGGAGAGTCAGTGATCTCAGGCTTCCTCCGGAGACGTTCGAGTCCGAATACAGGAAGTGCCCCGAATGCGGCGAAATCATCCGGATCACAGCGGAGAAGCCGATCGGGGAGCACAAGGTCGTTCTCTGCAAGTCGGGGCACGTCGTATGGGAATGCGTCCCATATGCCGTCAGGAAGCTGGAATGCTCCGATTCCCATCCCCCCTTCATCACCGTCTACAAGGCGGTCTGCGGATGGCAGACCATGATGATGGTGTGGGACATCGAGATGCAGGGGTACGACGTTGCTGGGACGGGAATGGGGCCATACGGTTCGGAGATTGAAAAGGCGTTGGGCGAGGCGTTTTCGTGGTCGGAAGACGAGAACATACAGATCAAGCTTCCTCCGGAACTGGAGGGGATGGTCAAGGGAAAGAAATCAAGGAGAAGACATGAGCTGGAAAAAACGCAATAAGGACGAGCTTGACGCGATCTTGGAAAAGATCGAGGACTCAACGTTGGCATGCGACGGCGACTATGAGGAGGGTATCCTCGATGGATGCAGATGGCGGTGGTTCGGCCCAACGTGCGACAGCGACGCCAGAGGCGAGCTCCATCTAGCCGATTCCAAGTTCTTCGACCGGTGGGCCAACAGCGTAACTATCACCGTCCACCTCGGGATGTTCTTTGAGGAACACTGCAAGGATTCGAAACAAGTCCTCAAGAGGGTATTCGAAATCTACCGTTAGGCCCCGTCATGCTTCACGTCTTCAAGGCGTTCGACCTGTATTGCGGCGCCGGCGGCGCCGGCCGAGGCTTGTCCGATGCGGGATTCGAAGTCGTCGGATGCGACATTAAGCCGCAACCCCGCTTCCCATTCAAGTTTGTCCTCGGTAACGCATTGGATGCAGACCTGTCGGGATTCGACTTCGTATGGGCGTCGCCGCCCTGCCAGGCTCACACTACCATGAGGCACCTCCACGCCGACAAGTCCTATGAGTGCTTCATAGAACGCACCAGAGCCAAACTGAAGGCTTGGGGAGGGCCCTATGTCATCGAGAACGTCCCGAAAGCTCCGCTCGTCAACCCAGTCACATTGTGCGGATCAGCTTTCGGGCTGGGGGTTAGGAGACACAGGATCTTCGAGTCCAACATACCGATCGTCGGCACGAAGTGTTGCCACGCGAACCAAGGCAGGCCGATTGATGTCAGTGGAACGGGCAGCAGGAGGGTCAATCCGCGGTCTGACGGCGGAGGAGGGGACTCCAACAAGCCAAGGAATCTCGATGAGGCGCGTCTGGCAATGGGCATATCGTGGATGACCAGGAAGGAGATCTCCCAAGCAATACCTCCGGCATACGGCAAGCACATTGGGGATCAGGTAGCGGCTTGGTTGGCCAACAAGATGGGTTCTGACCTTCTGGCCGTCACCTCATAACCGCATGCAGGTTCCTGCCGACGGCCTTGGCCATCCTGTCCATCATCTCGACATCCAGCTTGACCTTGCCCGACAGGAGGCTTTTCAGCTTCCTTTCGGTGATCCCAAGGCTTTTGGCGACCGACTTGGCTGAAAGCTTGTCTACTTCGATGGCGCCCAGAACAGCGTCGATGAATTCCCGCTTCGGGTAACAGTCACCGGCTGTTTTTTCGGAGACGTTGGTTTCGGATCTGGAGTTCTTGGCTCGTTTTGGCTGAACCATTTTTTCACCTCCTTGTCAAATCCGTCCTTGGTTGCCAGATATGCCTGTGCTGCGGAAACCAGGTTGCCAGGGACATTTACGGTCTTCCCGCACTTCGTGGCGTTTTCCTTCCCATACCTTCCAGGATATGTCTGGAAGCAGTTGGTCTTGTTATCGACGATGTTGACCGATATGCCAATGCTTGGGATGTTGAGCTCGGTTATCCACCTGGAAAACCCGTGTACTGTCGCCAAAGCCGAGTCGCTGATTTGCACCTTCCACCATTGTCCTTTGACTGACATGTTTTCTCCTTGTTCATAAGGGGCGGAGCCTTGCGGCTCCGCCCCGACGCTGCTCATGCCGTTGCTTGGTTGTCATTCACAAGGCACACCTGCCTGGCGCATTCGCCTCGCGGGTTGGTGCCTTCCACATACTCCACGGCGTCTCCAGGCTGGAGAGCCGAGAAGTTCCCTGTGAAGTCTGTCGGAAGGAAGAACAGGTTCTTCCCCGGGGTCGATGTCGAGATGAACCCGTATCCCGGATGAAGGTTGTGTACCGTCCCGACTTTCACTTCGGCGTCCCCCTCCGCAGGCGGTTCGGCCGCCGGCTGAGGTTCGGCGTTGCCGTTTGCCTGTGGCTCCGCGCGTCTCTCATGGGGTCTGGCGGCATCCTCGCCGTTGGCATCCCTTTCGGGCGGAACGAACATGCCGTTGACCAGCGGGTCGCTTCGGTTCGTCTTGTCGTCGACGAACGAGCTGACCATAAGCGGATACGCCGCCTGGTCCAACAGCAGAGACGATGTCGTTGTCCTGCGGGTCTCGCCCCTGTCGTCCAGGAACTCGAAGTCCCATCCCGCGACCATCACGCGCGCGCCTAGCGCGTTTATCTTGCGCACAAGGCACGTATAGTCTCCGTCGCCAGCGACCAACACGACGACGTCGAACTTACCCGCTGTAGCCAGCTCCATTGTTTCCAGAGCCAGCCACACGTCAATGCCCTTCTCCCCCTCGGGGCTGAGTGGCAGATAGTGCGTCACCACGCCCTCGCGCATCAGGACGTCCTCGAAGAGGCGTTCGCCGAGCAGCTTCTGCCTGGCGTCGGCCTCCCTTGCGGATATCCTTCCGCGGAAGTAGTGGGATTCCACGATGTGGCACCTCCTTGGGTCGTTCCCCTCGAGCTTTGACAGTTGGCTCTTGATGAACTCGTTGAACCCGCGGAGGCTTATCCTCGCGTGGCGGTCGTGGTGGTAGAGATAGTAGTTGCTCACGTGGAAAAGAAAATTCCCATCGATGAACATCCCTATTCTTGTGGTTTTCGAACGATCCGAATTTGTCATCGCTATAACCTCCTGTGGTTTGATGACTTTGAACGATCCTTGACTTCTCTATTGCCTCATTTTACGACAGCTGTCCAAGGGGACATTATTCTTGGCCGACAGGCCATATTCTGATTGTTAGATGATGTTTTGTTTTATGGGATCTTGCCGCACCTCCTTCCGGCTGGACGAATTCTTGCCGCATCCGAACGATAATTTCTGACGTTGCCTTTTCCATTCGAGGACATTATCGCAAAACAACATGATGCGGTCAACTATAATGTCTTGATATCGTAGGCCGCCTGTTGTATCTTGTACCCAAACAGTGGGGTGAAATTATGGACCAGACCGATGCTTTGAAGAGTGTTGACGCCGAAATTGATGTCGCCATATCGAGGCTCAGGATAGAGGACGGGGATTTCGTCGTCGTGAGGATGTCAACGCAGGAACAGGGCTGCGTCCACGGCGTCATCCAGAGCCTTGGGAGAGCCGTTGAGAGCCTTGGGGAGGAAGAACGTCACGGTGTGCCTTCTGGACAAGGCTGACAGCATCGTCAGCCTCAAGGAGGATGAGATGGCGAAAAACGGCTGGATCAGGAAGCCGGTATTGGCGGAACTTGTGACGGAACCGGTGGTGGAACCGTGAACGACTCGTTCGGATTCTGGCTATACCGCGAGTTCATGATCGGGAAGTTGATCTTGCGCAATCGGATGCTGGCACTTTGGGCGTGGTCAATCATCGTCAGGTTCCGAACCAAGAGGATGTTTGGTAAATTATTCAAGGGATCAAAGATATGACAGCCAAACCGTCGCCAGACTATTGTTCCAGCCTCATGTGCTCCCCTCCGCAGAGATATTGCCGCGAATGCAGCCATGCTGGGTTCGACGGTGCGGCCGTCGTCAACGGCAAGAGGTGGGCATGGGAGTTCTCCCCGCGCTTCGGCCCGCTCTATCTCAGAAAGGACGGCGAGCCCATGGAGAGGCAGCCCTCCGAGAAGCATCCCGTTTGGGACGCATTCGACAAATGGTTCAAGAAATGGGACAAGGTGCATCCGCCGTACAAAAAGAGGAAAAAACTGGCTATGAAGTATTCTACGGTCGCTTCGGTTCTTTTATTGGCTCTCGTTCTGGCGTCATCCGGATGCGGCTCAATGAGCCGAGGCAGTCTTACGCTTGTTGATATCGACCTGAGGACACCAGAGCAGATATTGGCCGACAAGGAGCAGGCTCCTGCCGTAGCCAGAGAGCCGGCGGAGTGGTACGACTTCATCATCAAGGCCATCTCGGTCATCAAGGGCAGGATAAGGGTTCTGTCCGTCGACTGGGACGTCCTCAAATGAGTTCGGAGATATCCAATTTCCGCGGCGACTATTGGTTCCTGTCGAACTTTTTCCCATGCAAGCTGGCCTTTGGCGGCAAGATCTACGAGTCAGCGGAACATCTCTATCAGGCAAGCAAGGCCACCAACGATGCTGACCACGAGTTCGTCAGGAACGCCATGTCAGCCGCGAAGGCGAAAAGAGCCGGAGGGAGGATCGCCATACGCGACGACTGGGAGGAAGTCAAAGAAGGCATCATGCTCGACATCCTGAGGCAGAAATTTTCAAGCCCGACCTTGAAGTCGAGGCTCCTGGACACGGGAGACACCCAACTGGTGGAAGAAAATTCCTGGGGCGATGTCGAGTGGGGATGCGTGACGGTCGATGGAAGACGTGAGGGTAAGAATCTCCTGGGCAAGCTTCTCATGAGGGTCAGGGAGGAATGCCAAGGGTGATCACCAGTTCTGGCTGCATTTTTAATGACCTATAATATAGAAAACTAAAGGAAAAATGATTTCCGTTTATGAATAACAAGATGTGAAGAAGATAGATATTGAGGCATTGCGGTCGAAATGGAAGAAAATTCCATTGGGAGAGAAACCCGATTCTGAAATATCCGATTTAACGGGAATTTCCACAAGGTCTGTTTGTGGGGTTAGGCTTAAACTTGGTATAGGGGCTTTCAATGGTCTTATTCTTTTAAGAGAAGGCAGACCTTGTAGGTCTCTTTTGGAGGCTCAGCTTGATGTGTATTTGCATTGGAGAAACATTCCACATGAACACGAAGTCAAGGTTGAATGCCTGCCATATATTGCTGACATAAAAATAGGCTCCGTATATTTTGAGGTTTTCGGGATGAGAGGTTTTGAAAGATATGACATTAAAACCGAGAGAAAGATCAGAGATTATAGAACCAATAGAATCAAATTCGGGCAAATATCACTTCGAAGAATTCGGGAAAGATACCTAAGGTCGGGGCTCAAAGTTCAGTTCAAAGTGATTCGAAATTGCTCAACGTGTGGTAAGGAAGACCATGTTCTACTTCGAGGCTATTGTCGCCGTTGTTATATGAAATATTGGCATAAAATTCCGACATACACAATAAAATGCCCGATATGTGGAGAAACAAAATCCTCAAACAGGAGAGATAAGTTTTGTAGTTATCGTTGCTATTGGCTTTCAATGAACAAAATTCATTGGCCGGACAACAAAGCCCTGATTAATATGCTGAATGCGGAGTCAATGAGATCAGTATCTAAAAAACTTGGAATCCATCTTGCGTCGCTTCAAAATCATATCAAAAGGGCGGGTTTGGTAAGTATTCGTAAGGTGGGAAAACACTTATTGTTCGACCCCGTCGTCATCCATAAGATAGTCGCTTAGTTACACAAAACGGCCGCTATGCCGGAGGGGCTGCGACAAGCAGCCCGACCAGCACTGACCCCAACCATTCGAACCAGACGATCTCCTTCCGGTACGCATAGGCGACGGCTCCAAGCAGGAACGGGATCAGGGCTATGAGGTAGAGGGCATACATCCTACGGCTCCACTCCTGCGGCTTCCATGAAGTATTCGCCGAGCTCCTTGCGGAGCTGTTCACGGCATTCTCTCATTGCGGCGGCTCTGGCGTTCCGCACGTCGACGTCGCTGGTGACGAGCGGGTGCTTCCCTGGATCGCACGAGTCGGCCTCCCTCCTCCATTGGATCAGGAGCCTCCTGATGCGCCTGACGAGGATCTTCTCGGGTTCGGGCTGTCTGCGCGGGCACGTCATTTCTCGACACCCTTCTTGGTCTCGCCGCCGAAGACGCTGACGTCGTCGTCCTTGCCGGTCTTGAAGGCGTCCTCCGACCTTGACGAGGTCACGATGACGACGTCGATCGGCTTGCGTCCGAACATTGAGAGGATCATGCCGGAGGGGAACCTGCGGAGGAGCCTGTCGTGTTCGCGCTTCAGGTCGAGCAGTTCCTTCTGCCGGAAGGTGAAGCTGTCCCGCGATCCCGTTATGACGTTCTGGAGGTTGTTGAACGTGCTGAGGTCAACATTGGGGACAGACTCCTTGATCCATTTCATGACGAGGTTGTCGTCGGAACCCTGTGTCCTGGCTGCGGCATGCCCCTCGAAAATCTCCTTCAGGGCGTTCTTCTGAGCCTGCGTCACCTGGGCGACCTGCGAGATCTTCTTCCACATGTTGTCGTATTCGGACGAGTTGTCCCTCTGCTTCTGCTCGATGGCCGTCCTGAGGTCGACCTCAGAGTTCGACGTTCCGATCACCGCCGCCGCCAGCCATACGACCACCGCAACAACGCATCCTACCACCGCCAACGCTATTACCTTACCGCTCATGATACCGGCCTCCTTGTGATGTTTATGACTTCAACTAAGGAGGACATTGTGGCAGATGGCTTTGCGGATTTCAACACCGAAATTGCCGCTATGCCGGAGGGGCTGCGACCGTCTGTGGGGCGGACGGGACTGCCGGTGCCGCTGGTTTGTCAGGCTGCCCGACCTCCCTGACGGCCTGCGGCGTTGGCGGCTTGATGCCGCGGCGGCGGAAGATGTCGGCGACTATCGTGTCCTCGCAGTGCGGGCATATTCCGTGGCTCACGCCGAATTCCTGGGAGAGGGCGTTCAAAGCTTCGGACTGCTGCTTTTGCTCGGGCGTCCTTTCGTGCCCGAAAAGAGCCGACTCCCTGTCCATCTGGTCTTTGATGTCCTGCATCTTGATGGCCAGGTTCATGGCCTCGGGGTCATCCGCAAGCTCGTTGACGGCCTTCCAGAGGTATTTGCTCGCCTTGACGTGGCTTTCGGAATTGGGGTCGTATTCGGGATTGGGGATGTCGGTTGCCCATCGGCCGCAGTACATGCACTGTATGAACAGGTTCCCCTTGTCGGTGTGCTCCGCTGGGTAGTCTGGGTGGGTGCTCTTGTTCATCAGGGCTGCGGTCTTGTACCAGTTGCCCCATGCGTTCCATATGGCCGCCATAACCTCGGGTTCGTTCCCCAGGATGGATTCTATATCTTCCTCACGCGGGGATTCAAGTATCCTCCTCATCGACGGCTCGATGGCTCTTTCCATCACACCCTCGGTTGACTCCCTGCGGAGGACTGGATAGCGGTTCCTCATCGACCTCAGGAGGCCGGCGGGGTCGGCTGACGCCTTCATGGCTTCCGCCAACGTCTTTGGGACGTCCCTGTAATAGACCTTAGTGGCGCCAAGTTTCCCCTCCTCGTCGGTTGAAACCGCCATCACTCCGATGGACTGGTTTGCGTCGAGGACGCCGGGATACGGTATGAATGAAACGGAGACATGCGGATCGCGCGTCGGGGCATCGGGATATGCGTCCGGAGCCATCGCATACGTCATCGCCATTCCGCTTGCGATCCACTTCCTGGCGGGAAGAAGGCTTTGGAATGAAGCGACTGTGGCGGTGCTGTTGTCCGTGGAGCGGTACCGGTCGATGTCATACCGTTCTTCGACCCCGCCCTTTGCGGCAAGCCATTCGTCTTGGGAGGGTCTGGTTCTGTAGACAACCTTGAAACTGTCGTATCCTCCCGAGGAGTTTGCGACGTCGAACGACCCAAGGCTTCCAGACGAGTCGAGCAGCCCCTGCAGGTACGGCTGCGGCATCACGATCTTCCCGCCGCGGCTGACGGACTTTGACCCCTTCACAATGTAATACGGGGCGATTTTCTGTGAGTATGCTTGGTCCATCCATTCCCCGCCAGTGGCCATCATCCTATAGAGGCTCCTTGGCACGTCGACAAACGTGATCGTCGATCCGTCAACCTTCGTCCAGAGCGTGAGTTCCCCGACGTCGTCGGAGGGGTATTCCGCCGACTCCAACGTCTTGTCCCACCTGACCATGTCGAATTTCTCCGAGACCGGTCCGATCGGCGTCGGAACTCCGTCCTCGGTGTCAGAAGGGCTTGTTTTCCTCTTTGCCGCTGTTTTTGTTGTGCCCTTCTTTGATGAGGCAAAGATATCCGGTGTTTCCGTGAGGGATTCCATCTGATCTTCCGTCATTTCGACTGAAGGCGGCTTCGGTTCCGAAGGAGCTTGGATCGGAGGTTCCGTTGTGGAACCGGGTGTAGTGCCTGGCGTTCCTCTCCTTCGACCGGCTGTGGTGCCAGGAATGCGTGCCGTCTGGGCCGCTCGTGGGCCTATGACGTGCCATCTTCCCAACAGGTCATCCACGGCGTCCGTCAGGATGCTTCTATACCTATCCTCTTCGATTTCACGGCTCTCCGTGTCGGAGTTTTCACTTGCCGATTCCGCCCATTCCTCCAGAATGCCGCCGGAGAAAAACGCTTCAAGGACGGCATCGTGAACGGTCACGGACGTCCCCGAATCGCTTGAAAATATGGTGTCCGAATTGCCTGAAAAAATATCGGCATACGACGACATGTCTCGGCGTTGTCGCAGCGTCGTTGACAGCATGAGTATGTTGGCTATGTCCCTCGCGACTCCGTCGGCGACATCGTTAAAATCGCTTTGGCTGGGCTGTCTGCGTTGGGCATTCCGGTACCATTCCGCCGACGACGCGAATAGGGTCGGAGTTTCCGTCAGCGATTCGATCTGCTCCTCGGTCATTTCGACCTTAGGAGGGGGCGGTTCTGGGATCGAGGGGCTCGGGGGCTCCGGCGGAGTCGGTTCGGCTCCTGTGCCCGGAGGGTGGTTCGATGCACGGTTCGATGCATGGTAGCTTACAAGCGGATAATAGGGTTCCAGGTGTTGATCTACGAATGTGTTGAATACGCTCCTGCTACTGAACAAGTTCGTCTCAAGTTGCCTCACGGCCGAGAACGGCACAGAACCGTAGGACATGTCGTCCGATCCGACGTTGCCGTCAGGCGACGGGAAAGCGGGGATGTGCATTCTAAGTATACCTTGGACGTTGTCGGGGCCTATGCATTTCCCGCCCGACCATTCCGCCGACGAGGAGTCGTATGGGACGAACCAAAACTCCCCCATGTCCCCGAGGTCGCCCGTTCCGCGGCCGATCCAAAGCCTCGTCCCAGAACCGTCTGGTAACGCCTGTGCCATCTGTATGTACGGTTCGATGCCGGCAATCATGTTTCGAGCCTGCCATGGCGTCAGGCCGACAACCCTTCCCTCCACTACGCCAACATCTGGCCGGCTCCATATGAAGTCGCGGAGCGTGTCATTGGTTGACGAAGGCACGGTTTCAAACCTGTACACATCCTGGCCAAAACGCAGATCAATCGACAGGGGGCGGACGGCTCCGGGCACATATGACGGAGGAACCACGTTGTTGCCGAAGGTCGCCCTTATCACGCGGGCATAGAAACTGTCAGGATCGTTGGCGGCTCCCGTGAAGGCCCTGTATGTGGCATAGGGGATGGCGCGATAGACCACGAATGCACCATTTGTAAACACCAAGGTCAGTGTCCCTTCGGCCTGACCGTGTTCCTGCGTGGCCTCGTTGTCCCTGACCCAGCTGGCGTATTGGAAATAATTGGATCTTTCGGCAAAGTTGACGCGGGCCTCCCTCGGAGCGGCTTCGCGGCGCGGGCGCCGCTGGGCCTCTCGGTACCACCCGTCCGAGCCCGCGAACACGGTGTCATCCGGCTCCATGAGATTCTCTATCTCCTCATTGGACATCTGCCGTTCCGGAGCCGGAGCTGGCTGGGTCTTGGGCTGGAGCATCTGTTCGGCCAACTGCCTCACCTTTTCCGTACCGATCGTCTCATGGGGGTATTCGCCCTTGAATAACTTGGATGGGGCTGTGGGGGATCTCATGAGGCTGACAACGTTGTCCATCGTTGACAGTGCTTGGAACGAACTTCGCGAAGCTCTGTTGTAACAGAATGTAAGCTGTTGCGGCTCCTCAAGTTTGACGATTAGCATCCCAACCCCTGTTTCCCCGTATTCGCAGAACATGGCTTCCGCCGAGTATCCATCCGGAGACTGCGGAATGATCGTCTTCTCCATAACACGAGATGCACCTACCACGACCATCTTGTAGACGTGCAGCGACCCGTCAAGGAGATATTCCTCCGCTGCGGAACGTTTGGCGAAGGGACCGACAATCATGACGGATTCAGGCGACAATGCCTTCGCATCCTCTTCGGTTGGGGCGTAAAATATTCCGAACTGACTCATGTTGCTTCGGGCGACGAATTGAATTTCCCCCGCTATTTTGATATATGGCTCGTGGTAGTCGCTCTTGTTGCTCTCGAACTCCGCCGCGAGCTCGGGGATGTAATTGCCTGCGACTTGGGCCGTTTTTTCCACGCTTCCTGACGAGGCGAACCTCCTGTCATCCTCCCCGATAATGTCCTCGATTTCCTCGGTTGACATCTGCCTCGGCCCCGTGTCGGGCTTGGGCCGCTCTGGCTCCGCCGGCTCCATCGGCTCCATACCGTAAGCCGAAAATTGCACCTCCTCGGCGTCGTCGAAGACGGGGGCGGGGAGATGCTGAGACGCCGCAGTCCTCGAATCGGTGGCCACCATCAGCGGAAATTTTCCGTTGACGGTGCGCAACAGTATCCTCTCCATGTCATGTGGGTTGGCCGCAATCAGGTCGTATATCTCGCGCGGAACATCCTTATAGGTCCTCTTGAGGATGGCGTCCGTTGAAAAACCGCGGGGATTCCCCCTCATTCCGACACACAGCACCCCGATGGTCCCAGTGGGCTTATACGGGGAAAAATCAGCCCACATCTCGCCGTTCCTGAATGCGTGTCGGACGGTTCCGCGATATCTGTTGGTTCCCCATCCCGCCAGGGCTTCGGCCATCGCATACCCCTTCAGGATATAATCGCTGGCCTCGTCATAAGAGGCAAAGGTTTTGGAGAGGTTCCAACTTGTGTCACCTTCCCGTCTTATTGATGTGGGGCCGACCTCAACTCCGATTATCCACGACGGGGGCGGACCCACTGAAACCTGATGTGGAGAGACAAATACTGTTCTGCCGGTCCCGTCCGGCGAGGGGAAATGTATTGATGGACTCAATTCCGACTTCATCTGCAATTCGAACTCGGCCACGTTCTTGAGGCGCTCTTGGTTCATCTGGTTGGCCGTAAGGAAATTTCTGTTCAGCTCGTGGGTGATGAACGACGTTGTGGATGCGGCACCATCCATTCCGGGGAGATACGACCTAGGAACGTTAAGCCATGTCTGCTTCTGTTCGCCGTTATATGTGACGACAAGGTTCCCAAGGTCGGCCTCCGGCGACAGAGACCCCGGCACCCTGAAGCGCCATCTGACCTCCCTGACCGGAGGCTTGCCTGCGAAAACAACATCAGCCCTCCTGTTCGAGTCCACCACATAATAGAGCGTACTTGCGGCGTTTTCCCCAGAGGGCGTTGCCGCAATGCCCCTTTGCGTCGCACCTTGATCCCTGTTCTGAGTTTCGGGGATCGGAGGGTCGATCTCACGGCTGGCAAGCCCCGCCCTTTGTTCCAGTTCGAAATTCTCTCCGGGTTCCAAGGCGTCTATTATGTCTTTCACCATTGTAGCCTCGGCCCTGTAGATATCCCTGAACCTCCTTACGCTGCCGTCTTCCGCTGTCAGTGTTAGTTCCCCCTTGTCGCCCATTACCTGCGGTCGCCTCGTTGGAGTCTGCTGTTCCATGACCCACCTGAGGTGGGTGAAGCCGTGCCCCGGTTCAAGGGGTTCAGACATTTCGCTTGGCTGGCCTGCCGCCCCCGTACCGGCTCTGGTTTGCGCCTCCCTGTACCACCCTGACGAGGCGAACCTGCTTCCGGAGTCGTCCTCTTCGCCCAACATCTCCTCGACCTTGCCCTCCGGCATGCTGCGGATGGCTCGTTCGATGGCCTGGTCGATCTTCTCCTGTTCCGTCGGGGGTTTGACGGGGGCTGTCGGCCTCTGAGTCCCTCTCCGCCGAGCATCCGTTCCAACTTCCCACCCTCGGTATGTCCGCCTGATGTGATTCTGGAAATACTCTTCGGGATTGTTTGAGGCCAGAAGGTCGAGATATACGCTTTCGGGAACGTCCTCATACTGGAATGTCCTCCCGTCAGCAAGGCCCATGATCCGGAGGATGCCTCGGCCACGGGCGTTGCGGGAAGCAAACTGAGCTGCGGCGGCGAGGTGGGAGTGTGTGAGCGTAACCCATGGGGGGCTGTCGTCCTCTAGCGACGTTTCCGTCCCCTCTGGCCTGACTCCGGACGACTCCTCGAATTCGGGCGATATGGGCGACCCCTCATTCTCTTCCTCCATGCGTTCCAGCGCAGCGGCGTCATCGGAGCTTGAATCCTCGAAGTGCCTGCGTTGGGCGACCCACTTGGCGGCTTCGTACATGGATTCGAAGCGAGGCGAGAACTCGAAGGTGCGGCTGCCGTCGCGCCCCTCATACCGTTTGACTGCCCTATACGGGTGGGTTCTGTCGGGGTCATTGGCCCGCGAACTACGGTTCCCCGGCCCAGACCACACCAGCTGCCACGTCCACGGCCCCTGAGTGACCTTCTGGTACGAAAGCATCTGGTAGACTTCCGAGGCGTCGCCCCAGTCGCCGAAGTCCGCCCCGGTGTCTACCGTGATGCCGGCAAAGCCGCTGGCTCGCCCAGTGCTCATTCCCAACCGGTTGGCCGCCGCGGCTATGTTCTCAAGAAGCTGCTGAACCTGGAGGTTTTCCTGCCTCAGGGTCGGGAACCTGATCACAATGTCGTTGGGCGACGCAACCATCCCTGCTGTACGACCGTATGTTTGGCCCTCGTTGGTCTCAAGCCACCTCCTGGCGGGAATGGATAGCATTTCGATGTGGTCTATGTCGCGGCGTGCCTCCGTCTGCTGGATTATGACGTTTACCTGCTGCATGAAGCTGCCGACGTCCGAGAGCTTTGACGCCTCGTTGTCAACAATGCGTATCGGATTTGACACGACGAAGAAACTCGGGCCGTCGGTCCCTGGAACCATCCCCATGTGCGACACAACGAGGTTGCTTTCTCTGGCCATGATTTCCACGAGGCTCCTGATCGTGCGGAGGTTGTCCATGGTTATGTTTGCCGACAGGGAAACCACGCAGCTGTTGTACGGGCGGACGGGAGCGTTTGGATGACCGAGGCTCCACGTGGCCCCCGTCACGACCTCAGCCTGCACTTCTGGTTGTCCTATCCCATCAAGCCATGAACGCACGGCGACGCTGAGAAGGTTCTGGAGCCTTTCGATGCTCATTTCCTGAGCCGTCTTTATCACCCCAGCCGCCGCCGCAAAGGCGGAATCGTCGGGGCCCGCATCAATGTTGACGTCGGGGTCTACGGAATCGTGACGCTTCGAGAAGTCCTCGACGGCCCTTAATGTCGCCAGATGTTCGACGTTCTTCCTGTTCTTGAACCAATTGGCGGCGTCGACGAACTTGTCGAACTTTGGGGCGTCCCCTATGGGAGAGACGTCGAGTTCGGTCAAGATGTCTGCACTTTTTTCCGCCGGGACAGCCGCGGCCGGTGTGGCTCCAAACGAGTATTTGTCATCCGAGCCGACATAAAGGTGGTAGGTCCAGTCTCCAACTACGGCCGACATCGGCTTTTCCCCTTTGGCTCCGATCCTCGGAGGGACGTCCCAACCCATGACTAGGCAGTGGAACGACCCGTTTGTCAGCCGCTTTGCCGCCGCCTCCGGACTATCGAAAACGGGGCTAAGGGGGATCCTTTCCTGAGTCGCCAAGCTGAACACCGAAAACCGAGGTTTGTTCGTGACGGCGGTCCAAAGCGGTTCTTGCTTGACGGCATAGTGAATACCCCTCAGTTCGACCATCTGGCTTTCGGCGAGTTGGTCCCTGTAGGTTCTGTTCCTTCTGTGCAGGTCGGACTCGCCAGGAATGGCATGGAAGATCTTGATGGCCGACGGGTCATTGTCACCTCCGAACACAATCAGGTCGGCGTCAAGCCCTATCATCCTGATGGCGTTGCGGATGGCATCCCTGACCTGAGCGTGGGAGGCGCCGCCGTGAGACGAAATGGACAGGTACACGGTGACAGATCCGGCTGGCGCCGTATAGGGGAACCCAGTTCGGGTGGCGAATTCGTTCCACTGCTTGCTGGCCATAGGGGTTGCCAAGGTTCCGGTCAGCCCGCCATACTTGCTGCTTAGGGCGGCTATTGCGGAGGAGGCGGCTTCCCCGATCTGCCTGAGAACGGACTCTTCCGTGGGCTTCTGGCCCGCCTGGGATGTTGTTTCTGGCACCATTTTGTTGACCCGGAACATCCCCACCTGCGTGGGGGTACCTCTAGTCTTCATTATTCTACCACGACAGGCCGTTATCCTTGACGCCAAGCATTTGCGGCGTCCGGTTTAGTTCTTGACTTTCCAGCACAGTTATGATACAAATGTGGCAGAAAATGAGAATTGGAAAGGAATACGACATGAACACGACAGGGCAAAACAAGGGCGAAACGAGGTTCCAGAAGCTCGGAAGGGTGCTTGCGTCCAGTCCGGGGCTGGCAAGGAGCGCGGAGGTGGCCATGAAGAGAATGATCGAAGAGAAATGCTCTGAGGAGGACTTCGTGATATTTCTGATCTCCTACATGCACTACGCACGTAACCGGGTTCATACCTACGTCGCCTCAAGGCTGATGCAGGAGTTCCTGCCGGACGTTTCCCAGAAGGCCATGGAGGACCTGCTGGTGGTCGAACTGGGGATGTACACCTTCATGATGGACTGCGGCGGTATGGAGAGGGTTCGAACCAGGATCAGGAAGCTCCGCAACGCCGGCAAAGTCGGGGCGGATAAGTTCCCGTTCCTGAAAACCTCCTAAGCGGATTCGGAGCGTTGGAGATATGCCAAGGAGATCGAATTCAGATACGGGCCACCGGAACGAATACGGCTATCAGCCCTGTCCCCGCTGCGGGCAGGAGACAACGAGGAACAGATGGGGCTTCCTGTCGCACCTGCGGGCATGCCTCAAGCGTACCGTTGTTGTGAACGGCCATAAGGTTCGTGCGGCTCGGGAGAAGGACGGGATATTTGTGGGCGGCCAACCGCTGTTCCCGCCTGTGAAAGAGGGTCGAAGGAGGACCTGATGCCGACAACGGTCGTCCATTGCCGTAAGGAAAAATTCGACATTTACATCGGAAGGTCGTGCCAAGAATTCCCTGCGTCAAAATGGGCCAATCCATTCAAGATCGGAATCGACGGGTCGAGGCATGAGGTTCTCCTGAAATATGAGCGGTGGGTGCAAACCCAGCCACACCTTATGGCGGCCATGGACGAAATCAGGGACAAGGTTTTGGGCTGCTGGTGCCATCCGAGGCCATGCCACGGACAGATCCTCGCCAGACTTACCGACGGGGAGAAAAGCGTTTACGGGCAGCACAAGCCCGCATCCCCTCCGCCGCCGGCGTCACTGTTTGACGATCCATAGCCCCGTTTCCCAAAAGGTATAGAGCCGCGTTCCCTTGAAATATAGGGCATGAGAATCGTCAAGGCACAGACTGCCGACACGCCCGAGGAGCGAACCGCACAAGAACATTTCGGCCGCCGTCCGGAGCTCCTCAGGATCATCCAAACGGTAACTTACAAAAGCCAGGCTTTTCTCGTTGAACTTGACTCGCAGATGCCCGGCGGGCTGACAGTGGACGAGCTCGAATGGGCTGTGGAAGCCCTGCACACAATGACGTCCACGCCTCAGATTTCGGGTATGATTCGTTTTATGCGCGACAGGGGATATGACCCCAAGACCACCACGCGAGAAGTTGCCAAGAAGCTTATGGCTCTGCAGGCGGAATATCAGAACAGGCTCGCTGATGTAACCAGAAGCGGCCGTCCGTACGACCCGGTCGTCCACCAGTTCGACGACGGTTGGCACGTAGTGGAGCTTTCCGATGAGGGCCAGGCGGCCGACGAGCGTATTGTCGGGGAGCACCTGAGCGGTGGCGGGAACGTGAGGTTCTCCATAAGGGATCCGAACGGGGTTCCGTTCGCGCTCATAGAGGCCGACACGTTCGCAAACGATCCGTCCGATTTCGGCGTTTATGAGGTCAAGCTCCCATATTGGGGGGATGCCGGACAGGTTAATGACGGTGAAAAATATATCAAAGGCTGGTTCGACCACCTCAGGATGACGGGTCGGAAGCCCAAATGGGTTAATGACGATTTTTCCAACGGAGAAAAGGACATAGCCAAGCACCTGCCTGACGCCTTCGATCTCTCATATGGCGCGGCTCCGCTGCTGAGGGGTATCGGCGGGGACGAGGAGGGATACCTGAAGGCGATCGAGGACGCCTACAGTGAATCGTTCGGCGGATCATACTATTATTCCAACGCCGCCGCAAAGCACATAGACAACCTTGTGGAGTATGCCTACCAGCGCGGCGAGGAGAAACTCTTGGAGCAGGCAGAGGACTCATTTTTTGAAAAGGCTTCGGGATGGTTCGAGGACCATATGATGGAGTCAAAAATGGAGCACCCGTATCCCGACGAGGACGACTTCCGGACGATGGTCAAACCCGACGCCATACCAGGGCAGAAGGAGTTCAAGGGAAAGGCGTTCAAGGGAAAGCCGGTTGAGAAATTCGACCAAGAGGGCTATGACAAGGCCATGAAGGCCCACGATGAGGAGAGGGGGCAGATGGAGGAGTATTTTGAGCCGTATCAGTTCCTCAAGTATCTGCGGCAGGAAATACAGAGACTCGAAGGCCGCAGGGCCAAAGATGAAGCCGAACTCCAAAATAGGCGCCAAGAGTACGAGTCGAAGATGTCGGAGCAGAGGATGCAGCAGGCCATTGAACGTGCGGTGAGCAGGGGTGAGGAGCCCGACATCGAGTCGCTTATAGGAGAGGAGCGCGGCGTCTCATTCGCTTCAACGGCGTCATGGTACAGGAACGCCGACGCTCACAGGTCGTAGATGGTCACAGGGATACCCTTGGCCACAAGGGTGTCCGTGATGATCTTCTCAATCTTGTCCCATTTCCCTCCGGCAAGCCCGGCTCCGAACCTCGGACCGTGCACGGAAGCCCCAAGTTCCAGAGCCTTTTCGGCCACCTTGTCGAGGCACACGCCAAGGCGTTCGTAGCGGATGGGCGGAACCTCACCCATTTTCATGATGCCATGCTGAGCCACCATGTTGGCCACGATGACGTCTGGCTCCACCTGCACAAATTGGACGTTGCCGAGGACCAACTCGGCTGTCTGACTGTTCCTGTATGCTTCTTCAGCCTTCGGCCACCTTCTCGAGAGCGCCAACACGAACCCAGCTCCCCAGAGCCGGAAGTTGTTTACGACGTGGACGACGATCTTCACCCCGTCGCCGGACGGTTTTGTCGCATCGCCCTTTACATAGGTCACGGTATTCTCGCGCATATCTCCTGTGCCTCCAGTTTCTGGTTCATCTCGGCGTCGGTGTCCAGGAAGAAGATGTGCTTCCTGCGGTATTCGGTTGAAAGGCCGAACGCATAGACGTTTTCCGACGCCATCCTCAGCCTTCCAGCACAATATTCGTGGGAGTGGCCCGACAGGCACCAGAAACGTTTGTCTGGATGCTCCTTGGCAGTCATCAGAACCTGCTGGCCGATGGAATGGTTGAAGAAATAGGCCGCGACGTCGTCCCCTGAGACCAGCCTCTGTTCGTCGAGTATGTTGTAATGTGTTACTACGACCACATCCTTGGCGTCCGTAGCCGATGCCAGCGCGAGCCGCCTGAAGAACGCATCCTGGTTGGGGATCGTGTAGCGGAGGAACCCGAGAGACATCTTCATGTAGCTGACGTCGTTCGTGCAGCCGTTGAAATCGTAATATGTTTTGTCCTTTGTGAAACAGGGATGCATGAAGTCGGGGAACCCGATCGTCCCCACGAATGCGGCCGACTTGTTCCTGTGGACCGTCGAAACGTCCTCCTGCCATGACGTCTCCAGAGGGGTTCCGAAATTGAAATACAGCTTCATGTGCTTGGCAAACGCCTCGTCCGGAGGCAGGATCCGGCAGCCGAACGACCAAAGGTCGTGGTTCCCCAGCACGAAGTAGGTCCTTTTGTGAATCTGGAGGAGATCCTTCAACGCCTTCATCTTCTTCATGCGGTGGTCGCAGTGGCAGATGTCCCCTCCGACGCAGACCGCCTCAGCCCCCCATGCCGTGATAACGTCCTTCATCTCAGCGACTACAATCGGGGCGTGCGTCACGAAGTCAAGATGCGAGTCGGCTGTGAAAGCTATCTTCATGCTGGCAATTATAGCCGACCATGGGTATAATTGGCAACATAAACCGAAGGAGATTATTTCGATGGCCAACTATCTGCTCATTGACGGTAACAACCTCGCCTACCGTGCGGCGTTCGCAAATCCTGGCCTGAAAGTCGACCTGATAGACTTCAACGGTGATTTCAACCCCGACTCCGCCTTCGACGACGACAAGACGTTCCCGACTGGTGCCATCCACGGGTTCATGCGTTCTTTGGTCATGCTGAGGACGAACTATCCAGACTCCTATATCGCGATCGTGTGGGACAGCGGATACAGGCGGAGGCTGGAGATGTCAACGGAAGCCGTGGGACGTGGCGTCATCCCCGAACCGTACAAGGAGAACAGGAGGCGCGGCGAGAAGCCTCAGGAAGTCGTCGACCTTGGCCGCCAGAGGCCCCATCTGATGAGGATGATCGGGTTAACCAACATACCGCAGATCTCCATGAAGGGCGAGGAGGCTGACGACGTGATAGCCTCCTATGCCGCAAAGTACGGTTCCGACCGGGTGATTATCTGCTCCAACGACAAGGATTTCTACCAGGTGCTGAAGGACAACGTTTTTATCCTGAGGGATGCGACCATACTTAGTGCCGCATTGTTTTCGGGGAAATATGGCATCACGCCGGAACGGTGGGTTGACGTCGGAGCGTTCATGGGCGATGACGGAGACGGAATTTGGGGGGTTCCGGGATGGGGCGAGGTCACCTCTGTCAAGTATGTCCGCAATCACGGTGACTTCGAGTCGGTCTTGAAACTCCTGCACGCCAAACACGACCATCTCCGTTCCCAGTTCCCAGACCTCAAGGGCGACGAGTTTGAGCAGCTTAGGGCCTTAAAACATGGTTCGGGCGAAAAGGAAAGGCCGAAATATCCCGACATCTGTGAATGGATGCCGTTCACCGGGGTCGCTATGGCCATCGAGAACAAGTGGGCGAAGATGTCGAAAACGGAATTGGCCGTCCTCATATATGAGGAGCGCGTCAGGTTGGCCTACAAGCTCAAGCAGATGAAGTCCGACCTTGTTCTGCCTGACCTTCCGAAATGGAACAGGGCCGACGTCGCCGGTTTCAGGTCGGCCTGCGGGACGTTCAGGCTAAAGGAGGTTGATGCCGAGGCTGAGAAAATTTGCGCCACTCAGCCTTGACAATTGTGCTCCAAAAGTTGTATATTGATCACAGTCAATGGATCGCCCCATTATTATGGGGCACGGATTGAAACTCAGGAACATCGGAAAGGCCTCGGCCTTTGGGAGGAAAACCCTCCGCAGGTTGGCCGTTCGCAGACAATCCGGCAAACGGGCATGTTGTGCCCCTAGCCAAAGGAGGTGTCTGTGGGCGGCTTTTTTGTTTCTCGGGTTTGATGCGGCACGAGAACCCCCTCCCGCCCTAAAAGCTTGCAACCGCGTCGATTTTGTGATTGAATCACAACATTGACGACAAATCCGCGTCACAACAATGCGGCCGTCACAGGCGGCCAAGGAGAAAAACAATGCAAGTCAGGATCAAGACCGACAGGTCCGAAGTCTTCTTCGGGGAAAACAGCAAGGTCAACATGATGGTCGAACTCGCCGCGCCGGCGACGGATCAGGAGAAGAGGAATCCCCTCTCGATATGTGCCGTCCTGGACAGGAGCGGCAGCATGAGCGGGGACAAGATCGAGCAGTTGAAGCAGTCGATGTACAGGCTGATCGACCATATGACCGAATCGGACAGCCTCGCCCTTGTGTTCTTTGACGACAGGGTCGATGCGGAGGAGTTCCGTCAGATGGACTCGTCGTCCAAGGAGGTCATGAGAGCCAAGGTGGCGTCATTGAGCGGCAGGGGCAGCACCGACATCGGGTCGGCCCTGAAGCGTGCGGCTCTGATGTTCAAGTCGCACGAGGGGGCCGCCGGAGGCGTCGAAAGGATCATGCTGCTGACCGACGGCGACGCCAACATGGGAGCCGTCAAGATGGAGGACTTCGCCCCAATCGTCGGCGACGTCCGCGACGGGGTCACCCTGTCGTGCTTCGGATACGGCATCGGCTTCAACGAGAACCTGCTTCAGGGACTGTCGAAGTCCGGCAAGGGCGGCAACTACTTCATTGAAAACCCCGATTCCGTCGCCAAGGTGTTCGCCGTCGAACTCGGCGGACTGCTTTCGTGCTATGCCCAGCAGATAGGCCTGAGCGTGAAGCCGCACGCTGGCGTGAAGGTGGTGGACGTGCTCAACGACATGGAAGTCAAGACGAGCGAGAAGGACGGAGTGCAGGTGACGGCCGTGGACGTCGGGGACATGTTCTGCGGCGAAAAGCGGAAGGTGCTGATCAGGCTGGAATGCGAGAAGCGCGACCAGGCTCTGCCTCGGCCGCAGACCGTCGCCGACATCTGCGTGCTATACAGCCCGCTCCGCGAGGGTTCCTTCCTCAAGAAGGAAGAGAAGATCAAGGTTCAGTTCGTCAAGGCCAAGGAAGAGGCCACGCAGTCACCGGACAAGGAAGTTGCAGAACAGGTGGCGATCCTCGAGGCGGCCAATGCTCAGGCCAAGGCCAAGGAGCTGGCCGATCGCGGGGACTATAACGGAGCCAACGTTGTCTGGCACGGGGCGATAGACAACCTCAGGTCAATGGGCCTGGAGGGAGCCTCTCATTATGCCGCCGGAATGGAGTCAATGGCAGGCGAATTCAGTGCGGCGAACTATTCGACCGGAGGGCACCTCGCCAAGAGCATGGCCTTCTGCTCGACGTCAGCCCTGCGCGGGAGGACGTCAGACAGCATCGGTTACACCAGCGCGCTTTCAGGTGATATGAGCGATCTGAACGCCCAAACAAGAAGTCTGGTGGACAAGTTCACAGCGAAGGCGAGCACCGGAGAATTAGACGGCAACGGCAACAACGTGGGCGGCAAATAACGCCGTTTTGGGTCTTGTTTGGGTTCGGCGTAGGGTGGGACTACATTAGCTCTGCCCTACGCCACCGATGCCGATTCATGCCGCCGTTGGCATTCACTTGATCGGTTCGATGGGGGCGGCTATGTCCTTGTCGATGTCGGCCTTGATGATCTTGTTGTTTTCCGCGGCGTCCATTGCAGCCTGTTCGGAGGCCTCTCGGTTTTCAAGGCCCAAGATCACACTGTTCTTGTTTGCCGGCATAAAGTGGGACACTTCGACTTCCCTTTTTGTACCATCCTTGAAGACGTACTCCACGACCGTTTTCAGGCACGCTCCCTCAACCACGGTTTCTTTGATGACATATGACATGGCATTGCCTTTCTTTGGTATTGTACGATTAGGGGGTGGACGAACTTGAGTTCAAACTGGACTGGCTGCTCACGCTCGACGTGTTCTCGAAACAGTTGTTCGCCATCGTGTATATCTGGCCGGGCATAACAATGGCCACCAGTTTGGTGCCGTCAGACGACGAGGCGATTCCGTTCCACTTCTTATCGGAACCCTTTTGAGTCCACGTCTCCCCAGAGTCGGTGGATATGTGGATATAACCCGTTGATTTGAATTCGCAATTGCACGCCGCCAGTTTGGTCCCGTCCCATGACGACGCAATTGACCCCCAATGTCGAACCAAATGTTTCGGCGTCCAGTTGGCCCCAGAGTCGTTCGAGATATAGATGTAGCCGCCTGTGATGCATGCCGCCAGCTTCGTGCCGTCCGACGAAGATGCGACATCGTTCCAATATCTGCCCGAATCGGTCATCCTTGGCGTCCAGTTTTGCCCAGAGTCTGTCGAGGTGTAGATGTAGCCAAGGCTGCTATCTCTGGTGCACGCTACCAGCTTGGTTCCGTCCGACGATGAGGCGACCTTTTGCCACGGCCTGTTAGAATCCCTTGGCGTCCAGTTTTGCCCAGAGTCGGTCGAAGTATAGATCTGACCATTTTGTACAACAGCAACCAGTTTGGTCCCGTCGGCTGACGAGGCTACGCCCCACCACTGTCTGACGGAATCTCTTGGCGTCCAGTTGGCTCCAGAGTCGGTCGAAGTGTATATCTGGCAGTTGGCGTTGGTGGCGGCGCAGGCCACCAACTTGTTCCCATCCGAGGACGAGGCTATGCCCGACCAGTTCAGAGCCAGAGTCCCCGGCGTCCAGTTAGCTCCGTAATCGGTTGACGTGTAGATATATTCGTTCACAACAGTTGCCGCCAGTTTCTTCCCGTTGGACGATGAAGTCACAACGTACCAACTCCTGCTAGAATCCCTTGCTGTCATTGCAAGACAGTTCAGAGTGCTGGAGCTAATACTGGACGAGCTTGAACTGGAAGACGACGAGCTGCTTGAACTCGAAGAGGACGAGCTTGAACTCGAAGAGG
>Ga0315291_10001861_pt1 | contig 27902 bp, 37 predicted proteins | sample YL17G12_20_MG_FD_203070 | JGI IMG/M metagenome (GOLD analysis project Ga0315291, IMG submission 203070) | Sediment microbial communities from Yellowstone Lake, YNP, Wyoming, USA - YL17G12_20 | ecosystem: Environmental > Aquatic > Freshwater > Lake > Sediment | place: USA: Wyoming | collected...
ACCATGTTATATGTTTGCATGTAGGGGGTATGTAATGGTAGGGGGGGGGGATTTGTAGCTACAATTAGTGTAATTAATTTAATTTTTGTAGCTACATTTCAATATTTATCCTTAACTTTGTAGCTACAATTATATTTTATGAATCATGGTTCTTTATTTTCTGGAATTGGAGGATTTGATTTAGCATCCGAATGGGCTGGATGGAATAATAAATTTCATTGCGAATGGAATCCTTTTGGACAGAAAATTTTAAAACATTATTTTCCAAATTCAATTAGTTACAATGACATTACTAAAACAGACTTCACTATTCACAGAGGAACAATTGATGTACTCTCAGGAGGATTCCCTTGTCAACCATATTCGGTTGCAGGAAAAAGACTTGGGAAAGCCGATGAAAGACATCTCTTTCCTGAAATGTTACGAGTTATTAAAGAAATACAACCCAGATGGATTATTGGGGAAAATGTTCGTGGACTTGTTAATTGGGGGGGGGGGTGGTATTCAATGAGGTGTGTGCTGACTTGGAAGGGCAAGGTTATGAAGTCCAACCGTTTATTATTCCTGCTGCAAGTGTCAATGCACCGCACAGAAGGGATAGAATCTGGTTTATTGCTCACTCCAACAACAAGAGAACAAGTTCAGGATTTGAAAAAATTCAAGGAAAGAATGGAGAAATACCCAAATGGAACAACAATGCCAAATTTAGCAACTCAAATTTCAAGCATGATTCCGAAAAAAGAGAATGGAAAAAATATTCAATTGAGTACCCGATTTGTTGCGGAAATGATGGGATTTCCGAAAAATTGGACAGAATTACCTTTTCTAAATGGAGAACAGAATCAATAAAAGCATATGGGAACGCAATAGTTCCACAAGTAGCATATGAAATTTTTAAAATAATAAATGAATTTGAAAATGGCAAAAAGTAAACCAATAGGAGTCAGATTTGACTTATATAAGTTGGAAATAATTCAAAAAGAGCAGAATTTGACATCTACGCAATCTGTTTTAGATTATCTTATTGATTTTTATTTGGCACACAGCCAATCTGATAAAATAATAGCAGAATTAGATAAAATTAAAACGAAAAGAGGAGCACCATTTAAAAATATGCCTCCTTACGACATAGATAGCTCAATAATGGCAGATTATCCAAGAATAGTAGCAATACCTCGTGAAAATATGAAAACGCCTCCAGAGGGCTTAAAAGGGATAGACTTGACTATTTGGAAGGCAGAGAATTGGAAATAATTCGTATCTTAGCGGTATGAAAGGTAAATTAAAAATGATGAAGCGAGCAGTTACCAATTTTGATATGGGTAAATACATATTGGTTGTTGGTAAAGATGCTACAGATATTTTTAAATTTTATGATGTAAAACAAATGCATGGGTTAAATCTAAAGGATGCTCAAGCAGAGGAGGTAGATAAAACCAAGGGAAATGGGGTGTATATTTATGGGCTTACGAATTATAATCCAGCAGATAAAAAACTTACAGCCAAAAGTCCTTATAAACCGTTTATTTTTTTAAACATGGGTACTTTTAAAAGATATAAAGCTGAAGAACAAAAGACAGCAATAATGCACGAAACAATGCACATGGGTATTTTGCTAAACAATTGGGATATAAAGGATAAAGAAGAGGAAGCAATAGGATTTGCAGAAGAAGAAGCTAATAAAATCATAGAAAAATTAAAAAACCTTAAACTTATAAAATGAAAAGTAAATTAAAAATGATGAAAAGGGCTGATGGCTCATCTTCTCCTCGTGGTCTTTGGGACAACATTCGTGCGGCTGCTGGTTCAGGTAAAAAGCCTACACCAGAAATGCTTAAACAAGAAAAAAAAATTAAAGCACAAGAAAAAAAATAAGTTATGCCTGGAGCTTGGCAACGTAAAGAAGGAAAAAATCCTGAAGGTGGCTTAAATGCCAAAGGTAGAGCATCATATAATGCAGAAACTGGTGGTCATCTAAAATCACCTGTTAAATCTGGCGTTAATCCTCGTAGAGTTTCATTTGCAGCTAGATTTTCTGGTATGCTTGGGGCTATGAAAAAACCAAACGGAGAGCCTACACGCAAAGCGTTAGCCCTCAAAGCGTGGGGATTTGGTAGTGTGGAAGCCGCTAGAAAATTTGCCAATGCACATAAAAAATCGTAATTTAGCACAAATAAAATATTATGGCTGAAGAAAAATTTTCATATTTTGTATCTTATCTTAAAGATGCTTTTGATCAATCTGTAGTATGGCACCATCAAACCGAGTCTTATGCAGAACATAAAGCATTAGGTAAATTTTATGATGCAATCGTTGGTTTAACTGATGGATTAGTAGAAAGCGTAAGTGGAATTTACGAAAGACCTAAACATTATCAATTAGATAGTCCAGTAGATTATAAAAATCATGAGCAAGTTGTTAAATATTTTAAGTCTTGCTATAATGCAATTCAAAAAGAAAGACAAGATATTTACCAAGAAAGCTGGATTCAAAATCAAGTAGATGAAATATCTCAATTAGTTGCAGAAACACTTTACTTACTTAGTTTAAAATAGTATGTCATGGCATTAAGCTCAATGAAAGGTTCAGGCCCTGTAAAAAAACTTCATCCTCAAATAGAAGAGAAGATTAATTATATATTAAGCCCTATTTATAAAAAAAGGCTTTTAGAAATGGGAGAACCAGAAGATACGGTTATGAAATTAATACAGGATAGAGTAAATGTATTAAGAAATACAGAACTTAGACCATATCAAGGTACTGGAATGGATTGGACTGGGGGAGGAAGTGCAAGCGTAGATCCTAAAACAAATAGACCATATTTGGCTTTTGATAACACAAAATCAAATTCAGACAGTGTTTTTGCTCATGAATTAGGGCATTTAACTTCTGGAGTTGATTCAAGTACATTGGGTTTGTCAACTTATTATCCTAGTCATAGTGGTTATAGAAGCATTGATGATTCAAAAAAAGAATTAGCAAAAGTTATAGGTACAGGCGGTTCAATGTATATGTCACCTGCTGAAAAATATTTTATTGATTTACAAAACAAACAATCTAATGAACTTCCTAAAAAAGGATTTTTATTTGATAAATGGCATAAAGGAAGATCAATTAATGATTGGTATTATAATAAACCAAATGAAGAAAAATATCCAATTACTAATTGGCCAGCAGGGACTAATGTTAGTTTATATCCATCTACTTCTGTTTTAGAACAACCATCTACAGCAATTGCTTCTGGAACTAAAAATCCTACAACTATTTTAAACATTGTTAAATCAATGAAAAAAAATCCAAATTTTGCTTTTGATCTAGTAAATAGTCCGGCATATAAAGAGGATTTTTTTAAAAATATACATGATTATAGCCCAACTACTGGATTTGCTAATGGAATACCTAGAAAGTCATTTGCAAATAGTTTATTAGATGTAATGAATGGCGCATATGATTCACATGATTATGGTGCAGATGAAAATAAAGCTGATTTAGATGCTGTAAGATTTGTACTTAAAAAGAATGGTTACACCCAAAATTATGGTGATAATATAACACCAGAATTATGGCAAAAAGCATTGCAAGATAAAAAAGTAAATCAAGATGAACATATAAAAAGAATGAGAAAAAACTTTGATGACAAATCTATTATTAATTTAAATAACAGAGTTGCTTACGAAAATGCTTTACCATCAGGAATGGTAAAAGATACTAATTACCTTTCATAGGTTTGTTTTTCATATAGTTTTAGAAGTGTAACCCCTAAGTTTTTACTTGGGGGTTTTATCTTTATTTTCAAATGGTGCATTTTTTATTTCATATGCCAACCAAAATATTATTATTAGCAGTATAAGTATTACTATATATATCATAAATTAAACTTTTGGTTGGTCTTCTAATATTTTTTTACCAGCATCTGATAATGGTCGTGAGAATAATCTAAGTTTTTTACCTGTATTAGGACATACAAAAGTAATCCCAGCATCTTGGTAAGCTTTTAATACTATTTCCAATCCACCCTCTCCGTCAGGGCTTGCACCTACTACATGTGGTTCATCATAATCAAATTGCATACAGAAATCACATCCTTCTGTATAAACTTGTATTTCTTTTGGTATTTCTGTTTTTTTCTTTGCCATTTTTTATTGTTTTGTTTCGTTTATGTCAACTATTTTAACTTCTTCTCCGTTTATTAATGCATCTAATGTAGATTCAATTAAATCTCTTTGATCTGGAGTTAATAATGCTACCTTTTCTACAATCGCAGGGACTGCAAATACATCACTAGCTATTTCGTTTTTAATACCAGTCCTAACCTCTTCAGTAAGAAATGGATTTGATACTAAATCGCTAAATATCCAACCTATTTTATCACTATATTTTTTAAATAACCTTGAACCTTGTGAATTAGGGTATTGTCTACAAAAATCTTCAAATTGCTCTTGAGCCATTTTTAAATTTTGAATAGCATTTATGATGTTGGCACCATTATTAACTTCAGGATTCATATTACTTATTAAAGTTTAAATGTGTTTCTTCTATTTCTTTTAAAAATTCTCTTGCTTTTTCTACTTTTTGTTGGATGCGTAATATATCATCTTCATTTCTACTAACGTGAAACATAAGTATTCTTTCGTTTATTGAAATATCATCAAATGACATGTTAAATTCAATCTTCATTGCTTCTTTTACATATTCTGGGTTTTCTTCTGTAGCTACATCCATTTTTTTAAGCAAATAATACTTCTCTTGCTCAATAATATTCTCTGGTGTATTTACTAAACAGTATGCAATAACGGCACTTTTTGTTCCTGTTAACCACATGTAAGACTGCATTTGCCAATAATATAAATTATCCAACTTATCAGGTATATTTCCTATAAATGTCCATAAATCATAGCTAGATTTAATGTCAATTATTCTATCGTTATCAATAATATCTGGTAAGCCAGAAATAAAATCATTAGTAAACCTTTGTTCATTTTTATTAAATGGCATCTTTAGGTACATAGAAAGCAAATCAATTGATTCTTGCTCTACCTCTACACCTTTTTTCATTTGCTTGGTTTGTATGTCTTTTTTACGGCCATATTTTTCAGCTATATAGACATCTAATAAATGTTTTTGAGCTGTTTTAGATAACAATCCGGCTTCTTTATCAGCCTTTGTTACGGGTTCGGTCATTAAATACCCTACAGAGCTTGCTCTGATGTGTGTGTCATTCCATTGCATAATTACAGTGTTTTAAATTTATTATTATAGTGTTCTAGTAACTCCGGATTGCTTTTACTCATCAATTCCCAGGCTTTTAATTCATTTTTTGTCTTACATGAATTAATAAAGTCTTTAGTTTTTTCAACTAATGATTTTTTTGATTGAGTAGGTATTACTTCTTCAGAAATTTGTTCATCATAAAAATACCCTAGATTTTTTAATCTAACCACGCTTTGTTTGTGATATTCTTCTACCAATTCCCTAGCAGTGTCTAAAGCTGCATTAGCCGAATCTCCTTCATTAAGGGAAAATTCAACGCCAATTTTTTCAGAAGAATAATTGCCTAAATTAAATGTTCTAGTGTAGTTAACGGTTTGGATGTGCATATGTGTTGGTTTTTATTTTACTCTAGATACGGTGGTAATACCATCTACGTATTTAATCTTAAACAACTTGTCTTTGTGGGCTTCTTTCTTTTTTAAATTTGAAACCATTACCATTACTGAGGTATATGGGTTTTCAAAACGTAAATGTTCTCCTAATGCTAATTCAGCTACTTTGCTTGAAACTGATTCTGGATCTATTTTTCTTGCCATTTTATATATTTTTTGTAAAATTAATTTAATTAATTTAATTAAAAAAATAAATTTAATTAAATTTTGTATATTTGTGCTGCATATAGCAAGTGTTAACGGTTTAATCTCGCCCTTCGTTTCTACGAGGGGCTTTTTATTCACCTTATTTACCCTTTCACGTTTCCGTAAACAGCTTAAAAATGTGAACACTATCAAAACTTGCAGAGTTTACATTTTTTGCTAATAGCGTAGTATTACTACCTGATTAGTAAAGTCTTAGCTTTACTTTGTGTAAAGTTTGGTCAAGCTTTACCTTTACTTTGTTACATATTTATATATAAAAGTAACATTTGCGCCTATATATTTTACTTTGCGCCCATAAAGTATCTTATAAGTCACAAATCTGCCTAAAATTGTGACATTTATGACAAGTTTTTATAATTTTAATGCATCAAAAGTTTATAATTTTGACACATGTTTGAATTTATCAATCAAAAAACCCATATTTTGACTTATTTATTGATTGATAAAAAACCTCCCAGTATAGAAATACAGGAGGGATATTTACTATAAAAAACCGTCAACCAATATTTATAAACTTCTTTTTTACTAAATTAAGCTTTGCTCTATATTCTAAAATTAAGGCTTTTAATTCTTCTCTAGTTGGCCTTACCGGTTGCCTAGCAGTTTCTCTTAAATATTCCACCAATGCACCATTTTCATCATGTAACTTATTCTCAAATTCTTCTATGTTGCCGGTTTTAAAGTAATTACATTCCATACATTGTGGCTTACAATTAGATTCCATCCACCTGGTTCCTAAGTTAGATCTACCCATAAAATGGCCACACTGTATTTCTGCAATTGTATGTTTGCCTGCACATGTATAACATTCAACTACACCGCTTTTATCGGCATGTTTATTTCTAATGTATTGGCTAAATACATGATCCAAGTCTTGAACTAAATTATTAAAACTTTCAGAATCATCTTCAAATTCAACCATTCGCTTTTGCGTAGAAGCTATGGTAGCGCATTGTTTACACATTTTTTTTGAAAAATGATAATCAATGTTACCACAATTTATACAACGCTTTTTCTTAACTATTATTGTTGAGTTTCTCATATTTTTTCAAGTGCGTTTTTTACATTACACCAATAAAACAAATCTTCTGGGTTATTACTTTTTAATTCAATTTCTTTTTGGACATATGATATAGCACTACTTTTGGCTTTAATAATTCTATTTTCAAAATCAGTTACTTTATCTTTTAAAAAAAAATTTAAATACAACTTAATTGCTTTAGCTTGATAGCCTTCCATTATTCTTTTAGTTTATGCAATACTCCATTTATAAATCTATATTTACCAATATACTTTCCTTTCTTCCATACTTCAATTATCATATCTAACCTTCTAGCAATATCGTATATTAATTCTCTATTTTCCATTAATACCATTTTAATTTTTCAGGTGATAACTTTTCTTTTAATAAATCATTTAAGGTTAATTTATCAATATACGCTACTTTATTATTTTTTTTAGACTCTATTAGATACTTATCTTTTGTAACTTTTTCTATTTTGTAATAAACAAAATTTATATTTATTACCTTGGTTTGTCCAGTTTCCATAACAATTATTTCAACAAAGATAATTAATTTAATTAAATCACAAAATTATTTTAAAAAAAAGTTAAAAATATTTGGGAATATAAAAAATAAGACTATTTTTGTCATCCAATAATCAAAACAAATTTATGGAAATCAAAACAGAATTAAAGCTTCATGAGAAAATAAAAGAAGCTTTAGATGGCCGTACACAAAGGTGGCTATCATTAAACGCAAAGATACCAGAATCGGAATTATCTCGCAAGATGCAGGGTAAATTATTATTTACAGATGCAGAAATAGCTCGTATTAACGAAGCTTTGAAAACCGATTTAATTAACGATTAATTATAACACAATGGCTCGCCCTAAAAAGAATTATTGCGATTACTTCCCTCATGATAGGGATATGAGAAACCATAGAAAGGTTAAAGCCATTCGTACAAAGTTTGGGCCTATAGGTTATGCTATTTGGTCAATGACTTTAGAATATTTAACCGGTATTGATGGTAATGTATTTGAATATTCAGATGTAGAATTTGAATTAATGGCTGGTGACTTTGGAGTTTCTGCTACAGAAATACGGGATGTGGTGGATTACTGCATCAAACTGGATATGTTATTTAATAATAACGACTTTATTAACTCAGAATCACTTGATGAAAGATTAAAACCAGTATATGAAAAAAGAGGAACAAATAAAGATAAAAGTAAGAAACAACTCCGCGTAAACGGTAAATTTGCTTCTGTTAATACGGTAACTGACGGAGTTTCTGCTCCAGAAATGCCGCAAAGTAAAGTAAAAGAAAGTAAAGTAAAAGAAATTAAACTAAAGTTTAAGGATAATATTTCTTTAACTGAAAATGAGAACCAAAAGCTTGTTTCTGAATTTGGTAAAGACACGATTGATAAAGCTTATGAATTTTTATCATCATATAAGATTGAAAAGTCTTATACTACAAAATCGGATTACCTAACAATACGTAGATGGGTGCTAGAGGCTGTAAATAAGCCAAATAAGACACTTTCTCAGCAAAATAGTAATAACCCTTATCAACAACAATTAGAGGCCGCTAGAAGGGCTTATAAACCAATTTCTGAATAATGATAACAATTTTTAAAAACATTTTTAGCAAAGAGCCTCATTTTATAACTGTAGAAAAGGCTCTTGAAAGGATTAAATTAGGTGCAAGTAAGCAACTAGTTTTGGATATTAGATTGGCTTTGGACAAGGAAAAAGCAAATAAGCTTAAACTTAACCTACCATCAATTTGCTTTAGTGGTAAATTTCGCCAAGACAGGAAAGATGAACAACTTATTCAACATAGTGGGTTTATTGTTCTTGATTTTGATGATATTTCTGATTTAAGGGATAAGCAAACCGAAATCATTTCTAATAGTTTTATCTATTCTTGTTGGGTAAGTCCTTCCGGTAATGGATTAAAAGCTTTGGTTAAAGTTGCTGATGGTAAAAAACATAGAGAACATTTTCAATCTTTACAGGATATTTTTCCTGAAATTGATAGAAGTGGGATAAATGTAAGCAGGGTTTGTTACGAAAGTTTTGATCCAGATATTTACATAAACGAAAATGCTGAAGTATTTACAAAGGCAAAGAAGGTTGAAAAAGTAGTAGTATCTGAAACGGAAAATTTAGATGATAATGAAAATTTTCGTAGAATTTTAAAATGGTTAACTAACAAAAATGATGCTTTTGTAACTGGAGAAAGAAATACATATATTTTTAAATTAGCATCTGCTTGTTGTAGATTTGGTATTGGAGAAGAATCAGCATTAGGTTTAATATCTACAGAATACACTGTTAGCAATGATTTTACAATGTCTGAAATGAGGAGTGCTGTTAAGAGTGGATATAGGGCAAATAAAAACAATTTTGGTACTGCGTCAATACAAAAAGAGAAACTTGTAAGTAAAACTACTAATTACGAAATTGATGTTAAAAAAGAATTTACAGAAGAATTTGGAGAGAGTTACAGAGTTGAAGATGTGGTATATGGAATTGATGTAAAAGATAGAGCATTGTATATCAATCAGAAGGGATTTGATAAAGTTTTAGGATTTGGAATACAGCAATTAGATTATCTTTTTAAACCAAAAAGAGGTGAAATTACATTACTTACCGGTATTGGTAACTACGGTAAAACAGCATGGCAGAAAGCTCAATTACTTATGAGAATGGTTATGTTTGGAGAGAAGGTTGCTACATTTTCACCAGAGGATGTACCAGCTGAAGAATATTTCCACGATTATGTTGAAATGCTTTTAGGTTGTGAGTGTACGCCATATAATCCTAATAGACCTTCCGATGATATTTATGAAGCAGCATATGATTTTGTATCTAAGCATATTTTTTACATTAGTGCTGAAATGTTATCACCAACACCGCAATATATCAAAGAAAAATTTTTAGAATTAATAGTTCAAGAAAAAGTTGATTTTTGTTGTATAGATCCATTTAACCAGATGACAAATGATTATAAGGGTTATGGTGGTAGAACAGATAAATACCTTGAAACATTATTAGCAGACTTTTCAAGATTTGCTAGAAAAAATGATGTTTATTTTTGGATTATTGCACATCCTAAATTAATGGAAAGAGATAGATCCGGTAATTATAAATGTCCTGATGTATTTGATGTTAACGATGGTGCCATGTGGTCAAATAAAATGGACAATATATTAGTTTATCATAGACCATTTGCACAAACAGATCCAAGTAATCCTTTAGCAGAATTTCATTCAAAGAAAATTAAGAAAAAGAGTGTTGGTAGAAAAGGATTTATGATGCTTGATTATGTATGGGATAGAAGAAGATTTTTTGTAGAAGGTAGAGATATTTTACAAGAATTATTAAACACTAAAAAAATGGATTTTTGGAAAAGACAAGAAGCAAATCAATCATGGCTTCCATACAAAGATGAAAATGGAGAAGAAGTAATATTTTAATAATAATAAAAACAAAAAACAATGATTAGAATTAGCGTAATCGGAAGATTAGGACAAGATGCAATAGTAAACACAGTGAATGGTAAAACAGTGATTAATTTCTCAATGGCTTACAGTGAAAAATTTAAAAATCAACAAGGCGAAGATGTAGATAAAACTACATGGGTGTCTTGCGCTTATTGGACGGACAAATTAAATGTATCAAACTATCTTAAAAAAGGGACTTTGATTTACATGGAAGGAAAGCCAGAAGCTAAAACTTATTTAAACGATAAAACTAAGGAAACCGTTGCTCAATTACATTCAAGAGTAACAAGTATTCAGTTATTATCAAGTTCAAAAGATGAAAACTTATTATAATGTATATTCACGAATTAACAACTATTATTGACGTTGAAACACCATTAGGATATGGAAAAGCAATTGCCTGGATTGACTACGGAAGCCAAACCAACACTGTTTGGAAAGTCATATTATACGACAGTGGTATGGTCAGAAACTTTTACGATGATGACATACTCGTACACCCAAATTACATGGATGGTGGACAATTAAATTTAGATTATTTTAAAAACAAAAAATAATGCTATGCAACAAGAATTAGTATTTGACGGATCTGATTACATACATGAGCGAGATGGTAAAAGGTTAGCCAAAAACCACTTGAAATTAAAAGACTTAATGAGTGATAGGGTATATAGAACTTTGAGTGAAATATCCCATATAACCAATATTCCAGAAGCTTCTGTTTCAGCCGGATTAAGAGATTTTAGGAAAGAAAGGTTCGGAAGTCATATTTTGAATAAAAAATATTTAGAAAATGGCTTATATTCGTACCAATTAATCCTAAATAACGAATAAAATGGCTAAAGTAAAATCAGACTCCAGAAAAATTACTTTTGGTAAAAGAAAGACTGGTAGTGCAAAAAAAACTTATAACAAGCACTCTCCAAAACCCAAAGATTATAGAGGTCAGGGGAGGTAAAATTAAATTATGAATAACAAAGCCGCAAAAAAATTAAGAAGATTATCTGTAGCATTAGCAGCGGGTGCTGGTAAAACTATTGATGATGCTGAAAGAATTTATAAAAACCTTAAATCGGTTTATAAAGAAAATAAAAAAGCCCCTTTTCGGGGCTAATTTACTAAGCATTTGCTGCTGTAAGAACTTGGTTAATTGTAGAAGTTACAATTAATTGTACGCTTCTTTGGTTTAAACCAGTTGGAGGAAGAGTAATTACAGAGTTAGCAGTAGCTCCATTAACAGGGTTTGCACCTGTGTAAGGAACAACTACAATACCTTGAGATGGGATAGCGCATACTACACCACCTGATGTTGCTGTTGCGTATTGGTTTCTTTGTAAAACCGTTACTGCGAAAATGTTTGCCATTTTGTTTTTGTTTTAATTGTTATATAATATTTTTTTGGCAGTACAAATATAATCTATTTTTATGTTTATTTAAAATTGATTAAGTTAATAAAATCATTACCTTTGAATTAAATTAATTAAATTATGAAATTGAAAGCTCCAAGTAATAGAGTAATCATTAAGGTTGATTTAGAAAGTAAAAATAGCCATACATTTAAGGATGGCACAAAGATTAAGTTAGAAAGGGTATATGATAATTTTAATATGCGTTATGTTAAGCCTGTTAATGCGGAAGTGGTAAATGCCAAAGACATACCAGTTGGTTCTGAAATTTTAATACATCATAATGCTACTCATGATACTTATAAGATTTTTAATTACCAAAGACCTACAGCAGAAGCATCTTCTGATATGCAATATTTTTCAATACCAATTGAAGAGTGTTTTATGTGGAGAGATAAAAAAGGTTCCACGTGGAACGCTTTAAATAATTTTATTACGGGTTTAAGGATATTTGAACCATATACTGGTTTTTTAGAGGGGGTTGAGCCGGCATTGGTTAAAAATAAAATTTATGTTACAAGTGGAGAATTAGAAGGGAATGTAGTTGGAACAGTAATATCTAGCGATTACGAGATTATTTATCAAGATGACGATGGCACTGAGGGTAAAATTATAAGATTAAGATATTATCCAGAAGGTAATGATAGAAATGAGGTAATTTCAATTGAGCATGAATTTACTAATAAAGTTAAAAATGGCGAATTATTGGTTGGTTATAATACTTCAGATGCTAAAAAATTAATTTAATGTCAACAGAATTAGAGGCTAAAATAAAAGATTTAGAGAAACAAATAGCATTTTTGCAAAGTAAAAATAATTATTATGAGCAAGATGGGGTTGGTAAATTATATTATAGCTTACAAAGGAAAGCTAATGAAATGGCTGATTTGTTAAATGATAACAAATTAACTAGCACAATGATAGAAGATCCAAAAGATAAGACATTTGATAGATTGCAAAAAATTTGGACAGATGCAGAAGGGGTATCAACTGCAATTAAATCACTTGGCGTTATTGCAGGAATAGGTGTGGATTTAAAAGAAGAAAAAAAAGAAACTGCTCAAGTTAAAAAACCATTTTCACCAGAGAATATGGCTGATGCCGTTGGTGAATTAGCTGGTAAAAGATATTAATTATGTACGATAAAATTGAAGGTGGTAGTGTCGTAAATATACAGGGGTTGCTTTGCAATTTACCTCCTGAAGGATATGTATTTAATATAATTACAAAACAAGTAGAATTTAGGGGAGTATATAAAAGATCTGAAATTGAGTCAGAACAATATTGGAAAAGAATAATGTTACCAGATTGGTACCAAGATACAATGAAGAAGTGGGATGAATTTGATAAAAAGAAAAAAGATGATGAAACAGAGTTTTATGACGAAAGATTAGAAGATTATAAAAAACAAGAGTGGGATAGAAGATTAAATGGATTTTGGTATATGAATAATGGTACTCCTACATTTTTAACTGGTTTGCATTATCTATATTTACAATGGTGGCCCATAGATATTGGTTATCCTAAATTTAGGATGCCAGACTTAGAAAAATTTTATTTTATGGACTATTGCATCCAAGATACATTATGTATGGGGATGCTAGAAGTAACTAAAAGGCGTTTTGGTAAGTCATTTGTTGCTGGGTTATTTGTTTCCGAATATATTACTAGAACTAAGATGACAAACGGTGGGATTCAGTCTAAAACTGGATCTGATGCTAAAAAATTCTTTGCTAAAACTGTGGTAAATCCATTTAGAAGGCTTCCTAAGTTTTTTAGACCAGAATATGATATGTCTTTGGGTGTTAATCCTAAGACTGAAATGAGATTCCAAAAAACGAATGTAAGAGGTAGAAAAGCAGAGGATAGCGTAGATAAAGATGAATTAGGATCAATAATTGACCATCAATCAGCAGATACAGTTGCTTATGATGGACAAAAATTACATAGATATGTTGCTGACGAGTGTGGTAAGACAACAGAAGTAAATGTCTATGATAGGCACGAGGTTGTGCGTTATTGTTTGCTAGATGATGAGGGTAAAATTATTGGTAAAGCCTTATATACCACAACAGTAGAGAAATTAACTACCGAAAAAGATGGTGTTCAAGATGCTTTTAAATTATTATGGGAGGAAAGTAATCAAGATAAAAGACAAGAAAACGGTACAACATCAAGTGGACTTTATAGATTTTTCATGTCTGCAAAACGTACAAGAAACTTTGATGACTTTGGTTTCCCTGATGAAAATAAGACTTTAGATATGATTTTAGCTGATAGGGAAACAGTTAAGAATAACTCAAGAGCCCTATCTGCTCGTGTTAGAAAAGAACCATTAACTATAGATGAGGCATTTAGCACAGATTCTGACAAGTGTATATTTAATGTAATTAATATTGGGGCTAGAGAGCAATATTTAAAAGAAAACCCTGTTTTAAAAAGGCACATTATGTTCTATAGAGATATAGATCAAATAGTTAGGTGGAGAAATATTAATGATAAAGAAGAGGATTTTCATTGGGTAATTACACAATTCCCAAATCCTGGAGAAGAAAATAAACACACATTTGATGTAAAAACTAGAAAGCCAGGAAGAGTTTCAGATGGTGCAATAGCAATTGACGGCTATAGTAATAGTCAGGGGGGTAAATATGGATCAAAAGCTTCAGCTTGGATAGGTAGAAGGTATGATTTATTAAATCCAGAGCAAACCGGTAAGGCTATAGGTCATCTATACGGTAGGCCACAAGTTAAAGAAACATTGCATGAACAAGTGCTTTTAGCTGCTGAATTTTACGGTTATCAAGCATGGTACGAGCATAATAGTGATGATTATTTATCCTATTTCAGAGATAGAGGTAGAGTTGGTTATCTTGGTTCATACCCAATTTCAACCATAGATCCATCTAAAAGAGAAACAGCAGATAGGCACAAAGGATTCCCTACAACTCCGTTTAGTTTAACAAAACAAGCTGATGTGGGAATTATGTATTTTGAATCTCACATAGATTCTATAGATTTTGAAAATCTACTTGAAGATGCTAAAAAATTTGATCCAAATAATAGAACAGATTATGACATTACGGTATCATTTTTAATGTTAATTGTTTGTTTAATGGAGCCAATTCAGAAGCAAATTAAAAGAGAACCACTTGTTAAAAGTTATGTTCCAATGTTCAATTAATTAAAAATTTTACTAAATTCTTAATATTTAGTATATTTGACAATAAAATACAATCAAATTGGCAGATAGTCCTTTATCAATATCGGCAGCAAATAGTGATGGCCAAGCTTTAAAAAAGTTTCAAATCACTACAGATGTAGCATCTAAAAAAGATTTTACATATGGTAAAAATGTTGCACAAAGCATCTATTCTACAATTTACGGAAACCAAACTTATTTTTGGTTAAGAAATAATAGATTTAGAAAAAATAGACAAATAGCAAATGGTAAAATAGACATGAGTGTGTTTATGGATCGTTTGGAAATGAATAGTAAAGCTAACTTTGTAAATATTAATTGGAAATCAATTATTATTGGTAATACAATTGTTGCAAGATTAGTTGGATCATGGATGAGTAGAAAAGAAAAAGTTACAGTTACGGCAACAGATACAACTTCATCAATGATGAAACAAAGAGCAGCAGATGAAGCTGAGTATATGTATCAAAATAAAGAAACACTTGCTTATTTACAACAAGCATCTGGCGTTCCAATTATACCCAAAGATCAATTTATAGCTGAAGATAAAGATGAATTAGATCAATGGATTATGGAGTTTAATCATTTACCAGAAGAAATATTATATAGCATTACTTGTAATAATGTTTTTGAGGCTAATGGATGGAATGATGTTTTAAAGCAAAGGTTGCTACACGATTCAGCAGAGGTTGGATTAGTATGTACTTATACTTGGATGGATGAAGAAGGTGAAGTCCATGTTCAATGGATTCGTCCAGAAAATGCAATTTATTCTTATTCTGATTTTCCTGATTTTAGAGATACTACTTATAGAGGTCATATTTTATCAATGAAGATTAGTGAAATAAGAGCAAGATATGGTAAAGCAAATGGCGGTAGTTTAAGTGAAGAAGATATTTTTGCTTTAGCTCAATCATCAAAAGAATACCAATTAACAGATAAGATTAAGTGGATGCAAGATTGGAATGTTGCTTGGTTAAGACCTTATGATGAATGGAATATTGATTTAATGCAATTTGAAATTAAAACATTAGATTCTGATGGATATACTGTTACCAAAACAAAGAAAAATGGTAGCACTATAATTAGAAAAGGCAAACCTGAAAAATTAGACGATAATCAACAATATTTAGAAGAGAAAAAGTGGAATATATACGAAGGTGTATATTGTCCAGTTACTCAAAAGATGATTAAGTGGGATATTAAAAAGAATATGATTCGCCCACAAGATCCAAAAGAAATAGGTAATGCAGAATTTTCTTATAGCTTTTATATGTATGATCCTTATGACATGCGTAATGTAGCTGTACCTGAAAAAATTGAAGAGCCTATTGAACAAATGATTTTATCAAGATTGAAAATTCAACAGTTGGTAGCTAAGATGGTGCCGGCAGGTGCTGCTATAGATGTTGATGCAATGCAAGAGTTAGATTTAGGATTGGGCGATTCTGTTAAACCATTAGATGTTCAAAGAATATGGGAACAAACAGGTAAACTTTATTATCGTGGTAGAGATGCCGAGGGAAATAGAATACCTGTTCCAATTACAGAATTAGCTAATACAGGATTTGCGCCTCAATTAAATGCGTTAATTCAATTATACCAATTTCATTATCAAGTATTAAAAGATGAATTAGGTGAAGATCCTAATTTAATGAGTCAGGCTGCTCAACCTAGAGTTTCAGCTTCTAATATTCAAGCATCTAGGCAATTGGCTAATAATGCTACTGAATATATGTATGATGCTTATATATATGTAATGGAAGAAACAGCTAAAAAAGTTGCATGTTTAATAAATAAAAGTGTAACTTATGGTGCTAAAAGATATAGAAATTTATTGAATGAACAAGATGTTGTAGATAGAAATTTTCTTGCAACAATTAAAATGTTACCTACTGATTATGATTTAGCAAACTTGCAGGGTATGATAAACAATGCAATTGCATCAAATCCTCAATTTGTAGTATATTTAGATCCATTTAAAGCAATGAGAATGGCTAAAGAAAATGTAGAATTGGGTGAATTATATTTTAGACAAGCTCAAAAGAGATATATTAAAACAGAGCAAGAAAATGCTTCTAATAATAGTCAACAAAACGCTGAAGCTCAACAAGCAAGCATACAAGCTAAAATGCAAGCTGATTCTGCTATAGAACAACAAAAATCATTAACTAAAGAAAAAGAAATCATATTGCAAGGAGTCTTTGATTTAGCAAAAGCAAATATACCAGTTCCGGCTGAATTGCAACAATTAGTTATGAGTATGTTACAAAATGTAACAGTTCCAATTACTGTTCAAAATCAACAACAAGAACAAGCATTAATGCAGCAACAGCAACAAATGCAACAGCAACAACAAGCTGAAATGCAACAGCAAGGTATGGGACAAGAACAAGGCCAAGAAGGTGAACAGATGTCACCAGAAGAGCAACAAATGATGATGGAACAACAAATGCAACAACAATAAATAAAAACTTAAAATAAATAAAAATGGCAACGGTAAGTAAACTTTTAATAAGACTACAGAAATTTAGCTCAAAAATTAGTACAGTTGTAGATGCAACTGAATCTTTTAATGCTAATAACAATTTCTATCAAGATTTATCTGGATGGGATTCAGCAGTAGTTCAATTTGTAGGTACATCTGGAACGGTTAGTTTTAGTACTACAAACGATGATGGTTCAATTACAGGGCAATTATTGCCTGCACCAGAGGTGCCTATTAATGGGGTAACAGTATTAGGGGTAAATTTATCCACTAAAACTGATGTTTCATCTATTGCAACTGCTGGAATTGTGGAATTTGGCATTATTGGTAAATATTTACTATTACAAGGTTCTACAACAACAACAACAACAACAGCAGCACCTTAATAAAAAAAAATAAAAAAAAATGGCAAATTCAATAGCATATGTATTGTCTAAAAATACATACCCTGATGCCTTTCAGGCAAATCTTATAGGAGTTGATCAAGGCACTCAAATTGTCTATGCAACAACAAGTACATTAACATCTGCAAATGTATTATTTGCCGATAGTAGATTAACACAACCTATTTATGGAGATGGTACAAGTTGGTATGGGGCACAATTATTAACAGATGATTCTGTTTTATATCCTATTACCATAAATGGTAGTGGAACTATAGTAATTGGTTCTGGAACTACTACTACTACTACTACTACTACAGCTGCACCAACAACTACTACAACGACTGCTGCACCAACAACAACAACAACAACAGCAGCTTAAACAAAATAGAAACCAAATCAGCATTTATGCCAGAGAATACAGACATGTCAGCACCAATTAAGCTGGCAGAAGGTTACAATCCGTTTTCGGATGAAAATGTACCACAAGTACAACCAGCAGTAGAAGTAGCCCCTACTGCACCAAATGAGCCGCAAGATGGTACTCAATCGGCTCAAAATGAACAAGTATCTAATTCATCATTTGATCAAAACCAATTTGTAAAAGAAAGATTTGGGTTTGAAAGTGTAGAAGATGCTGAAAATCAATTTAAAAAATTTAAAGAACAACCCTCTTTTGAATTTAAAGATGATGTAAGTAAAACATTGTTTGATGCTATTAGAGAAGGTAAGGCAGATGATGTTTATCAAGTTTTAAATGAACAAAAAAGACTTGATAAATTAACTACAGCTGAACTAAATCCTGATTTAGCTGTAGAAATTATAAAGGAAAATATAAAAAATAAACATAAAGATTTAGATCAGGAAGAAATTGATCTTTTATTTTTTGAAAAATTTTATGTACCTTTAAAGCCAGAACAGACGTTTGATGATTCTGATGAAGATTATACTGAAAAAGTAAAAACTTGGCAAAATCAAGTTAATTATGTTGAGAAAAGATTAATGATTGAAGCAAAGCTTTCAAGACCAGAATTAGAAAAATATAAATCTGATATTCAATTACCAGATATTTATAATGAATCTGGCAGACAAGCTGAATCTCAAGCAGAATTTGAGATAATGCAAGAAGCTAGATCTGAATATGAAAAAACGCTAAATTCTGATTTCCAATCCTTTAACGGATTTAATGTATCGGTAAAAGACGAGGATGTTGAAATACCGATTTCGTTTAATGTTGGTGAAGATGAAAAATTGGTAATGAAGAATCAATTGGAGGATTTTGACACTGATACTTATTTTGAAAACAGATGGTTTAACAAGGACGGTAAACCAAATGTTCAACAAATAATGGCAGATAAATATCTGTTAGAGAATCGTGAAAAAATATTCTCTAAAATAGCAAATGAAGCAGCATCTCAAAGATTGTTGGCTCATTTAAAGAAGAATGGAAACATTAATATCAACCAAACCGCAACTCCTCAAGGAGCGAAACCAGACTTAAATGGCGTTGAAGCTGAAAGGCTAAGAATGGCTGAATGGGCCTTTAGTACGTAACTTGATATTGCCTTTGGAGGAGGCGTTTAAAACAAAAAACAAATATCATGGCAGGAATACCTACCTCAAATATTTTGCAGCCAGGTTCAATCTCGTTGCAAACCCAGAATAGGCAACTTATGGTTGACCTACAATTATTAACACCACAGTACTACAAGCAATACACTCAAAAGTATGGCAATGAAGATTTTACATGGTGGTTAGCTGCTCATAGCGGCATGGAAGAAGTTAAAAACTTAAACTACTTCTGGTTTGAAAACCGCGGTAAATTAATGCCAGGTGTTACAAATACTGGCACAGTTGCTGCTGGCGTTGGTGCTACTATTACTCTAACTTTAGGACAAGAGGCTTACTTTAACAGTGGTACTCAAACTCCTTTAAGAGTTAATGAAACTTTGCGTGTGGCTTCTTCAAACATTGAAGGGGTTATCTTGTCAATTAATAGTTCTACTCCATATGCATGGACTTTTACAGTTGCTCCAAAACAAACTTCTCAAAGATTTGCTTCAGCTGGTTCAACTAGTTTGTTAGCAGGTGAGGTTTTATTATTTGGTGGTGATGCAGATGCTGGTGAAGCTTCTCAAGCAATCAATCCTTTAATCCAATTGGATCAAAGATATGATAACTATGTAACAGAAATTCGTGATGGTTGGTCTAACACTGACTTAGCGCAAATGGCTGAAACATACTATGAGTTCCCTGTATCTCCAGATATGGCACAAAATGGCGTAACTGCGTTTACTTACAAAGGTATGTATAAGACTCTTGTTCGTTTCAAAAACAATGTGGAAGCTAAATTAATGCGTGGTAATGTCCAAAATAACTCAGCAATTAACAATTCAACTGGTTCTGAAGGTATTATCCCTAAAGTAGTTGCTGACGGTGAAACTGTTGGTTACACTCCGGGTACATTAGACATCGCTAAATTACATGAAATTACTCGTATCATGGACGTTAACGGTTGTGCTAAGCAATCTGCATGGTTAACTGACATTTTCCAAAGACAAGATTTCTCTGATGGTATCTTTGCTGCTTACCCAGCTGGTGCTTTCGTTTATGGACAAGGTGAAAAGTCTAAAGAGGCTTCTGTTGCTTATGGTTTCCAAGAAATCTTTATTGATGGATATTTATTGTCTGTTAAGAAATATGCCGCATTTAACACTGAGGTTACAACTGGTTTAACTCCAAATGTTGATTACTTCCGTAATTTTGGTTTAATCTATCCAATGGGTGAAACTAAGGATGCAAAAACTGCTCAAGCTTACAAGAACATTACTATTATGTATCAACAACCACCTCAAGGTGGAACAGTTGGTAATGGTATTCGTGTATGGCAATATGGTGGTGGATCTCCTAATCCAACAGATGGTACAATGACTAATCAAATTGCGATGATCACTTATCGTGGTACTCGTGTTTGTGCAGCAAACCAATTCATCATCGTTCAAGGTAACTAATTAGTTATTTAGAACTTATAATTATGGTAGGGGCAACTTTATTGATTGCCTCTACCTATTTTAACATTTAAAAACCATTTTATGGCAAAGTTAAAGGCAATAGGGATAAACGAATTTAATTTATCTCAACAAGGAGAATTTACTGATGTAAGACAACATGAAGAAGCAGCCGTTGCAATGAGCGAAGCTTCTGTTGCAAATGAAGGAGTCACTTATAAAATTTTCAAATTATCAGATACCAAAAAGAATGGTAAATACCATATGGAAGGTATTGATGATGTTTGGAATCCAGAAAAGAAAAGAATGGAAAGAATTAGGCTTTTGAGAGGTTATCCTAGTATTTGGGTAGAAGATCAAAAAGGCCTTGAAAAGTCATTTGTAGAGCAAAACAGAAGAAGCTTAATATTTGATAGGAGAGTGCTAAGAATAGCAGATTATGACATGCAAGCACTTGAGTTTTTAAGTCTATGTAATGCTAATTTAGACAATCCAAACAAAAAGGGCACTAGAAAAATCACTTTCTTTCAATGGAATCCTCAAAGAACAGCTGAATTAGAAAGAGAAAAACGAGTTGCTAAGGTTAAAGCTATTAAATATGCATCATTAGCTACTGATGAAGAAATGCGTAAACATTGTAATTATCTTGGTATTTTGTTCACAGATGAATTAGGTATGCCTAAATCTAACGAAGCACTAAGAAATGATTACGAATTGTATGCTGAAGCACAACCTAATAAATTTATGGAAAGTGCTGGTTCTAAAGAAGTTGAAGTAGCTTTTATTATTAAAAAAGCTTTAATTGATAATAGAATTGATGTTAATAGCAAAAAAGGTTCTGCTTATTGGGCTAATGATGGTGGTTTTATTTGTAAAATACCATCGGATAAAAGACCTGAAAATTATCTAGTTGAATACGCAATGTACCCTCAAGATGAATGTAAGGCATTTTTAGAGCAATTAAAGAAATTAGTGTAGTTCTTCCCCCTCTAAATAAAAGAAGCCCTGTAGCCTAAAAATTACGGGGCTTTTTTGTTACTTTTTCGTATATTTGTTGTATAACTTATTTCAATGAATGTTAATGATATGTATCGTATTTGCCAATTTGCGGTTAATAAAGCCCAAAATGGTTATTTGACACCATCTGATTTTAATCTTGTAATAAATCAAGCACAGATTTCTTACCAGGATTATTTATTAGGAGAGTTTCAACAATACCAATACGGGAGGCCGCAAGCTAGGATTAATTATAGTCAAAATGAAAATATAAGACAAAGATTAACACCTTTGATTACAGAGGCTACATTGACTATTAATGCTTCAACTGGGGAATCCCCTTATCCTGCTAATTATTTGCAAGTGGACGCGATAATTACAACTGATTTTAAAAGGATTAGATTTGTACCTCAAGATAGTTTATATTCTTATTATAATAGCGAAATTGATCCTGTTGCAACTAATCCTATTTATTTAATAGAGCCTGATAAATTTCAATTTTATCCAAAAACATTAGGAACTGCTATTTTGACTTATGTTAAAAATGCACCAGATATTGTATGGGCTTATACAACTGTAAGTGGTAGGCCGGTTTATGCCCCTCCTGGACAAGTTCAACCTCCAGCTCAAACTCCTGTAACTGGAAGTGTAAACCCAGTATGGGATGATGTTGACTTGCTAGAAATTATTACGCGTGCATTAAAATTAATTGGATTAAATTTACAAGACGGCATGGTAGAGCAATATGCTAATCAAATAACACAAACAGGACAGTAATGACTAGAAATGCGCTTATAGAAAGAGTATTGCGACAAATATATAACGGACAGCCATCCGATGATTCAAATATTACTTATAATTTAGTTAATCAATGGCTTAATGATGCTATTGGTTTAGCTGCAAAGAAGAATTATACAGATAATATTCAAATTGACGGAATAGCTTATGTAAATAATTCATTTTATACAACATTTACGGACATTACTATTAATGCAGAAACAGTTGATTCTGTTACATATAGTGTTGCATTGCCAGTTATACCATATGCATTAGGAAGAAATGAAGGTGTAGCTATGTTGCAATTTGTAGGTGATAAAAAAACATCTCAAACGGCTATGCCATTAAGTATGAATCAAGTTGCTTATCAAGAACAATTAAGACCAATTCAAAATAAAATACTTTATTGGATAGAAGGTAAAAAGATTTATGTTAAAAGTGCAATACCATTAACAAATTATAAAGCAACATTAAGATTAATTAGTGGTGGTGATTCAACAGATTTAACTTCAACATTAGTTGTACCAGATGATTATATCCCACATATTATTGAATATATAAAAGGACAATTGGCTTTTGAAAAATCAAGACCAATTGATACTAGCAATGATGGAGTAGATAATTAAAAAAGAAACATATGAAACCAATTAGAGATTTTGTTTTAGTAAAACCATTTGCACCTGAAGAAATAACAGAAGGTGGGTTATTATTGCCTGAAGGATTTAGAGAAAGAAATTGTAAGGCAAAAGTAATTTCAGTTGGCAATGGGACAGCTAAAATAAAAATTGAGGCCAAAAAAGATGATGTTATTTTTCATATCAAAGGAGCAGGAGAGCCTATTATAGTAAATAATGAAATGCATTTTCTGATCCGACATAATGATATATTAGCTTACTTATCAAATAATTAAAAATGTCGCAAGTTAGAAATTATATAACCCTTGATTCAGTAATTAATGATTACATTGATGAAAGTGAACAATCGGTACACAAATATACAAAGCTATACAATATAGCTGTTAGAGGTATGGAAAAATTAGGCCTTGACTTTTTTTATAAAATAAGAACAGTTAAAGTACCAGTTGATACTACTAATTTTACAGCTCAATTGCCTAATGACTATATCAGTTATACCAAAATTGGTGTTTTAAATTCAGTAGGTGAAATTATACCATTGAAATTTAACTCTAAAATGACTTATTATGGTGATCAACAACCTAATAGATTAGAATTAACGCAAGATAATACATTGGCAGCATGGTATCAATCAGACCTGCCGGTGTGGTTTAATTATTGGGATGGATATGGTTTTAATAACATTTATGGGCTTCCTAGTGGATCTCCATTTGTAGGTCAATTTAATATTGATGATTCTAATGGTGTAGTGCTACTTAACCAATATTTTTATTATTCTTATTTAATGATAGAATATTTATCAAGTGGTAATCCAGAAGAAACATTTTCTATCCCTATTCAATTTAGAGAAGCAATGCTTTCATGGTTAGCTTGGAGAGATATTATAAATTTGCCAACTACAAGAAAAGGAAACTTAGGTGATAAAAGAGATAGAAAACAAGAGTTTTATAATCAAAGAAGATTAGCAAATGCTCAATTTAAACCATTGTATTTAATGCAAGCGTATGAAAATAATTTAGATACACAAAGAATGACCGTAAAAGCATAATAAATGATTATAAATAACCCTTTTAATGGTAAATTGAATTTAGATATTGCTGAGTATAGAATATCTAATGGAGATTACATTGATGCATTAAATATTACAAAAGATGCCGAGGGTATTGGTCAGGATAGAGTAGTGTCTAATATTTTAGGTAATACTTTATTACCATATACTTTGCCTGCTGGAACTAATAAAATTATTGGGTTTTTCCCTGATAAAATAAGAAATAGGGCATATTATTTTTTATGGAATAGTAATGGTTATAATTCTATTTTATATTATGATTTAAGTAATAATAATATTGTTAAAGTTTTAGTAAGCAAAACTGATAGTGACGGAATAGATATTTTAACTTTTAATCCTTCATATAAAGTATTATCAGTTAATATATTTTATAGAGATAATGAAGGAGATATTTTGTACTTCAATGATGGATTAAACCCACCTAAAAGTATAAACATAATTTCAAATTATGGAACATCTTGGAAATTAGAGTATTTGTTAATAGCAAAAGCTCCTCCAGTTATGCCTCCTAAAGTTACTTTTGAAAATGATACATTGGTAACTGTAAACAATTTAAGAAATTCATTGTACCAATTTTGTTACAGATTTGTTTATGACAATAATGAAAAATCTGTATGGAGTTCAAAAAGTATAGTTCCATTACCTCAACAACCTACATTATTTTTAACTAACCCTGATTTAAGTTTAAATGCTAGAATTTCTATTTCCATATCAACTGGAGGTGTAGATGTAAAAGCAATTGAGTTAAGTTTTAGAGAAAATAATAATAACATAACATCTGATTGGTTTTTAATAAAGCAGTTAGATAAAGCAGATAATGCCATTCCTGACAATGCCATATATACATATAATTTTTACAATGATAGTATTTATGGCCAAATTGATGTTATAGAATCTAGTCAATTGCAAGATTATGTTCCTCAAAAAGCAAATGCAGCTGAATTAGCAAATGGAAATACTTTATTATATTCTGGAATAACTGAAGGGTATAATAAAACAAATATGAATTTGTTAGCATATACTCCTAATTCTGCATTAGATATTCCAGTACCAATATATTTCTTTAAAGATTATTGTGGGTTGTTATTTTTTGCTACTTGTAATGGAATAGATAGTGGTTCAACTGGTAAAATATTGAAAATATATTTGTATGGTACGGGAATAAATACAAACGGAAATGTTACTACATTAGATAATCCAGTCGGTCAATATGTTGTAAACGTAGTAAATTCAAGTTACACTAATATAGGATATACATATCAAAATTTAACCACTCCAAAAACTGTTTTGTCAATCCTTACCTCTATATCAGCAGGTTTGGTTGCTAATGGTAATAACTGGACTCAAGTGTCATTAGTTGGCAATGTATTAACAATGTCAAATACAAATGACTTTACATTATATTCAAGTGGTGTTAAATATATTAGTTTTACTACAAATAACCCTGATAACACTCAATTTGCAAATTCTTGGGATTCTGGTTATCAATATGGGTTGCAATATTTTGATGGGCAAGGAAGAACTATTGGTACACAAACAAGTAGATTATCTACTTTTACTACGTATAAAAATAATGGGACACAATTTCCGCAAACATATTTAGAAATTAAAAATAGACCTCCATTGGAGGCAATATACTATCAAGTTGTAAGATCAAACAATACTACTTATAATAAAAGATTATTTTGGATAAGCAATAGTGCTTATAGAAGCCCATTATCGCTAAATATTGTAACACCAGTATATGATTTAGAATCATATGCATATATTGATGTATCTAATATTTCTGAATATAATAAACAATTTAGTACAACAGTAAATGTTGTATCATATTCTTTTGTTCCTGGTGATAGAATTACATTTTTAAGAAGATTTGATTCAACTGGAGCTATTAAAAATATTAATATTTTTGATTGTGAAATTTTAGGTACAGAAGGATTAATTAATACAACTGTTGGTGTAAAAGAAGGAAATTTTATAAAAATAAAATACCCTCAAGCAGTTGTTGATGCAGATCCCACTAATTTTAATTTTGATGGGGATCCAGATTTTAGACATTATGAAATATTTTTGTATAATTATTCAACAAATTCTGATCAATCACAAAAGTTTTTTTATGAATTTGGTAAATGTTTTGGAATAGGAAATTCTGGTACAGCAAATGCGTATCACATAGGCCTTGAGCAAACTCAATCTTCAACAAACCCATCAACGGTTCCTGCTATTGTTAGCGGTACTAATGGAGATTTATTTTATAGGAAAAGAAGTATAATATTAAATAACCAATGGGTTTACAATTGTGGGAATCAAGATGTAACTCTTATACCTAGTGCAACATTGTTTATTCTACCTAGTTTAATAATGAAATTAGAAATTCAAAATGGGCAGGGGCCTTTTGATAATAGTAATTATCAGGTTTCAACTCAACCCGTAGTAGTTAATTTATCAGTAGGGGGTGTTGTCCCTGTTTATCCAGAATTTACTGATACTGGATTTTTTTATAATAAAACTACGGGAATTATATTATTAAATATTGTTTTTAATGTGAGGATAACAGTAGATACAACAACATCTAATGTAGTACCTTCTTTTAGAATGTATTTAGTAAGTGCAACTCAAAAGAACATACAAATAATACAAACAACTCATGTAATAGATGCAAGTGGGTATATTTTTTCATGTGATACAAAAGTAACCATCCCTGCTAGTACAAAAGCTTGGATAGGCGTATATGCAGAAAATGCTTACGTAGCTTCTTTTGATTTGACTATGGGGGTATTGCAAAATAAAACTATAGAGATTATAGAAAGCAGTTTTAATGATGCATATAATTTAACAATGAATAGTAACGGAAGAGCTTCTGTTATTGATGAAAATGCAAGACAAATATATTTCCCAACTTTAATAAGATTTAGCCAATCTTACCAAGTTAATACAAATATTAATGGCACAAATACATTTTATTTTGAAGATTTTGATGAATACGATAGAAGTTTCGGAGATGTAATAAGATTACATGTTAGAGATAGATATTTGAAAGTTTATCAAAAATTCAAAGTTGGTAATGTACCATTATTAACACAAATTATTAAAGACAGTGCTAACAACCCATTACAGGCTAATACTGATAAATTAATTAATAAAATTCAATATTATTCAGGTGATTATGGTATTGGGGACGCCGCTACAAGTCTTGCTTGGAATAACTTTTCAGATTATTTTGTAGATAATTATAGGGGCGTAGTATGTAGGTTAAGTCAAGATGGGATAACACCAATTAGTATAGTTTATTTCACAAATGCTTTTTTTACTGCAAAATTAGCTACATATAGGCAAACATTAAATAATGGTGCTGCGGCTGATGGTGCAATTTATACAGGTAATCCTTGTATTTATGGCGTATTTGATGCTTATACTAATAAGTATATAATAGCAATGGAAGAAATAAGTAGATATTCTGATTGTACTTTCAATGGAGGTATTGCAATAATTTATACACCACCTATTACCACCACCACCACCACCACTGCGGGGCCAACAACTACGACTA
>Ga0315291_10001862_pt1 | contig 27893 bp, 21 predicted proteins | sample YL17G12_20_MG_FD_203070 | JGI IMG/M metagenome (GOLD analysis project Ga0315291, IMG submission 203070) | Sediment microbial communities from Yellowstone Lake, YNP, Wyoming, USA - YL17G12_20 | ecosystem: Environmental > Aquatic > Freshwater > Lake > Sediment | place: USA: Wyoming | collected...
CTGCGACGTTCACCCAGATCACGTACGCGCTGACCGTCTCCACGGTCGGCCAGGGCACGGTCTCCAGGAGCCCAGACCAGGCATCATACGCCTCAGGATCCACCGTCCAGCTGACGGCAACCCCGGCGGCGGGGTGGATTTTCACAGGGTGGAGCGGCGACCTCACAGGATCCGCTAACCCCGCCACAATCACTATGAACGGCAACAAGGCGGTGACAGCGACATTCACCCAGAATACTTACTCATTAAGTGTGAACGTCAGTCCATCTGCCGGAGGCACCGTTACTCGGAGCAGTAACGGGCCGTATCACCTCAACGATGTCATCACTCTCACAGAGACTCCGAGCGCAGGCTATACGTTCTCTAGGTGGAGTGGTGATGGGACGGGCACGGGGACTACTCGCACGGTCACCATCACCAAGAACATGGCGGTGACGGCCATCTTCACCCAGATCACATATACGCTTACTATTAGTACATCGGGCTCCGGGTCAACGAGCCCCTCAACAGGTCGTCGCAGTTATGGATCGGGTTCCCAGGTTCAGGTGACGGCAACGCCAGCGTCTGGATGGTACTTCAGCCACTGGCACCTAGATGGCGTCGACGCGGGCTCCTCAAACCCAACGACGGTGACGATGAACTCTGCCCACACACTCCAGGCGGTCTTCACCCAGATAACATACACCCTGACCATAAGTACCACGGGATCAGGCTCTACGAGCCCTGCTGTAGGTAGTCACATCTTTAGTCAGGGATCTAGTGTCCAGGTGACCGCGAGCCCAGTCCCCGGTTGGTCTTTTGATCACTGGGTCCTTGACGGCTCCTCGACCGGCTCAGCGAACCCATACACGGTGACGATGAACAGCGGCCACACACTAGGAGCAGTCTTCAGCCAAGACCAATATACTCTGTCAGCGAGTATCATTGGGCAGGGCTCAGTCTCCAAGAGTCCCAGCCAGGCTAACTATGTCTATGGCTCAAGCGTCCAGCTCACGGCGACTCCGTCCTCAGGATGGTCGTTCTCCGGGTGGAGCGGAGACGCTTCAGGCACAGTCAACCCCTTAACAATCACTATGAACGCCAACAAGGTCGTGACGGCCACCTTCACCCAGAATACGTATACACTCACCGTCAACGTCGTTGGAACAGGCTGCTCTGTTTCGAAGAGCCCAAGCCAGGCGACGTATACATATGGCTCAACGGTCCAGCTAACACCTGTCCCAGCTTCTGGCTGGATTTTTACGGGGTGGAGTGGCGACCTCACAGGATCAGCAAACCCCGCCACCGTCACGATTAACAGCAACAAAGCAATTACGGCCACCTTCACACAGAACACTTACACCCTAACGATCCAGACCCCCGATGGATCTGGTTCCACAAACCCCGCCACTGGAACCTATGTGTATAACCAAGGTGTTTTGACACAGATCACCGCCATACCATCCTCGGGCTGGGTTTTTAGCCGATGGCAGATAGAGGATTCCTTTACTAGCCTGGACAATCCTTTAATCATAGAAATGAATTCGGCACACAAGATCAAAGCCATCTTCATTCTCGCTCAATTTATTTTACTTATAAACGCCAATGGCCTCGGGACGACGAATCCATCAATTGGAACTCACACTTATGACGGTGGTTCCCAAGTAGTAGTCTCAGCAACGCCAGATTCTGGCTGGCAATTTACTAATTGGAGTGGGGATCTCACAGGATCCTCGAACCCCGCCACAGTGACCATGAATGGGGATAAGGTCGTGACGGCCACCTTCACTCAGAACCAGTACAAAGTGACTACTCAAACCTCCGGCAGTGGCTCGGTTTCACTAACTCCCAGCCAATCGACCTATCACTACGGAGACTCCGTTCAGCTTCAGGCCACTCCCTCTGCTGGCTGGGTGTTCTCCAGTTGGAGCGGAGCATTGACGAGCTCGGTGAACCCATCTACCATAACAGTGACCGGAAACATGGATATCACAGCTACCTTCACTCAGCTCACATATACTATTTCCGTAACTGTGAGCCCCACATCTGGAGGTTCAGTCACGAGAAGCAGCAACGGACCATATCACTATGGGGATGTAGTGACACTCACGGAATCCCCAAGCCTAGGCTACGCGTTCTTATCTTGGTCAGGTGATGGAACTGGCACCGGGGTGACCCGTACAGTCACCGTCACCGGGAACATGGCGGTGACGGCCACATTCACCCAGATCCAGTATCAGGTCGTCTTCGCGACTAGTGGCAGCGGAACGACGAGTCCTTCGGGGACTCAGACGTACGCTGCAGGGACAATGGTCTCGATCTTCGCCACAGCCGGCTCCGGCTACACGTTCTCGTCCTGGTCAACCACGGGCTCGATTACGATAGCCTCCGCGTCCTCAGTGTCAACGACGGCGACGATCAACAGCGCGGGCACTATCACCGCCACCTTCACCCAGATCCAGTACACGCTGACCGTCAGCGTCACAGGTTCAGGCTCAACAAACCCAGCCATCGGGCCTCATGCGTATAACAGTGGTTCCCAGGTTCAAGTGACTGCGACACCCTCTTCTGGTTGGGTGTTCGATCAATGGGTTTTAGATGGGAGCAGCGCAGGCACCTCTAACCCAGTCACTGTGACGATGGGTAGCGGACATACGCTGAGCGCTGTATTCACCCAGAATCAGTATACGCTTACGGTGACCACTTCGGGTCAAGGCTCCATAGCGAAGAACCCCAGCCAAGCAACGTACACTTACGGTTCGAGTGTCCAGCTGACAGCTACTCCAGTCTCTGGTTGGGCATTCTCAGGGTGGAGCGGAGACCTCACGGGCACCTCTAACCCGGCCACCGTGACTATGAACGGCGACAAGGTCGTGACGGCCACATTCACACAGAACACGTACATGCTTACGGTGAACATCAACCCATCCGCCGGAGGCACCGTAACTCGAAGCAGCAACGAGCCATATCACCTCAACGACGTCGTCACGCTGACTGAGGCGCCCAGCGCCGGCTACACGTTCTCGGGGTGGTCGGGTGACGGGACGGGGTCGGGCACGACTCGCACAGTCACCGTCACCGGTAACATGGCCGTGACGGCCACCTTTACCCAGATCCAGTATCAGGTCGTCTTCGCTACTAGTGGTAGCGGGGCGACGAGTCCTTCGGGGACTCAGACGTACGCTGCGGGGGCTGTGGCCCCAATCTCAGCCACCGCAGGCTCCGGCTACACGTTTTCGTCCTGGTCGGCTACGGGCTCGATCGCGATAGCCTCAGCGTCCTCGGCGTCTACGACGGCGACGATCAACGGCGCGGGCACTATCACCGCCACCTTCACTCAGAACCAGTACACGCTGACGGTGACCACGGTCGGCAGCGGGTCCGTGGCGAAGGCTCCTAGCCAGGTGACGTATGCGTCCGGCTCTAGCGTCCAGTTGACGGCCACCCCGGCCGCTGGTTATGTCTTCACGGGCTGGAGCGGGGATCTCTCAGGATCCACGAACCCCGCCACAATCACCATGAACGGCAACTAGGCGGTGACGGCGACATTCACCCAGATCACGTACGCGCTGACCGTCTCCACGGTCGGCCAGGGCACGGTCTCCAGGAGCCCAGACCAGGCATCATATGCCTCAGGATCCACCGTCCAGCTGACGGCGACCCCGGCGTCTGGGTGGAGCTTCTCAAGCTGGAGTGGGGACGCCTCCGGCTCCAGCAGCTCGCTGGCCGTGTCGATGACCGGGAACAAGGCGGTCACAGCCACCTTCACCCAGAACACGTACACCGTGACGGCCTCGACCGTGGGCCAGGGCACGGTCTCCAAGACCCCGAGCCAGGCCACGTACACCTACGGGGCGTCGGTGCAGTTGACCGCCACGCCGACGGCTGGGTGGGTCTTCACGGGCTGGGGCGGTGACCTCTCAGGCAGCGTGAACCCTGCCACGCTCACAGTCGACGGGAACAAGGCCGTGACGGCTACCTTCACCCAGATCCATTACACGCTGACAATAAGTGTCACCGGATCCGGCTCAACGAACCCAGCCGCGGGTTCTAGTAACTACGCCTCAGGATCCATCATCCAGGTGGCAGCCACCCCATCCTCTGGTTGGCAGTTCAGCCACTGGCACCTCGACGGCGTCGACTCTGGGTCAACGAGCCCAGCCACCGTGACAATGAACTCCGCTCATACGCTGGAGGCGGTGTTCACCTCAACTGGCGTCACGCCGACTCACATACTCTCCGTTACAGGCTCTACCTATTACTCTCAAGTAGTGGCAACTGGGGCGACGACCAGTAGCACCAGCATCCAGACCCTAGTTGATAGGATACCTAACGGCGCAGTAGTCCTAGTGAAATCGGGAACATATTACCTCCCTGTTAGTGATGGATTGGTCGTGGCAAACAAGAACAACGTCTCCTTCTACGGAGAGTCGGGAACAATTTTCAAGGTGGCGATGCCTACCCCCACGGTAGTCGGTCAAGTCCTAGACAACTACCATAGTAGCAACATACAGTTCTCCGATGTCACGTTTGACATGGATTACCCCAATAACCCCAATAACCTAGGGCAGACAAGCTATGGAACGGGCTGGGGCGCGAGAACTGGTCCCTCTAATAACAGTTTCATTCGATGCCAGTTCCTCAACATAGCGGGAAGCGGACTCGTTGTCAGTGGCACAGGTCACCATGTAATCGACTGCATCTTCAACCACCTCACAGAACACACACTCTACATTTCAGATGCTTTTGACCTGCACGTTGAGGGATGTACCTTCCTAAACTACGGGAAACTGGGCAGAGGATACGGTCCCAAGATACAAGAATCCCATGACCTATACTTCGACAACTGCTACTACGAACCGAACCAAGACGGAACTGGTTTCAAGAGTTGGAGCTATGAACCCAGTGAAACTGGGGCTCGTGGCGTCATCATTGCCCATGATGACAACCTGTTCTTCACGAACTGTAAGTGGTTCTCGGATAGCCCTAATCCGTACATAGTCTATCCAATATACGAAACCACAAACAGTGAGTCACACAACATCAATTTCACAGACTGCATGTGGACTAACTTTGGTCAACCCGTCTTCGATAGCCCATCGGGAACATATTACTCCCATAACATAGCGGAGACCCACTTCACGAACTGCGCTTTCAAATAAGGATATACACCTTAGGCTGGCTATCTGTGTGCCCCGCAGATTGGTCAATAATCACCAAGGGGAGCACGCGCGAGCAGGTAAAGAAGTTGCTTTGTGGACTATCATTTAGCGGTCAGAACCCCATCCACCAGACCACACAATCCCCTCACATGTTAACCAACATATTATAGAGAGCCACCTTACCCGCCAGCTCCACCACGATGCTCCCCAGGCTCCTACCCATTGCGTTCTCCCCGAAAACCCGCTTAAACGTCAAATAAGCAGTCTCCACAGCCCACCTCCCACCGTAGCCGACCAACTCAGCCCAGGTCCCATAACCCAGCTCCCTGATCTGACCCACCGCCAGCCTCCTCGCCTGAGGCCCAACACCGGATCTGGCGTTCACCCTGGGCTTGATCACCGCCCCGATCCTCCGCCTCTCCAGCTCCCCGTAGACCTCACAGGAGTCGTATGCGCCGTCGCCGAAGGCCTCAGCCACACGGACGTTCTTCTCCGCCTCGTCCAGTAGCCCAGGCACCTCCTTGGAGTCGTGGACATCATCCGTAGTGACCTCCATGGCCACCACCTCGTGGGTCACTGTGTTTACGGCGAAGTGGAGCTTGACGTACCGCTTCTTCTTGCCGTGTTTTCTCTCGATCCAGCCTCCTGCCTTCTCCACCTTGACGCCGGTGGAGTCGAGGGAGATGGTTACGGGCTCGTCGGTCTCCTTTAGGTCGCGGTAGGGGTCGACGGGTAGGCGGAGGATGCGTTTCCTGAGTCCGCTGTAGTCGCCCTGTGGGAGGTCTGGGACTAGCCTGTGGAGGATTCTGGTGTAGCCCTCGAGCTGTCGGTAGGGCATCGCGTAGAGGTATCTGATGGCGGCGAGGAGCTGGATGTAGCTGTCTGCTAGCTTGTAGCGGGGTCCCGGTCTGCCCTCGTTCATGTTTTCGAGTTCTTTTCTGTGGTTTTTGAGTGATTCCAGGTCTAGGATGAGTTCTCCTCGTCTGATGAGCCTCTCATCGGTCTCTTTCCAGCCCATGAGTTAGAAATATGTCGCGTCTGATCTATAAGTTTTACCTAATAATCCACAAAGCAAAAGAAGTTAATATTAGTTAATTAAGAGGCTATATACATTAACGTGCGCACATGTGTGTTTCTAGTGGCGAATCTAAACAACCAAGACGGTATGAGAAACGTTTTCAGGATAAGCACTGAGGGTGCACCGGGTGGCCTAGACCCGTCGCGCGCATGGTCCATATGAGACCCCTGTCCAAGACTGGGCCAAACCCGAGCGGCTACCCGACTGGTCCCCCGAGAGACCCGATAGGAGCGTGCCGCCCGCAGGCCACCCCGAGAGGTGACACCCGTGAAGTACGTGGGAATAGACGTCCATAAAAAGATGTGCCAAACAGCCATCCTCGACGAGGAAGGCAAACTCCTGAGTGATGTCCGATTCGTAAACGACCCCGATGGAATCGAGGAGTTCGCGGGCAAGTTGGCATCATTCAACGACGATGTGAGGGTCGTCGTTGAGTCCACCGGGAACATGTGGATCCAGATCCATGACAGACTCGAGACACACGGGTTCGATGTGTCCCTATCCAACCCGGGGAAGACCCGGCTCATCGCCGAAGCGAAGGTGAAGACCGATAAGGTCGACGCTAGAACCCTCGCATCTCTGCTACGCGCAGACATGATACCCACATGCTACGTCCCCGGGGAGGAGCTCCGAAGCAGGAGGGAGCTCCTGCGTCATCGACTGAACCTGGTGAGGACACGCACAGCGGTGAAGAACCGGATCCACGGCCTCCTAGACAAGCATGGGCTCCGGATGCCTGAGACGACTCCCTTCAGCACAGGAAACATCGAGTGGCTCCGAAGGTTGAGCCTCGGATTCATGGACGACGCCATACTCCGTAGTGACTTAGCCCTCCTGGAGGCTGTGGGTGAGCAGGTGGAGGTGATCGAGGAGAAGATCGCTGCCCTGGCGGCTGAGGAGCGGAGGGCGCGGCTGCTTATGACGATGACCGGCGTCGGCTACTTCACCGCGATGCTGATACTATCCGAGGTCGGGGACATCGGCAGGTTCCGGAGCGACAAGGCCTTCACGTCTTGGATGGGGCTGGCTCCATCTGTCCACCAGTCCGGTGAGCGGATCAGGATCGGCGGGGTCGGTCCCGGTAATAAGAGGCTCCGCTGGGCTTTGGTGGAGTGTGCTCAGGCTGCTGTCAGGTTTGATCCCAGGTTCCGGGGGATGCATGAGCGGGTGTCTAGGAGGAGAGGCGCTGGTGGCTGCTGCCCGTAGGCTTATGGAGGTGTGTTACAGTGTGCTGGTGCACGGGAGGCCGTACTTTAACCCGTTGGATGCTCAGGCCTAGCTTTGTCTCGCCGTGTTTGCGCTGACCCTGGGTGGGTGGTCGTGCGCGCGATTGGCGGTGCCTGGTGGCGTAGTGTCATTTTGCCCCTGTGTTGGTGGGCGGATAGGCGCGTGCAGTTGGTTCATGGCGGGGTGGGGCTGGGGCGGGAGGATACTGCTAAATACGACTTCATATAGGCGCGACTAACTTAGTCTGATTTGTGCATATTAAAATACTTAGTGAAAGGGTACGCCCGATAGATGCTAATAAGCTTCTCTTGATACGAGCGCGAGGCAAATTCAAAAGCTAACATTTTTTATATTTCAATTTAACATTCTATATTATGATAAAACCAACAATTGTTTTAATTGGTGCTGGAAAATTTGGGAAAAATCATCTTAGGGTATTGAAAGAATTGGAAGCCGAGAATCAATGTGAATTTGTTGGAGTCGTTGATAAAGATGAAGAGTTATTATCTGAAATCTCAAAAAAATATAATTTGTCTGTATCGAATAGAATTGATTCATTTTTAACGGAAAAGATAGATGCTTTTGATGTTGTTACACCAAGTAGTACTCACTATGAACTATGTAAGAAGATTTTAAATAAAAATATCAATGTATTTGTTGAAAAACCGTTAACTCTTAGTTACGATGAATCCAGACGTTTAGGTTCGATAGCTCTCAAAAAAAATTTGGTATTAATGGTTGGCCATATATTTCGCTATAATGCAGCTGTAAAAAAAATTAAAGAAATTATTAGTACTGATAAAAATCAAAAAAAATATATATACGGTCATTTTTTGGGTTTAAATAATCCTCAATATGATATGGGTTCATTGTACAATTACGCAGTGCACCATGTCGACACTTACAATTATTTACTTGGCGAACTACCAACAGAAGTATTTTGTATAAACGGATATTATTTAGAACGGCCGAATTTCGAAGATGTATCTTTACTTACTCTAAAATACCCCTCAGGAACAATGGCTCATTTTGAAGGAAGTTGGTTAATTCCTATAAAGGAGCGTTCTATAACTATTATAAGTAAAGATTATTGTATAATATCTGATTTGTTAAAACAAAACATCAAACTATTTCATACGGGAATTGAGAATCTGAATGGAAAATTAATCGCGTTTGATAATGGTTTTGAAGATATTAAAATTGATTTCAAAGAACCTTTAAAGTTAGAATTGATGGACTTTATTTCTTCTATTAAGAACAAAAGCATTCCTGATTCCAATTGGACACATGCATTGATAATAAATAGAATCCTTGATGCTGCATTGAAATCTGCCAAAACTAGTAGGAGGGTTAAATTAAATTGGGAAAGCAAATAAATAATTATATAATTTATCCTAATGTTGAATTAGGTAAAAATCCCATAATAGAACCTTATGTAATATTGGGAAAACCAAAAGTTAGTGATAATATAATAATAAAAAAGACTATTATAGGTGATTTTCCCACTTTACGTTCAGGAACGATAATTTATTATGGGAATAAAATTGGTATGCATTTTCAGACTGGAGATAATGCTAGAATAAGGGAAAATAACATTATTGGAGACTACGTTAGTATAGGTACAGGATCTATTGTTGAGAATGAATGTAATATTGCTGATAATGTAAAAATCCATTCTAATTGCTTTATTCCGGAATTCACAATCTTAAAGGAAAATTCTTGGGTAGGTCCAAATGTAACTATGACTAATGTATTGCACCCTCCGTGCCCTGCTTTTAAAAGATATGCACCGATATATGGGAAAAAATGTTGCGCAGGCCCTATTGTAGAAAAAAATGCTATCATCGGTGGAGGTTCAGTACTATTACCTGGAGTGATTATAGGAGAAAATGCTCTTATTGGAGCAGGTTCAGTCGTAACTAAAGATATATCCCCAAATGTAGTAGCTTATGGGAATCCTGCAAAAATGATAAAAAGAATCGAAGATTTGACCTGTCCATTAGACTTTTATAGAAGGGGGGTAATATATTCTTGGAGAAAAAAATGAATATTCCACTTTCACAAATATATGTTGATGAAGAAATAAAACATGCAATAGTTGAAGTTTTAGATAGTGGTTGGTATATTTTAGGAGAAAAAGTAAAAGAGTTCGAAGAAAAATTCGCTAAATATTGCCAAGTAAAAAATGCAGTCGCAGTAAGTTCGGGTACCGCTGCTTTGTTTTTATCTCTAAAAGCTTCATGTATAGGTCCTGGAGACGAAGTGATTGTACCGTCGTTTTCTTTCATTGCTACTGCAAGCCCCATTATTCATTGTGGAGCAAAACCTATTTTGGTTGATATCGATCCAAAAACCTACAATATTGATGTCTTAGAAATAAAAAAGAAAATTTCAAAAAAGACGAAAATGGTGATTCCTGTTCATCTTTATGGGCATCCTGCTGATGTTGATTCAATAAAAGAGGTTGTGGAAGGAAAAAATATTTTAATCCTTGAAGATTCTTGCCAAGCACACGGTGCAGAGTATAAAAAAAGGAAGACAGGCAGTCTTGGAGATATTGGCTGTTTTAGTTTTTATCCTTCAAAGAATATGACGGTATGCGGGGACGGGGGAATCGTTACATCTAATAATGATACGTTTATTGAAACAATTAGATCATTGAGAGATCATGGTAGAAAAGAAAAATACTCTCATGATATTATAGGATATAATATGAGATTTAATGAAATTCAAGCTGTAATTGGTATTATACAGTTGAAAAAGTTACCTGAGTGGATAGAAAGGAGGAGATATATTGCAAATATTTATGAAGATGATATAAAAATAAATTTAATTAAACCTTTTGAAGAAAAATGGGCAAAGCATGTTTATTATATGTATGTCATTAGAAGTGATAAAAGAGACAAATTACAAACATATTTAAAAAATAAAGGTATATCCACAGGAATACATTATCCAATATCAATTCACGAACAACCAGCAATTACAAATATTTTGGGTAAAATAAAATTACCGTTATGCGAAAAATTTGAAAAAGAGATATTATCTCTCCCTATGTATCCACAACTAACAGAAGAACAAATGAATTATCTTTGTAACGTCATAAATTCATTTAATTAATTATTAATATATTTTCACTATGTTTTTTAAACTATTTAGATAGCTTTGGGGCGTACCAATATCTATTCTTTTTTCTCCTTTTTGTAATTTTATTGCAATAAGTTCTTTTCCATCTTCAATCATTAGCTGTAAAGCTGTAGCAAGTTGAATCTGTCCATCAATGTCGGGTTTTACTTTCTCTAACGCATTATAAATATTAGGTTTAAATATATATATAGCTATGACTGCCAATTTTGATGGTGGTACCAAAGGTTTTTCTACTAAATCAGTAACTAAGATAACATTTTTTTCAATCTCTTTCCCAGTAATTACACCATAATTTCTCGGATCTTCTACCTCTTCAACAAAAAAAGTAGCATCACTATTATATTTTGAAAATGTTTTTGTTATTTCTTCAAGATGACGATTGTTTTTGGATATAATAAAATCATCACCGGCATGTAAAAAAAAGGGTTCATTACCAGTTATAGGTTTTGCACGGTATACTGCGTCCCCAAATCCGATAGGTTTTGGTTGGTTAACGAAACAAATTGATGAATTATCAATTTTCTTGTAAAAGGAATTTAAAATCTCGGCAAGATCCTCTTTATTCTGTGTTTTTAATTCATCAGAAAATTGATAATCGGATGTAAAATAATCAGATATGGCTCGTTTACCAGGCCTTACAATAAAACAAAAATCCCGAATGCCATAGTCATATAATTCTTCATATATTTGTTGCATAATAGGTTTGAATAATATTCTTCCTTTCTTATCTTTTATGAAAATTGGCATCATCTCTTTTGGTAATTCTTTAGTTACCGGGAGTAAACGTGTTCCAAGACCTCCTGCAGGAATAACCGCTTTTTTTAATATTATTTCATTAGTCATTATTTTTCCATCCTATACCTTTATATATAATGCCTTTTGAAATTAAATTCATAGGATTATATGTCCTTCTTCCATCTATTATTATTGGCTTTTTCATATATTTTTTGAAATCATCAGCTGATATATTTTTGAATTCTTCCCACTCTGTATTGATTATTACTATATCAGCATTTTGTAATGCTTTTTTCCAATTTTCTACATATTCAATTGGTAAATTTGTTATATCTTTAAAATTATTCATAGCAAGTGGATCATAGGCTTTTATTATTGCACCATTTTTTATTAATTCTTTTATAATTGGTAATGCAGTAGTTTCTCTAACATCATCTGTATTTGGTTTAAAGGCTAATCCTAGAAACGCTACTTTTTTTTCTCTGATTTCACCAATAGTTTTTGACATAATTTCAATAAGGTGTAAAGGTTGTGTTTCATTTATTTTCATAACAGCCTTTAATAGAGGAGTATTGACATGCATTTCTTTGGCAATTGATATAATTGATTTTACATCTTTAGGAAAACACGATCCACCAAAGCCAACTCCAGAATTTAAAAAATATGGACCAATACGAGGATCTAAACCTATACACTTCATAACTTCATATACATCAATGTTTAATTCTTCACATATTCTAGAGAATTCGTTCGCAAATGAAATCTTTGTAGATAAAAAAGAATTTGCTGCGTATTTTATTGTTTCTGCTGTTGTAATAGAACAGTTTATTTTAGGGCAAGAAAATTTCTTGTAGATTCCTTGTAAATAATTTCCGCTTTTCTTATCATATTCTCCAATAATAATTTTATCTGGGTTATAACTGTCATATAAAGCTTCTCCTTCTCGTAAAAACTCGGGATTCATACAAAAACCGAAGTTTTCGCCCGCGTTTTTACCGGAACTTTTCTCAATTTCAGGAATAATTAATTTGTTACATGTCCCAGGGGGAACAGTACTTTTAACTACCACAACATGATACTTTCTTTTTTGTTTTAGATTCATACCAATTTGAGTGCTTACTGTTTTTATAGAAGATAAATCTGTAGAACCATTCTTATTTAAAGGAGTATTTACTGTTATAAAGGTAATATTTGTCTTATTTATTGCATTAATTAAATTAGTTGTTCCAATTAAGCGTCCTTCTTTAATTACTTCTTTAAGTTCGTTATCGATATTAGGTTCATAAAATGGTGATTCACCTCTGTTTATTTTTTCAATTTTATTTGATAGTATATCTACACATATTGTATTATATCCTTTTTTAGCAAAGGTTATTCCTGTTATTAAGCCAACATAACCTGTACCTATAATTGAAATTCCTATATTTTTCATTAGTCCCTTAATAATAATACTTTAAAGTGATATATAAAAATTAGATCAAAGAAGTCAAAAGGTTTTTTTAAATGATCAATACATGCACAATTAAGTGAAAGATGATCTTATACTTGGTTATAACCTTGCTCGTGAAGCGAGGCAGACAGCAAGCTATCTAAAAGATTTAAGGCATAGAAGAGTTTTATACATTCGGGAAATTCGCGCGCGAAAAAAATATATTTATTTATAAAATAAAAGCATATCTCTATTTTGGAAAACTAAATTTAGATCAGATAAATCTTTAACAGTCGGGAATTGATCTCGACCATAATAATCTCTATTTCCATTATAACTATCGTGCAAATAAATTATGTTTGCTATATTATAATCATCAATTGGATTTATATTAGTATATGGCGGATGATAACAATAAATCATAATTACATTGTAAAAATAAATATACTTAAAATTACCATACTTATATAAGTACTTTCCTATAGAAACATCTTTACTACTTACATCGTAAAATTTCATTTCATCTATTGTTGAAGATGTTCTAAATGGATAAGTATTTCCAATAATATAATTAGGTAATCTTATAATTGAATATAAAGAAAATGTAAATATAATTATGAAAAATAAAAATTTAATTTTATTTTTATAATTTTTAGGCATATATTTAATTATAAGATTATAACCTTGAATGGTGGTTATTGAAGAAAATATTATAAAGAAATAATAAAACCTATTAGAAGACAATTCAAACGCACCAATTAATCCTAAAAACGTACAGAAACCCATTGTAAGAGATATTAATGTTAAAATTATTGGTTTTTTAAATATGATTTGATAAAAAAACACTAATATAGTAAACATGAAAATAATAAACTTCATTATCCATTGAATATAAAATTCTATAATTCCAGAGGATACAAAAATTGTAGATATAACGTTTATTTTAGAATATGCCAATAGGAAAGTCATTTTAATCAAAATAATAATTGAGGGAATTAAATTATTAAACGAATTACCTATATATGTGATATAAATTATAAATAAAAAAGAAAATATTATTAAATATTCTCTATCTATATATAGTAACTCGTTTCTTTTATCTCTTTGAACTATTTTGAAAAATAGGTCACTTAAAAATATAGTAAGTAAACATATAAATGATATAAAAAATGTAACATAAGACGTTATAACAATGTTAATAAGCAATAACAATATAATTATTATATTTGTTAAATTTTCACTTTTTTTATTTTTTAAAATAAAATAAAATAACATTAAAAAATAAACTAAAGCAAATGATTGTGTACGAAATTCACCAAAATCAAAAATAACAGGTTCCCAAGCAAATAATATTAATGCTAATAAAACTGATTTGGTTTTTAAAAACATACTTGCGAAAAAATAAAAAATGATAAAAGAAATAATGTTAATAAAAGGATGTATCAAAATTGCCAAAAATGGAATATCAATATTTGTAAATAACTTAACAATATTATAATAAAGATATAATCCAATAAAATTATTTGAAGCAATATCAAGTTCAGAAAAAATAATCTTACCATTTACTATCGAATTTTCAGCCCATATTATATGCCACTGTATATCGTCATATCCGCTTGGTAAGCCAAATCTAATTGGAAGAATATATCTAGTAATAAGTAATGGTAATAATAACATAAATAAATTAGATTTATTTAATTGTTTTTTTCTAAAAATAAATAAAAATCCAGGTAATATCGCTAAGAATAAACTTAATGGAAATAGCGATACTAAAAATTTGAAATATAAGGTACAAAATAATAATATATTAAAAAATACACATATTAATAGAGTATTTTTTTTGATTAAAGTTACAATCACTTGCTTACGTTTGAATATCAATTTATTCTTAATCCTTTTTTATAAGTTTTTTGACCAATACCTGTATATTTGTTCTCCGTTCGTAATCCATGCGTTTTTTTCATTAAGATATCGTAATACTCTCTCATAGAGATGTGCCCATCCTCCCCAAAAAATATCATCGAATATAGTGTTATGCCATAGTATAGTAATTACACCATTATTTTTTTCAGTAACTTCCACTAATTCTTTAATAATCATCCAGGCTTCCTCAATAGGCATTTTAGCGAGACTAAGATCCATAATAACAAGAGGTATTTCTAAAATGTCAATTTCTTTATTAAGATACATATCATAGGGTCTAAATGGAAGTGCCATTCCATTTCGAAAACCAGGCATATCAGAATAGCCAAAGGTAGTATCATACTTAAAGCCTAAATCTGCTAATAATCTCCATGTATAAGGAACATTAAATCTCAAATAATGCATACGTATTCCAATCACGTTTTTACCTAGAGCTTTTTCAAGCGCATCTTTTTCTTTTTTCAATTCTTTGGAATTATTATATGAATAGAAACCCCCGTGAAGACCCACTTCCCCCCCTCTATCTGTTATAGCGCCTAATTCATTCTTTAAAGTGCTAATATCATAAATCCAGCTCCAGCCCTCTGGATCTCTTAAAGTGGCCTTAAAATAAAAACTTGAATTTGCTCCAAATGTTTCTTCAATTTTTTGAATAGCTTTAAAATTCAAGTAAGGGTTTTTAGAATCGTCTTTTTTTATTTTACCTATCAATCTTCTTAAACTTTCATTAGGTCTTAATTTTAATGCAAATTTAGTCGCAGTATAGAAAATGTATCTCCATGATGGATTAATACTATCAATATCATGAGTTAGACATACTGCAAAATTACTTTTTTCAGGCCATTTTATATTTAATACTTCTTTTTTAATAAGATAATTTGAAACAACTGGGTTAAAAATATCTCTATTATCTGACCATTTATATATAAATCTGTTATATTTATCTTTTTTACCATTATACTCTTGTTTTGCTATGAATATATTAAGTAGATCTTCATCATTTTTTAATGCTTCATAAAAATTAATTTTTATTCAACCCCCATCTAGCAATTCAAATGCGTATTTTTATCTTCCTCATAAATTTTTAGAGTTTTATGTGCTATACACACCCAGTTCAATTTATCATTGACTAATTTCCTCGAATTATTCCCCATTTTTTCTCTTAAATCTTTATCACATATTAACTTTATTATACAATTAGCAAGAGCGACATAATCTCCTCTATAAAAACTCAGTCCATTTTCATACTCTAGCAGATGACAAGTATCGAAAGCATCTTCTCTTTTTTCAGGATATTTACATATAATAATTGGAAGTGCAGTAGACATAGCTTCAATAAGAGAAATTGCGGGATTACCAGGCCATACAGCAATATCTGCAGCATTATAATATTTAGGAAGTTCGATTCTATCAACTGTTGAAACAAAAATTATATTATTATCAATATTTTTTAATGATATATATTCTCTTAAATATTTTAGATACTTTTGAGGACCGTTTCCAATTATCATGAGTTTTATTTTTTTTGAATGATCATGAATTATAAGTTTCATACTCTTAATTAATATATCAATATCTTTACCTGGAGTTATTCTTCCCGCAAAGATTAATAACACTTCATCATCTAAAATACCAAAATTATCTCGGATTAACCGACGATTTTTTTGATTGGGTACGAATAAATTATTATCAGCACCTAAAGGAATTATATTAATAGATGAACCAGGAACAGCAAAGTGTTTAGATAGCCATTTTTTTGATCCATCACAAATAGCAAAGAATCCATTTGAATTTTTGGAAATGTAATTAGCAAATATCCTTTTATAGATATTAAAATATAAATTTTCAACTCCTTTAGGATCAAACTCTCCCGTAAGCGAGTTAAAAAATATTTTATATCTAAATTTTTTCTTATAGATAATTGGTAAGAAAGAAGATAATGAAAATAGGCTTGCGCAATGTATAATATCTGGTTTAAAACTATCTAAAATGATTTTTAAACCATAATTAATCGTCATTATTCCAAAATCATACAAAGTAGGTAAGCGATATACCGTCAAACCATACTCAATAAATTTCCCAGTCATCGCTCTTCGATTAACTGATGGATTCATAATAATTTCATTAGGGGGGCGACGATCTGAGGTTATTATACACACGTCATGCCCAGAACGTTTTAATTCTGTTAATAAGTAATATTCAGAATACCCCATTCTTGGTTGAAAATATGGTATTAAATAAGCGATCTTCAATTTGCTATATCTTCCTTATTTTAGGATATTTAAACATACCAAGCGCGCGATTAAGTTATTGCTAAAAGATCATTAAATTTCTCATCAAAGTTTAATATAATCTATTATTAATCTCAGAAATAGAAATATTGTATATTTTTTCAAGTTTGGCACCTATTTTAACCAAATCAAAGTTTTCGAATACAAATCTACGACCATTTTGACCCAACGTTTTAGCAAATTCATTATTATCAAGAATATATTTCATAATACTTGAAAGTTCATACTCATCCCCATATTTAACAGAAAAACCAAATTTACCCTCATCAACAAGACATGCCATTGGGGTTCCTTTAACTACAATAACAGGTGTTCCACTTGCTGCAGCTTCTAATGTAACTATACCGAATTGTTCCCAAGGACTTGGATATATGCAAATAACAGAGTCAACATAAGAACTGACTTTATTTTCTCCAAATAGGTAACCGGTAAAAAAAACTGAATTATCTATATTTAAAAACTTAACTAAACGCTTGACTTCACTTAAATACCCACTATCTGGCCCAACCAATACTAAAACTGTATTATCATAGTTCATTTTCTTAATCAAATAGGCATACGAACTAATCAAAAACTCTATACCTTTCAGCTTATGAATCCGTCCTACGTAGAGAATTATTTTTTTAGTTTCAGGGATGTTATACTTCTTCTTAAAATTATTTTTTAATGGAAGATTAACATAGTCTACAAAATCTATAGGGTTAGATACGATCTCTATTCTTTTTTTACATACTCCCATACTGACGTATTGCTTTAACTCTTTTTGATTAAAAGCAATAACTTTCGAAGCGCCTTTCAATAATTTATAACCAAATAAAACATCATAAAGTAATTTCAATTTATGTAATACATTAAAATGTGTAAGAGAACCATGAGCTTGTACTATATAAGGAATTTTATATAGTTTAGCAAAAAATGAAACTACTATATTTTGAAAAGATCTATACTCATGCATATGAATTACATTAAAATCATTTATATTATGAATAATATAATTTAATGTTCCCAGAGAAACCACAAACAAACCAATATTTAAATTTGTTTTATTTATTATCACCTTTATTCCTAAATTGGTTAAACTTTTATAATATTGATAATTATTTAACTCAAAATCAGTTGTCAATATTGTAACATCATTTCCCATTTTTTTTAGATGAACTGAATTAATATAAGGTATAGCCACAGAACCTCCTTTTTCAGGAGAAATAAATGGGATCACATATAAAATATTCATTTTAAATTCAAGTAACTTTTTATAGCTTCTTTTGTCGCGCGCGCGCCATCAATAATTTCAACTGATTTAGTATTCAATCTAGAGTTCCAATATTTAGCATCAGTAGTATACACAATTACCTCATGACCTCTCTTTACTAACTCTTTAGACACCTGAAAGGCCACTTTTACAGGTCCGCCGAAAGCGTAAGCGGGATAAAAATATGGAATAACCTGAAGTATTCTCATGTCAATTTTTACTTATTTTAATAAAGATATTTTTCATTTCTAACCCAATCAATTCGATTGAAACATTTTTTTCAACGTATTGTCTTCCAGATTCACCTAACTCTTGTGCATTTAAGGGGTTTTCTTTGAGGAATATTATTGATTGAGCTAACTTTTCATAATCTCCTGGTTTAATAACAATTCCAGATTTTGTTTTTAAGATGTAACGACCTGGCTGCCCACTTGAACAACATATTATAGGTTTTTTTGCGGCTTGATATTCATATAGTTTAGAAGATATGCCTTTTTCAACGTTTTCTAGACCACTTAAAGGAAGTATTAAGGCATCTGCTCTCATCATATATTCTGCTACTTTTTCTCTTGATACAACTTTTTCTATTAAATCAACATTATTTAAATTAAGTTTGAGAATTTTTTTTCTAATAGATGATGCCATCTCTCCTCCACCTCGTAAGATAAATTTTACATTTTCATTCTCAAGGATTTTGGCTGCATAAAGCACTTGATCAAAATTGTACGCGGGTGAAAATGCACCAACATATAGGACTATAAAATTCTTGCTTTGACTTGAGAAATATTTATTAAAAAATGCAAGATCAACGCCTCCTAATACAACTTTAATTTTATCTTTTCGTATTCTATATTTAGTAAGTAGTGTATCAATATAAGCAGGACTAATTGGAATGATTACATCAGCTACAGAATATGCTATTAGGGCTATAAATTCACTAATCTTTTTAAAAAATGATGATGTTAACATTCCCAAATCATAGAGAGATTCTGGCCATAGGTCGTCTACATTTAAAGCAATGGGGGAACGCCATGTGATTCCAAATAAGACAGCTGGAAAAATAGATAGAGTCTGTGGGTTTGAAGCAAACACCGCATCAACTCTGCCGATCAGAGGTAGAGAAATAACTGATGAAATTATGAACGAAGAGAAGAGAATTAACCGGTTGATGAATCCTTTGGAAGCTAGTGGTGGTACAAATGTCCGAACAACTTTTATACCGCTTAAATGTTCGACAACAAATATTTTTTTCCTATACTTGCGAGGTATGATGCCATAAGGGTAATGGGGAAACGCTGCCACTACCGTGACCTCCACACCATTGGTCATAAGACCTTTAGCGACATTATATGCCCGGGTGGCATGTCCGCCCAGATCAGGAGGAAATACTTGGGAAAGGATAAGAACGTGCAAACTAATTTTCAACGCTAGCCTTTATGTTGCTCCAGTTATACTTGAACCGTCTATGCACGCGCGCCTCCCGCATAGATGTCTCCGAATCGTTTTCTAGTAACCGCGTACACCCCAGGGACAAGCATCCGAACACCAATAAGAGGAAACAAGGGGGGTATTCCACTACGACCTGTAGATCCCGCGACCAATTGGCTGATTCCAGTCAAGAAACATCAAGTATCTCACAAAACTGAAGTCGCTCTCCAAACCCTCAGCCCAATCACAGCCGAAGGCAATTGCCTGAGCTTGAACCGTCCTCACCCGCTCCATTCCAAAACGCTCCACATACCTGACGAATCTGCTCTTCGATGCTTCCCTAAGCTTCGCTAAGATCTTCACTATCTGATTGTTCAATAGACTACTATGGACGCTGTTAATCACCTTCGCGGACAGGGTAAGGATCCCTCGTTCCAACTGATCGAGGGCAGTAAACCAAACTCCCCTCCGGAGCGCTCTACGCTTAGCATTACTGAGGAATTCCTTATCAAACAAAGCTGTGAGAACCCACCATTTCGCGCGCGCGAACTCGTTCTAATAATAATTAACAACAATATAACCTCTTTGAATAACAATACAGAATATAATTAACGAACATGCGCGCGCTTCGACTCTTCTTAAATACCAACGTACGCTAACATTATAAGATGGTCACGCGCACACGGAGCTTAACCCATGGAAAAAATAGCGATTTTAGCAGCCTATAATTTGGAAAATACTATTAAAGAGATAGTTGAAAGAACTAATAAATTTGTAGATTTAGTTATTGTTGTTAGTGATGGATCTAATGATAATACTAATCTTATTGCTAAAATAGCAGGAGCAGAATGTCCAGAACATACTAAAACAAGGGGAAAAGGATTTGCTATCCGTAAAGGGATAGAATATAGCAAAAAATTTGACCCAAAATATATTGTTTTAATGGATGCTGATGGGCAACATCTTCCCGAGGAAATTCCAAATCTAATTCAACCTTTAGAAAAAGGTTCTTGTGATGTTGTTGTCGGTTCAAGAATGAAGGGAAAAATTAAAACTTCTAAAATTAATATGATCGGAAATTATTTTTTAATATTTTTATCATTTCTTGTAACAGGAAAATATTTTAGCGATACAGAATCTGGTTTTAGAGCATTTGATGCAAAAAAATTATACCAACTTAAATTAAATTCCATTTATTACGAGATAGAAACTGAGTTGCTCTTAAAATCACTACACGAAGGATATAGAATTATAGAGTTACCAATTACGGTATTGAAAGCCGTTCCAGGAATTACTGTTTTTGATGGCATTAAGAATGGTATATATAAGCTTAAATTAGGCATAGGTTTAAAACTGAATAAATAGAATAAATCACCAAGTAATGTATGTTTAAAATGTATTGAACTTATAATATAACATTTGATTTTTACAAAATATTTAAAAAACAATTTTATTATTAGTATACCATTGGATTGTTTTTCTAAGACCTTCATCGTAGGACACTTCTTGAACAAAATCTCCCAGGCTTTTTATTTTACTCAAATCTGGTCTCCTCCTATTAACTGAACCCTGAGGTGCTCCCTTTTCTATTAGTTTTGGCTTTACGCACATTATTGAGAATATTTTTTTAGCCAAAGAGGATATTTTGATATAATCGTGGTCATTTCCAACATTTACAACGAGGCCATTGGCTTTTGGGTCGTTCATTAAATTTATCGTCATCTTCGCTGCATCTGTCACGTAACAGAACGTGCGATACTGGTCACCACCATGCATCTCAAATTCTATAGGTTTATCCATAACACGAAGAATGAACTGTGGTATTACGTGCTGTGTGCCCATCCTTGGTCCAAATACGTTATGGTATCTTATAACCGTAAAATCGAAACCGTACTCTTTAGCATAGAAAATACAACTCATCTCCCCTAGTATTTTTGTGCACGCGTATGTCCATCGAGGATTATAAACGTCTTCAATGCACAATGGGATTTCTTCTGGAGTAGGAAAAGAAATCCTACAATGTTTTACAGAACCTGCATAGTTTTCGCATGACGATGCAAATAATATCTTTGGCTTATTTTTCATTTTTCTGAGATGATCCAAAAGATAAATGGTGGAAAGTGTATTTACCCTAAGTGTTAAAACAGGGTTTTTAGTTACCCTACTTACGCCAACAACTGCAGCTAGATGATAGACATCATCATACTCCTCATTCAATTTACGGTATGATCTTGCATCCGAAAGATCGAGTTTTTTAAATACAATATTCTTTCGAAGTAGTATTTTTTTGAAGTCATCGTCATTTTTGCCACTTGAAAGGTCGTCGACAATATGAATCAAATTGTTATCATCATGACTTAAGATCTCTGTAACTACAGTTCCTATGAACCCAGCCCCACCTGTGACTAAGATTTTTTTCATAACTATCCTCAAAGATTGTTAATGTGTCCTTTTCCGACCCCAAGAATCAAGAAGCCTTTTTCTTTCAGGCTTTTGATATCTTGGTCTGAGAGAATATTGAACGCATCCACAATACATGCATTCTTTTTTGCATTTGATGCTATTTTTTGAGCTGCGGAGGAGAGGTAAATCCCATGGTTTATCACTAGAACTACAGCTTCAGCTAATTTTAAAGTACGATCTAAGTCTTGATCTACGACTATGTCTTCTCGCTGTAGGATGACTTTTACATAAGGGTCGTGTATAGCTGGTTTACCACCATTCTTTAATACCTCGTCATAGAAGACAATTGACGGACTGTTTCTAGTATCATCAACATCCTTTCGATAGGATGCACCAAGAATAGCTACTTTCTTCCCTTTGAGTATATTGTTCATTCCCCTCATCAATAACTCGAATGTATGCAGTGGCATTAAGTCATTAATATCAACAGCCTGTACCGAAAAGTTGAGGTGCTTTTCTCTTTTGAAAATCTCTCTCGAAGCCCACTCTGCCAATAAGGGATCTTTTGGTAAGCAATAGCCACCGACTCCAAATCCAGGATACATCATGTTGTCGTGAGTTCCTTTGCGGACCTTAATGGAGTCCACTACTTCAAACAAGTTGACGTTTAAATCTTCAGCCAACAATGTCCACTCATATATGAATGCTATGTTCATTGCCCGATAGGAGTTCTCCATTACTTTAGCTATCTCTGAGGCAGTAGTATTTGGCAGCCGCCAAAGAGGATAATTTTTCACGTCGATTATATTAGAGAGGAATTTCCTCGCTTCCTCCGAGGCTTTTTCATTCAAGGCAGAATATGTGCGCCTTATCTGTTTAATCGATTTTATATATTCCTTGCCTGGCATCACCCGCTCATATGAGTGAGCGATAAGTGGTGGATTTGCTTCAAGATCAATTTTTCGTTCTCTGAACTTTTCAGAAATGATCGGGGCCACAATCTTTTCAATTGTGCCTGGGGGAACCGTAGTCTCTATAATAAGTAATGCATCGGGTCGCATTCTACCTCCTATGTCCGTAATAGCTTCTTTGAACTGGTTTATTTTAACGCGGGAATTTACTGCCTTTCCAAGTTCAATTTTTTCAACATCCAAATTTATATCAATGAGTATAATATCTGCTTCAGTGTAAGCTTGAGATACCCATGTTGCGTGGAGATTATTCTTTTGATGGACCGCTCTATGAAATATCAGTTTAACTTCAGGGTCCTCGGCCTCTACGGGGCTTTCGCCTCGGTTTATAATAGGTATCTTCCAATACGAATTCTTAGTAGGTAGGTCTACTCCTATTACGAAATATGGTATTTCGTTATCTACCTGAGTGTCTGCGATTACAGCTGAGTTAATGGCGCCAACGAAACCTAGCCCCTGAACGACCACTATCTTTTTTCCTTTTTTTCTGTTCAGTGCACAAAGATATTTAATATTTGATATCTCCTTAAGAGTCATCTTCTCATCCGGAATCTTGAATTTTTTATTATCTGGTGATATCGAAAATGTCATCAATTTCCTACCTCTCGCGCGCGCTTCAAAAATTTAAAACTCTACACTTTTTTCAATATTTTCCCAGTTATCTTTAAACCAATTAAAGGTGTGTTCTAAACCTTTACGGAACTCGGTTTTCGGTCTATATTTGAGAATTTTCCCAGCTTTTTCAATGCTAGATAGTAAATGGGTCTTTTTATCCCAGTTTCGTCTTTCTTTGAATAAAATTCCAGCTTTGTTACCTGTTAATTCGTTGACCCATTTTGCGAGATCTTTTATCTGAATTTCCCTGCTTGCCCCGAGATTGAAGGCCTCTCCAATAGCCTTGTCATAGTGCGCCATCGCAAGCAGGCCATCTACAATGTCTCCAACATAGGTAAAATCTCTCGTTTCTTCCCCTGTACCAGTTATAGGAAGAGGTAGACCGCTCATACTCCAGTAGAAAAAGTTCGGTATCACATTTCGGTATTTTCCCGGAACTTCTCCAGGCCCATATGAGTTGAAGATGCGGGCATTAACAATCGGCATCTCATACAGATTATGGAAGTAATTGGTGTAGAGTTCACCAAGCATCTTGGTGACTTGATAAGGTGTGAACAGGCTGATTGAGACATCATGCTCTTCGAAGGGCATCTTGGAGTCAAGGCCATAGATTCCGCACCCTGAGGAGGAGTAGACGAAGCGGTCGACTTCGGTAAGTTGAGCATACTGTAGAACACGTAGAATGCCCATCCCATTGACCATTAGATCCGTCTCTGGGTTATCGACACTATTCTGATTAGCGAAATGAGCAGCCAGATGGTATACTATACTTGGCTTGGCCTTGAATGCCCACTTAAGCTTCTCGTTATCTAAGATGTCTCCTCTTATTAACTGAACCTTGGGATCTTTAACGATATTCCACTCGTAGGAGGACGACAGATCATCCAAAATGATGACCCTTTTAACATTGTATGTGCAAAGCTTCCTAACGAGGTTGCCCCCTACTGCACCTGCGCCACCTGTTACAAGCACGGTTTTGTCCTTGAAGGTCTCTGAGAACTCACTCAACCTACTAAACACCTACCCTATAGTAAGATCTCATCCACTCGACGGTACGCTTAATCCCCTCAGCGGGAGCCACCTTTGGATTATGTTTCAGGTCTCTCACAGCCTTGCTGAAGTCTATAGTCTTGATCTTTGTAGTATGTGGCTCAGACTCTTTGTAGGTCACCAACGATTCATCTGCTCCAACCGCCTTAAGGATCAAGTCTGAATAGCTCTTTATGTCCATCTCCCACTCAGGCTTCCCTCCCACGTTGTAGACCTCGCCTGGAATGAAATTATCAACTATGTTCGCCCAGGTTCTACAAGAGTCCTCCACGTAGTCGATTATCCGTTTATGCCCCTTGTAGACGGTGTACGGCTTGCTGAAGAGAGCGTGGTAGATGAACTTGGGAATGAAGCCTCTGTACGGCGTGTAGTGCTCGTAAGGGCCATAGCAGTTCACAGGTCGAGTCCTAACAATCTCAGTGCCAAACATCTTTGCTGAATTAAGGCACATCAGCTCTCCAGCCCATTTGGTGATAGCGTAGTCATTCATCTGGTAGGTTTCCTTTATGGGTTTATCCACCATCACGTCCTCGCTCATGACACCTTCATAGTCGCCGTAGACCTCTGCGCTGGAGAAGAAAATCATCTTGAATTTGAGCTTCTCCTGCAGCCTCAGCAAGTGCTTTATTCCAATCACATTGGTCTGCCATAGGTTCTCGTAATAATCCTCGCCGTTCCAGCGACCATACTCCGCAGCTAGATGATAGACGTAGTCAAACCGCTTTCCCTCGAAGACACGCTCAAGCTGTCTATAACTCCTGACATCGGCTCTAACATAGTCATCGCGCTCTGTGTTGAACTGGTCGAGAGCTATGACCTTGTGTCCTCTTCTGCGGAGTTCGTTTACGAGGTTTGTTCCGATGAAACCTGCTCCGCCTGTGACGAGTATCAACGTAGTCATCTACATCTACCAGCCGATGTGCTGTAGAGAGTGGACTTTCTGAATATTAGATTTTATCAACAGTGTATGTTACCTGCCACGCTTATACAGATCTTCAATTATCGAAACGATCCTTCTACCGCTCTCCCCGTCACCATAGGGGTTAACCCATCTACCCCTAACCCCAAGCATCCTCTCCACTGAAGCTAGTATCCCCTCAACGTCTGTACCTGCTAATATATTGGCCCCTACATCAACGGTCTCAGGTCTCTCAGTGTTCTCACGGAGAGTCACACAGGGCCTCCCCAATACACATGCCTCTTCCTGTATGCCTCCAGAATCGGTGAGCAGAAGCCTAGCTCTGCTGGCCAAAGAGAGAAATTCTAGATAACCGAGAGGCGGGATAGCTATTAAACCGCCCGATGATAAGTCAAATCTATCAATCATCTTCAGGGTGCGAGGGTGAACAGGGAAAACAACAGGCAACCCATATAGTTCACCTATCTTCCGTAGAGCAGAGAGCATACTCCGTAGCCTGTAACCATCATCGACATTCTCAGCCCGGTGAATGGTAACCAGGAAGAAGTTGGCATCGGTAATACCCAAATCATCAAGGATTGACTCCCTCGTTTTACTAAGTTCGAGATTTTGATGAATCACATCGACAATAGTATTCCCCGTAACATGAATAATCTTCTCAGGTCTGCCCTCCTGCAGCAGGTTCGCTTTGGATACCTCAGTCGGCGCGAATAATATACTAGATAAGTGATCAGCGACAACACGGTTGATCTCCTCAGACATGCTCCTGTCGAAGCTTCGCAGTCCAGCCTCCACATGGCCTAAATAAAAATGCAGTTTTGAGGCAACCAGAGAAGCAGCGAGTACTGTGTTAGTGTCGCCCTGAACAAGAGTCATGTCAGGCTTCTCCTCGAGCAGGACTTTCTCTGACCCCGTTATGATCTTAGAGCATTGCTCTGCATGGCTCCCCGACCCAACTCTTAGGTTATAGTTAGGACTAGGAATCCTGAGCTCATCAAAGAAGGCTCCGTCCATATCATAGTCGTAGTGCTGCCCCGTATGCAGAATGAAGAAGTCGATACCCCTCCTCTGGAGCTCCCTGATGATAGGAGACATCTTGATGATCTCCGGTCTTGTGCCTAGAACTATAGCTACTTTCAAAGTGGATCGAGTTTTTCTGTTTTAATCTGGATATAGCGGAGAGTATTCGCGAACACAACCATCACGCGCCGTGTACTAGTTCTTAGCGCGCGCGCGAATTATTGTTCCTATCACTTCAATTCCATGAGTTAATGGATTCTTTTTAGATGATTTAATAATACCTTTATAAATTACATCTATTGGAACCTCTATCATATTAAATCCTTTTTTAGAGCCTATTATTATTTGCTCCGATTCAACACCATATCCTTTTGCTTCAACATTAATCATTTCTTTTACGGATCTGTTTGAAAATGCTCTGAAACCACTCTGAGTATCTTTGATATTTGATTTACCATTAGTTAAGTAGTTTAAAATACTTGCACCAAATTTCCTGTACAATGGTGCTTTATTTTTAGAGTCTTTATGATATCGTGAACCAATAACGATATCGGCTTTTTTATCAATAATTGGCTTTAATAAATCTGGAATTTGGCAAGGGTTATGCTGACCATCAGCATCTAATGTAATTATTATTTCTGCGCCACGCTTCAAAGCGGCTTTAAATAAAGTCTTAAGAGAAGCGCCCTTTCCAAGGCTCATAGAGTGTTCGAATACAATCGCTCCTGTTTCCTTAGCTAATTCTGACGTGTTATCACTAGAACCATCATCGCAGACAAGTACTTCGTCCACATATTTCCTTGCCAATAAAATGATACTTGAAATCGTTCTCTCCTCATTCAAAGCAGGGATACAAGCAATTATCAAATTATTTCGATCTAACCCTATTTTCTCATCTTGAGCTTGTAATACGTCTAAATCAACATCTCCCGTGAAAGTTGAGTGTAAAGCGGATATTTTATGGTCTATATTCAAGCTTTTGCCCTCAAGCTCGCGCGCGGTCCTCAACTTACCATAATCTTCTTCTATGAATAGATCCTCCAACCAATCGGCTGATTAAAGTCGATGAAAATCAAATACCTCATAAATTTTGAGTCCTTGGAGAGACCCTCAGCTTCTCTATAACCAAAAGAGGCCGCCTGTGCCTGAATAACCCTAACCCTCGCCATACCAAAACGCTCAAGATGTTTGATGAATCCGCTCTTGCACGCGTCCCTGATCTTTGCAATGATCTTCACTAACTGGACGCTCAACATGCTGCTCC
>Ga0315291_10001863_pt1 | contig 27888 bp, 20 predicted proteins | sample YL17G12_20_MG_FD_203070 | JGI IMG/M metagenome (GOLD analysis project Ga0315291, IMG submission 203070) | Sediment microbial communities from Yellowstone Lake, YNP, Wyoming, USA - YL17G12_20 | ecosystem: Environmental > Aquatic > Freshwater > Lake > Sediment | place: USA: Wyoming | collected...
TCTTGCCCGAAGGTTCGGGTAGAATAGTTGCCATTGGTTCCCATGGTCCGGTCGGTGGTGGACCACCGCCAGCTTCGATTGTGAAGGTTCCAGTTTTTACGTCGTTAGCTGGAGTTGGGTCACCCAATAAGGAAGTTCTGGCTTCCATGCTGTAGGTTTTATTAGAGTCAAGACCAACGACTGGGAATAGGTCAAATGTAAGCGGAACAGCCACTCCGTTAGGTAACGCGGCATAAGCAGTCTCGTTACCGGTATAGACCGTTACTAAACCTTCCTTGATGGTGAATGAGGTAGGGATATCAATTGGGAATGTGCTATTATTCTTCACCTCTACCTTAGGCGTAAACGGAAGTGTATCCATTAGTGCGCGGTCGGGCATTGTAATCCGGTAAAGCTCGGCATCAATCGTACCGACATTACTGATAACTGCGCGAATACCCCAGTCAGCACCATTATAGCCACCAGGAGTAACCGGGTCATAATACCAGGTATCGCGGACCAATGTATAATTTTCTCCCGAAGCTGGCGCATCGTTATCAATTGCCAAAGCAGGCGAATTAATCGAGGTGTCAGCTTGAATATAAACAACATAGAAGGAACCGGCATCAATTTGGACATTAGGGTCAACCGCTACATCAGTCCAGTTACCACGGTTTACTGTAGTAACGGTATCAACAAACAATACGGTTCCAGGAAAACCGCCGAGCCCATCATCATCAATGACTTTAATGATTGCGGTATTTCCCCCTGGGACAGGCCAGGTAGCATCCCAAGTGAAGACCTTCGCCATCGTAATTTTTGCCGGATAATAAGGCGGTGTGAATTTATTCGCCCAGCCATTTCCCTTTTGATAATACGCCCAAGCATTTTCTAATGAACCATCATCATATCTTAATTCGGCTGGTGAAGAACAGACTTGTGCTTCTCGGAGCATCTGATTATCCTGCGGTCTCATATCGCCGGCATTACGTGCCCGGACTGATAAATAATAAACTCCATCGGTATTCGGTGCCCAGTTCGGGGTGAATGCCACCGTGTCGGTCACACCCACTGCTATCGAGGCAATATTCTGGGAGAAATTCGTAACATGAGCGCCGGCTTCGGTATAAACCGAGCAAACCACCGGGACATTGTTTTCGGTCACATTTCCGTTATTAGTAAAAACACCGGTAATCGTAGCGTTGCCCGGATTGGGCAAAAAGAAGCCCTGGCTATTGCCGATGCTTAAAACTGTAATGTCATGCACATCTACATCCTCGTATTTCACAACCGCCCGGTTAATGAAATCAGAAATAGCGGTTACCGCAAATGGACCATTAGAAACTAAACCATAGGCGTTACGGTCCGGTTCACTTGCTACAAAATCACCCAGCGGGAAAAGAGTGTCATCGGCGGTTAACATAACCCAACGATAACCAACCCAGAAATCTTCCGCACCCATTCGAACGCTGTCGTCACGGACATCATAGCTAAAAATAGCACCCCACCAGTATTGGGGGCAGCTATCGGTCGCATAGCCAAACGCCAGCTTTCTACCCGGTCGGTGTCCTCCGCCAATCATCGTATCTTTCCAGATGCCGAGCGAACAACCCGCTACCGTTGCATCGTTCGAATCATTCGCTTGTTTGGCAAACATCAAATATTGTAATGTACAGGGAGCAGCCGGTGAAAGACGTGAAAGGAAATAATACGACGGTGGGTTGAAATACCAATATGCTGTGTCATTATCGTTCTTTAAAGTATCAATTGGCCAATCTTGTGATATTTGAGGGGGATTAATCATATTGAGTTTGAGTGGTTTTCCAATAATGGTTGGTTGTAGTTCAGAGATAAAACCCGTGGTCTTGGATACGGCAGTGCCGGAATTAGCAAAAATCAATCCGACCACTCCCAAGACCATTAAGATTGTAACTATTCGGTTCATCTAATTCCTCCTTTTGACTGTATTGGTTACAGTCAGGACGCACAACGCATTACGCCTCACGCCAAAAACCCTGCGGGCGTTCAGCGTTTGGCATTGAGCATTTTGCGTTTTTCTGTAACCCATTGGGGCGGATAAATCTTGACCTTGAGAATTCCATACTCCACCCCGGTGTCGAAATCCTCGGGATTATTAGGTAATAGCCGCCGCAACCGTTAGGTTGCTTTTTTTGCCGAAACGGGTCGAATCGACCCTTAACTCGAATCGGGTTCGGGCGGCTATCCGTTTTTGTTAAAGAATAAAACAGAGCAAAAAGCCTGCTGTCTCTCTTCGCTTTAGACCAATTGCGGTCCAAAATTCTTGGCTAAATGCCCAGTCCGTCAACAACAAAAAAATTATACCAACCTACCATAATTGTGTCAAGCAATTATCGTCGCTCCGAGAGTTCAGAATAGTTTCGCTCCGCTGAAAATTATGTAGATATCCCCGCCGTTACAAAAAAGCATTTGAAAACCGCGACTTTTCTTTCTTGGTTTTTTACTAATGATTATCGTTTCTTATTATTGACACTACGAAAAGATAATATAAAATTATTATGTAAAATTGGACTGGAGGAATAATGAACTTTAAAAAGAGTTACGTTGGATTGTTTATCCTTTTTACAATTCTAAATGCCGGCTGGGTTCAACAGCATTCGGGAACCCACGCCCTTTATGACATCGACTTTCCACCCACTAATATAAACATTGGTTTTGCTTGCGGGGCGAATTCTTTCCTTTTGAAAACGACCCGTGGCGGTACAAGCTGGGAACAAATACGTGAGATAGAGCCGTCGGGTAATTTTAACGCAATTTGCTTTCCGGCTGACGAATCGACCGGTTTTATCGCTTGCGACTCAGGAAACATCCAGATAACTCAAGATGGTGGTGTGCATTGGGAGAAAGTTAATGTCGGAGTTGGCAACAACCTCTACGGAATCCACTTCAAAAATAACGATACCGGGCTAGTAGCCGGAGCAGGTGGGATTGTAATGAAAACTGTTAACCGCGGTAGAAATTGGGAAAATGTATCGCCTCAGTTTCGTACCGACTTCTATGATGTTTACTATCTGAACCAGGATAAATTTTATGCGGTTGGTGACAGTGGCACCATCGCCCTTACTACTGACCGAGGTAGAACCTGGCAAACCCAGAGTTCAAATGTTACTAGCCGACTATTAGGAACCTATTTTTTAAATGTCAATACCGGTTGGATAGTAGGAGCCGGTGGAACTTGTTTGAAAAAGACGTTCTTGAGCGCCACTTGGGAGCCGGTTTCAATTCCACTTCCGCCCAACACCGATTTCTACTCGGTAATCTTTGCTTCGGATTTGATCACCTGCTTTATCTGCGGCACTTTTGGTCGAATCGCCAAGTCCACTGATGGTGGTAATACTTGGGAAACGACAACAAACCTGCTGTTTAATTTTTACCGCGTTGAATTTCCTCAAGATAATATAACCGGCTGGGTTTGTGGTATGAGTGAGGCAATCTTTAATACCACGGATGGCGGCAGCACATGGATTGAAGAAGAGAAAAAAACGCAACGAGAAATCGCCAACCATTTTACCTGCCAACCAAACCCTTTCAAGCAAAGAACCATAATTAGATTTACCAAACCACTAACCGGAACAACCTCGGTTAAAATTTTCGATTGCTCGGGTCAATTAATCCGAACCCTTAATGACGTGAAAAACGGTATGGTTATTTGGGACGGTAGGGACATAGGAAACCGAAAAGTTAAATCTGGAATTTATTTGATCGAAGCCACCCTTGATGGTTTTATTCAACAACAACAGAAATTAATTTTGTTGTTAGATTGAACTTTATTAACCAGATACGTCCAGCACTTCCGAAGTGCTGGACGTTTTATTTTGATTTTATTTAGTCAGCTCTTGCTATCCCTATTTTAATTTGATAATTTTGGTTTTAATTACACCGGTATTACAATGTTGCTTTACAAAACTAAAGTAAACACCGTCGGGCAATTCTTTACCGTGGCAATCCGTCCCGTCCCAAATTAAAATGTTGCCGGTTGAGTGTTGGGCATTGAGGGTCTTGATTAATATGCCGGCACTGTTATAAATGTATACGTCGGGCGTGCGATTTTTAATCGCTGAGGCAGAAAAGTGAATTACCGTGCGCATCGAAAAAGGATTGGGGCTAATCGTTAATGCAACCAGCGATGTCGTTTCGAGCTTTTCTTCCACTCCCGGTAAGGTCTGTTCAAAGAAAACTAAAATCCGGCGCAGGATTTCCCATTTCTGAGAATAACGGGTTGGATTCGCATCAACTGCTTCAAACGGAAAACCGAAATAGACAACTTTATAAGTTCCGGCGTAATGAATTCCGGCGTAAATCGTATCCGGATTGGTTGGATAATGGTGGCTGCCAATCGCGCCGTTGATTGGTTGGATGCCATCCATTGACCGGGCATTATTGGCGCCGCCGGTTCCCATCATGACTAAAGTATCTTCATCATCATTACCAATCGGGTCGCCATCGATTCCGATAACCTTGGCAAGCGAACCAGTCGTTATCCGGTTTGCGAGATAACGCGCATGCAGGTAATTGCTATAGAATGGCTGACTACCAATCTCCTGACCCAGATTCTGACCGCTTATGAACAAATTGCCTCCACCGTCCAGATAAGAACTGAGATTAGTCATATCGGTCGGAGTTAAAGTCTCGGTACTATCCAAGCCGGTGAGCCAGATTACGACTGGATAGTTATTCAAGGTTTCCAAAGGCGGTGAGCCAAAATCAGCAATCGACCAGATTCGGGAAAGTACGCCTAAACTGTCGGCGGCTGCTGAATACCAGGTCTCTAAATTCCCGCCGTCGTCATCGTCCACCAAGAGAACGCGGGGTGAACCAATCGTCACCATCAAGTTATCATAATTATCGTAAGTTGGCGGATTGGCACTTTTATTAACCGCGAATCGTGCATGGTAGGGTGGCGAACTGGCATTAACTCGAAAGACAAAAGAATCGGCGGAACAGTTTGCGCTGCCACCGGCTGGGATGTTCGGAAATGAAGCGTTATTTTTTAGAATTTCAATCTCGGGGTCATCGTTTTCAATCGTCGCCGTAACACTGCTCGCATCCTGCCAATTGAATTCATTCGCCAGAGTGATTATTAATGCCACCGTCTCACCCGGGTCGGGAACACCGTTATTGTTGCCGGATTGGTCATTGATGCGATAACCGGATACCGACAAATTACTCCGTAGCAATTGAAGAATTGCTTTACCGACATTTACCCGACCATGCCCGATAGAATCCGACCGATATAACCGGTCCGGCATTGTATCGCAGGACTGAAACATTCGGGTAGTGCATTCGGCATTGGTCATGGCGGGAAAAGCCGATTTAATCACGGCTGCCACCCCAGCCGCACAAGGACAAGCCATTGATGTTCCATCATAGGGAGTGTAACGGTTGCCGGGGATGGTGGAAAGAATATTGACGCCAGGAGCGCAAACATCAATCCAGGGACCGTAATTAGAAAAATCGGCTTTCATATTATTGGGTGTGCTCGCCGCCACCGAAATCACCCACGAATAGCTGGAAGGGTAATGAAGTGTCGTAACGTTGTCATTACCGGCAGCGCCGCATTCGACCAATCCTCTTTCCCAGGCATAAGCCAGCGCCGTGCTTTCGGCTTCATTTTGACCGCGATAACTACCATAACTCATACTGATTACCCAGGCGCCATTATCCGCCGCATAATAAATCGCCGCGATAGCGGGATAAAGATAAATTCCCGAATTGTCCCCGCACATCAAATCCATTCCTTTGATATTCCAGCCCACGCCTGCTATGCCGGTATTATTATCGGCAGTAGCCGTAGCAATACCGTAACAATGCGTGCCATGGTCATCCGCCGGTGTATTTGGCATTGGGTCGGGGTCGCCATTAAAGAAATCGTATCCAATCACGTCATCGACATAGCCATTAGTATCATCATCAACTCCGTTTAGATCACCGCCCGGTGGGGGTGATGGGTCGAACCGTCCATTGTGGTTAATATCTTCAGCTTCATTAATCCAAAAGCTATTTTGTAAATCTTCGTGCAGGTAGTCTACCCCCATATCAACAATCGCAGTTACTACCGTAGTATCTCCGGTCGTAATATCCCAGGCTTCCGGGCAGTCAATATTGGGCAGGTGCCATTGGTTCGAATATCTCGGGTCGTTGGGAATACGATCAATATGATAAATCGCATTCGGGCAGACATATTTAACATACCGACTCGCTTGGTAAACTGCCATAATTGGTCCGATGTCGGTAGCTTTAGGAAAAGTGAAAAGATAAAGTAAATCCAAACCCATTCGTTTAGCGATGTCATCCGGATTTGGATCTAAAATAACTTTCTTGATTTCTTGGACTTGCCACCGCCGGTTCATTTCATCAATTGTCGGAATTCCAGTCAGTGCAATTCCACCTTGTTTGACAATGACAATCGAACCGCGCAGTTCAGTTTTGAATTGAATTAGCATGTTACCCGGGACATAGTCTTTATTTTGAGCAAAAAGTCCGAGCGAAAATAAAAAAATTGCTGCTGCCATTATTTTTTTCATATTTCAACTCCTTTTAGTTAAATTGTATAATAGTATCTTAAGATTTTCTTCCGAAGTCAATAGTAAGGGAAGAACTAATATCGACTTGATTGGCAAAAATGTCGCGACTGGGAAGTCGCTTCTACAATATTCTCAATGTAAGAGGAACTTCCAAGTCCCGATTCCTACCAAAGCAAAAATGCAGGGGGGATTTCCTAATCCTGACTCTTGACTTAATGACAAATTACTCCAATATATTCATGTTGAACCGAAATAAAATAGGATTAAGAAAGGAGGCAAAAAATGAAAAAGTATTTTACCCGGCTTTTGCTGTTCTCGCTGATTCCGGTTTTAGCTTTCGCTCAAGCCGAAGCCGAAGCAAAAGAGGGTCGGCTGGGTGTTTACAGCGCCAACCTATCGAACCCGATGCGTATTGCCTTGAATGTTGATAACGGCGTCCTCGTGACTAATCTGGCGGAAAAATCACCCGCCGAAAATGGCGGAATTGAAATCGGCGATGTAATTATCAAATTAGCTGGTACGGCAATCGATAACCAAAATGACCTGATTAAACTGGTGCGGGCTCGTCCCAATAAAAAAGTAGCAATCGAATTGCGGCGTAAAGGTAAAATCAAGAAAATCTCGTTAACCCTGGGCGAACTCGAAACCCAGGAATCGCCCGAATTCAAAGTTAAAATTCCACGCCAAGCCTGGAAGAAAGCAAAAAAGTATTGGAATGAAATTCACCCATTCTGGGAAAAGGGAGTTACTAAATACCAGGAAGAAATCACCCGTTTGAGAGAAGAGCTAAAAGAATTACGAGCGGAACTGAAAGAATTGAAACAACAACTGGGTGAGAAACTGAAGGAAAAAGGTAAGTAAACTCGAGCAATGTTAAATGTACTTAATTTAAAACGAAAAATATTTATTTTTGTATTTCTTTGTTGGCAATTGGTGCTGTCATTACCAGCGGTCGGCTTAGTTGAAACCGCGGGTTATACGACTCGGGACCGACAGGTTTATGGTCCGGCGCTTTTGCGTATCGTCAATGATACCCTTTATGGTATTCACATCGTCTGGAAAGATGAACCTTCCAAAGCGATTTATAATTTCAAGTCTTATACGACCGGTAGTTTTAAATGGCAAAATGGTAAGAATATATTTACCGAAAGAGTCACGCTGGGTAATTTAGCGATAAATCCGAGAAACCATTGTGTTCAAGCGGTTGGCAATTTTTTAAATAATAATCGGTACGTACCAGTCTATGCGGAGGATAGTGCACCTGGGCAAGGGAATTTTAAAGAATCCATTCAGCCCGCTGGTTACAAATGGAGCGTGTTAACCGTGACTAATTATGGCTATACCCGGTTCCTTTGCCAAAAAGAAGATACTCTTTACTATCGTTCACTTTGGGACAGCCGAAGGATCGGCTACTTCGGTTCATTCCCAACTCATAATATCACCGCCGCCCGCGATACGAGTAAAATTGCTATTATCTGGACCGCCACCGTTCCGCCCTTTGAAGGAGTGATGTTCGTACGTCATTCACGGAATGGCGGTGACTGGTGGTTCGATACTTTGGCAATTTCTCGTTCCATACCAAGTGAATTCAAAAATACCTTTTTAGGTGGTTATTGTCTCTATGATTTACAACGAAAACTTCATATCGTTGCCAATACTTATAATGGCAATAATCCCCATCAGGTCGAACTCTGGCATTGCTTAAAAGATTCTCCGCCGGTGTGGTCGCGAATCGATTCAATTGGCACCACCCATCCCCAGCCGATTGGTTATGATGCCCTCTATGCCGGACGTCTCAGTATCGGGCAGAATCCAAGGACGGGCGATTTATTTGTTTGCTGGGAACAATTTGATTCTTTGAATTATGAGCCATTAACCGGATTAGCACGGGCTGAGATTTGGGCAAGCCGTTCTACTGACAACGGGCTTACCTGGGGCGAGCCGATTGGTCTGACAATTCCGGATAATACCAGTAAAAGATTTCCTTCCTTAGCGCCAATCGTTAATGATACTTTGCATATAACATATATGGTTGATTCAGTTGCTGGTTTTTGGGAACAGGGGCAAGGTCCACGCAAAACCAATTCAGTTATTTATCATCGGGTTTTAGCCGATTCAATTCCGGTTGGAATCACCGAAGAGAAAATTTCCGAACTAATTGAAAAAAACTTTTTCGCGATTTATCCAAATCCATTCTCAAAAAAGACTACTGTCCTAATACCGAGTGCCAAATCCCAAAAATCCGAAATACGTATTTATGATGCAGTGGGGAAATTGGTAAAAAGTCACCCGCCGCAAGTCACTAGTGACTACTTTATCTGGGACGGCACCGACAATACCAGAATCCGAGTAAAACCAGGAATATATTTCTGTGAAATTATTTCCAAGGGGACAAAAGAGATTAAAAAATTAGTAATAGTTAGGTAGCTTCTAAGTTTTAAGAGAACCGCCAAAGAATATTTATTTAATTCAACTACTTTTTCTTAAGCAAAGAGTTCTTTATTTGATAATTAGAATTTTTAGATTTTTGCTTCCAATTTTAAGAAAGTAAATACCCTGGTCGATTCTCTTAGGGTCAGCTTTTTGACCAGTAGGGGTATAAATTTTAAGTTGAGATGGAAGTTTTGCCAGTTTAGACTTGAATTGACTAACTGTCATCACCGTTGCTTTAATTCTTTCTGATATTCCTATTCCAGATGTTCCATTCACAATTCCGACCGGAGGTCTGACCACAATGATTTTGCGTTGGCAATCATTGGAAGGATTCTCGTCATTTGATAAAGCAGTTGAACATACGAATAAATAAGTGCCGGCACTACGAAACCGCAGGGCGCCAAAATCCAAAAGCCGAATCTCGTTGGGCTGAAGGGATGATACTGTAAGTATTTGATAAAAAGAGAAACTTGTATCCCAGAGACCGGTAGGAAAAGTTACCGTTACGGTCCCATAATTCTTAACCCAGGCTTTAACTTCGATAGTGGTATCGAACCCAACCGTATCCGGCAAGGGGAAAGAATCTACCCCCACATCTAAAATAGCAGGCGTGCCGAATGCATAGACCGAACCTGCTCCGCTCCAAAGCCCAGAACCAACAAAAACCATTCCGTCTTTGATTGCCGGCGAAGAGAATATTGGTTGAGTAGCTTGAAAGGTCCAGAGCGTTTCTGGGCGATTTGATAAAGCATTAAAACAATAAAATCTGCCATTTTCAATTCCAACATAAGCCTTGCTATCCGCCACCGCTGGTGCGCAGCGACAAGTGGCTAGTAACGGATAAGTCCAAAGAGTTTCGGCATTAGGCGGATTGGATGGTCTTTCTTTGAGACAGAGAAAACTTCTCGGGAAATTGCCCGGCATTTCCATGCCCAAATATACCCGGTCATAGGCTACGGCTGGATAGAACATGTTCCCGGCAAAGCCTTCGAATTTCCAATAGAGCGTATCACCGGGTGACGGAAATGCCTTTAAGCAATAAAAAGTGCCTCTTCTCTGACCTGAGATATCTTCACAACCACCAAAGACAAGACTGTCGACTACTGCTCCCACCATAGCGCCATTGCGGGTGTTTCCAGCATAATATTTCCAGATAAGAATTCCGTTTGTATCTGGTGGGTTGGCATCCAGACAGAAGATATAAAAACCTCCTATAGTGTCACTGCCGGCATTACCCACGAAAACCCTTCCATAATTGACAACCACTGGCAGATGCATCAGCTTACCGATATAATACTTCCACTTTAACTCACCGTTCGGGTTACTGGTGATTGCTTTTAGACAAAAGATATAACCAGAATCCGAACCGACAAAGACCGTATCACCAACTACTGCCGGCGATGACATTACTGCTCCCCCTGCCTGAAATTGCCATCGCAAAAGCGAAGTGGAAGACGCCACATCCGGAGAAAAGCCGCTACGCCAAGGGTCGTGTTGAAATTGTTGCCAGTTGTCAGCTTTGAGGCTAAAGGATAGAATAATTAGAAGCAACAGAAAGTAATATTTCGATTCTTTATAAAATCTATCTCTTACCATGTATTAACTATAAAAGACCAGTTGCTTTTGTCAATACAAATTTCTCCCAACAAGATTGACTTCACTTATTTTCGCCATATAATCGGTGCTATGAAAAAGGAGGCAAGTAATGAAATTTGTCTACTGGTTAATGGTCGGAGCAATACTGACCTTTTCAATGGCGCAAACTGAAAAAGAAACTAAAAACTTAGAACACGCTAAAGCGAGTTACTGGGTTAAAACCGCTGACATTAAAGACAGTTATTTTCATCAAAACAATATTGACCTGAAGGATTATAGTAAAGGAATAATCAAGGCAAAAGTGGATGGCAAATGGCAGGAGTTCACGGTTCGGGAATTACCCGATGCTTTTATGGATTGGAGCATCAAACGGCGATTGGAAACGATGGACCGGGTGCGTAAGAATGAAATGCCGGAATTGGCTGGGGCGCATAACGGTATGGTTGCCAGTCATGGCTTAGAACGACTCGATTCCAAATTTACCATCAACTGTGCGGTTAAAGGGATGGGATTTTTACCCAAACCGGAAAAACTGGAAGAATTAATTAATCTATTAGCCTCGACCTTTAATGATACTATTGACCGGAAGATTGCGATACTGGAGAGTCTTTATAATAACGGCAAAGAGATTTTTGACCGAACCAAGCAAGCCTCTTTGGAACTTTACTCAACTCCAGAGTTTGAAACCCACAGCTTCTTGAATCAGATGACTGACCCTGGGGTGAGTATTGTCTTCTTAGATTTTCCTTCTTATGAATTACGCTGCATCACCCAACTCATTCACCCTAAAGACCCCAAACTGACTCAATATGAAAAGAATGTCGTGGAATATATCAATCGGATTCATGATTATTTTCACGACGAATCACCCCGCCAATCGATTGGTGTTATCTATCATGTGAGTGAGGTCTTTGATAATACGCCGGGCAGGGCACGCGGAAAAAGAGTAGTGCCGTCAATGCCGTAAGGTTTGTCTAATTAATATTTTTTGGAGAGCTAACAACTGATATAAATTAATCAGACTCTGCACCTAATCAAAATTATCTCTATTTTCCCGAGCAGTCAGCAGTTTCCTAAATCACTCTATAAAGAGTCTTTTTCTATTGACTAATGTTAATTTTCAGTTAATACTTAATTAAGGCTGAGCAATAGCTCAACCGAGGAAACGGTTATGAAGAACTCATTTTCTTAGATGTAGATTTATTAGAATGGTTACAGATATGAGAAAATTGATTGTCTTTTCCATCTTTATCTTTTTCACCCTGATTTTTTCAAGAACCTTGCTTGTCCCGGAAGAATTTTTGAATATTCAGCAAGCGGTAGTTGTAGCTCAAAATGGTGATACAGTTTCGGTGAATTTTGGTCGTTCTAACGGACAACGGGTTACGGTTACGACATCACGAATTTTCAGCAAAGAGATAACTTTTGAAATAAGAGGTGAAGAGAAAGAAAAATTACTTGAAATGATAAATGAGGCTAATAATCTGACAACCGCGGATATAGATAGTGGATGGACTGGACAAAGAATGGTAAATAGACCAGATAAAATTAGTGATGTTGGACCTCATTTGGCGATTGATAATTCAGATCGCCCATGGGTTGTTTGGGACGGTCCTGAGAGTTTGGTTGGTGGCAAAAGTATTGATATCAATTATGCCAAATGGAATGGTGAAAGTTGGAATGAGGAACAAGGAGTCAGTCCTTGGGACTCATTGAATCGTTTCAGACCTGCAATATCTTTAGATAACGGTAGTATCCCTTGGGTAGTTTGGAATAGGACCATCACTGGTCATGAAGGCGACATATTCTTCACCCGCTGGAATGGAAAAGGCTGGGAACCGGAAAGACAGGTTAATTTACTAGATTCTACAGAATTGGATTTTGCACCCCATATTGCATATGGGGGTGGACAAACTTGGATTGTGTGGTATGGGGGACCAACTGATATCTCTCCTTACACAGTATATGCAAGTCGTTGGAATGGAAATGGTTGGGAACCAGATATGCAAGTAAGTCCTTCTGATAACTGTCATCACTGGTTCTGCGATGTCGCGGTTGACAATAACGGAATGCCACACGTTGTCTGGTGTGAAGTGCCCCATTACAGGCTGTATTATAGTTATTTTAATGGTGTTCGTTGGACCGACCCAATAATTATAAATGATACTACCGAAGTTTGGGCATCGCCTTGGGCAGACCCTCATATTAGGATTGATTGTCAAAGAAATTTGCATGTAGCCTGGACAGGTGCTTTCGTCGGTGCATCTTATCGGGATATATTTTATGATAAATACGATGGAACAGGATGGTCACCTTCGTTCAAAATCAGCCAAGATAGTTGTTATCATGAATGGTATTCAGATATTGCTGCAGACAGACCTGACAATATCTGGGTCGTTTGGGATAGACAGGGTGAAGGGCAAGATGAATTTCGGATTTATGCGTCTCATTACAATGGCACTAGTTGGTCAACCGAGGAACGACTTGATAATGACTCATCTTACCGTGATGGGGGCCCTCGTATTTGTCTTGATAATAATGGCGAACCATGGGTTGTATGGGATGGGAAAACCTATTCACTTAGCTATGATATATATTACAACAGGTTTGTAAGTGCAGGAATAAAAGCACCCTCTATTTCAAAATGTCCCGTTTCATGGGCATATGCTTATCCACATCTTTTTAGCAAAAAAATAACTTTCTTTCTTAAACCTTCTTTTGCTGACCATGTCCTATTGCGAATATATGATTCAAATGGAAAAGCTATCAAGACATTAGTTAACAAAAGGTTGACGCCTAACACTTATCGGTTTTTTTGGGATGGAAGGGATGAAAACGGAGCGAAGGTGCACAGCGGAATATATTTTATATATGTGAAGATGGATAATAAAGAAGAAATTGAAAAAGTAGTTTTTATTAAAAAATAGAAGGAAGAGAAAATGAAAGGCAAGGGAATGCAGGGACACTTCCCATATTTCTCGAATAAGGAAACAGCCCCCGAGCTTACTCCCCAGGTTGCTTACCCGAATCGGGCGAGTCCACTCCCGAAGCTACTCCCCAACCAACTCCCGAACCCGCTCCCCAAGTTGTCCCCGAAGTTGCCTCCCAACCAATCCCTGAAGCAGCTCCCGAAGTAACTTAGGAAGCGACCCCTGAAGCTACCTCCGAGGTCACTCCCCAAGCCACCTACGGGGTCACCCCCTAGGTGATACCCCCTCCCTAAGCGAAAATTGACGTAACCGATGGACGACCAAGATGATAGACGAAAAATCGGGTCGATTTTAATTGTACTTATAAGTCACATTTCTGCTGGCACAAAAATACCAAAGATATTGCGGGTCTGTGGTTAAAATATTTTCCCTCTGTGTTTTCTGTGCTCTCTGTGGTTAAATCTTTCTCTGCTATCTCTGCGGTTAAAGTTTGTAATTTCTTATCACTGGATTTTGGTTGACTTATTTTAATATCGGGATTATAATTTATAGAGGAAATAAATGAAGAAATATGCCTTTATTCTGGCGGTGCTATTTTTAATCCCAACCCTTTTATATTCAGCCAATGCTTTAATCTGGGAATATGACACCCTGGATATTTTTTATGACCCAGTCCGTGCCGAGTCGGTTGATTGCCCGCACTGGATTGAAAAAGCTTTAATCGATAATGGACATACTTTTGAGACTTATCCTTTTTTGCCTTCCGACTTAACTCCGTACGATGTAGTTTTTGTTACCATCGGCTGGGTTCGGTGTTGAGGGGATAATTCAAGAATTGCTCCGGCGGAGCAAGATCGATTAGCCGAATTCTTACAATCGGGTAAAGGGCTTTATATCGAGGGAGTTGACTTCGGCATGGAAAATAGCAGCACCGACCTCTATTCCTATTTTGGCTGTAATTTTGTTAGTAATGGCAGCACCTCTTTTTTTGGTAACGTTATTACACTCACCGGTCAATCCGGCTCGATTGCTGAAGGTAAAACTTATAATTATCTTTATCAGCAAGGTCCTGACCATTATGTTGATGCAATCAGTTCAAATGGCGGAACGATTTTCTTTATTGACCAGACTGATACCGGTCGAGCCGTTAGTTATGGCGGACCGACCAATAGTTACCGTGCCATCCATTCGACCATAATCTTTGGGGCATTGCAGGAAAGCCTGAATACCCGAAATGAATTGATGGCAAGTTATATGGAATACCTGACCGGATTAACCGGAATTAAAGACGAACCCAAACCAATTAATTTAGGTGCAAATAATTTGGAAATTTACCCGAATCCATTTGCTGCTACAACTAATATTCAATGGAATAATCCATTATCATCGAAAACCAATATTAAAATTTATAACCAGTCGGGTCGAATTGTTAAGAAGTTAATAAATCGTCAAAGATTACCAAACCGGGTCGGAATCCAGTGGGATGGCAAAGATGATTTTGGACGAGTCGCTAAACCCGGTGTCTATTTTGTTCGATTTAGTACCGGTGCCTCCGCCCTTACCAAAACTATCATTAAAACCGATTGATTTAAATTTTCAGATAACCTTCAAAACCCAACCCAATATTCCCCCGCCCAGAATTAACCAAATTGGGTCTAATTTAAAACGGACGAGTAAAAGGAAACTAAGAAGCGCTAAAATCCCTGCCCAATAATTAAGGATACTATTCTTTCCAATAAAAACGGTTGCGGCTAAAATCATGCCGACAATTGCCGGTTTAACCCCAGCCAAAAAATCCTGCACCAAAGGTTTATCTTTAATCTTTTGGTAAATTTTAATCAGCAGCAGTAAAATAAAAAAAGACGGCAAAAAAATCCCCAGCGTGGCGATAATTGCTCCGAAAATTCCCAGCACCTTGTAGCCAACAAAAGTAGCGGTTATCGCAACCGGACCCGGCGTAATCTGACCTAAAGCGACACCGTCAATAAATTCTTTAGCGGTTAACCAATGCCTTAAATCGACCACTTCGTTCTTGATAAACGGGATGGCGGCAAAACCACCGCCAAAGATAATTGCCCCGATTTTGAAAAATACCCCAAAGAGTTCAAACGCCCGGGCAATTGCAGCAATAAAATTCTTGGGCGGCAAGACCTCGGTTTTTGTCGGCAGCGCCAGAATAGTTGTACTCCAAAGCATAAGTAATAAGCTTATTATTGGAATATTTTTCTTTTTGCCATAAAAAATAATTCCTAAGATACCGCAAACTATTACGGTCAAAAGCACATCAATTTTGACAACCAGGGCGATAAAAGCAATTGCGGTGATGAGCAAGGCGCGCCAGTTTCTAACATTGGCTTTACCGATTTCTAAACTCGCCCAAAGCAAAATCCCGGCGATAACGGGCTGGATACCAGAAAAGATGTGCTGTAAAATTAGAATACTCTGAAATCTAAAATATAAAAAACTGAGGATTATCATTGCCAGAAAAGACGGGAAAAGAAAGGCAAGAACCGAAATTATCATCCCGTTCAATCCTCTTAAATGGTAACCGATGTATTCAACATAGTTGGGCACAAATGGACCCGGTGTCATCTGCCCCATGGCTACCGCAATACTCAATTCATCGTCGGTAATCCATTTGAGTTTCTGGACAATATTTTGTCGAATCAATGCCAGCATCGCTACCCCGCCCCCAAAACCAATCGTTCCGATTTTGAGAAAGACTAAGATTAGATCTTTAATGCGGACTTTCGGCACGATTAGATATTAAGAAAAAGTAAAAGTATATCAAGAAAAAAAAGGCGGGTTGCAACCCGCCCTTTTTAAATTAACTAGACTTATTCGGAATCCGGATAAGACTCATTCTGACGTTTCACAATATAAGGCAAAGCCCAGGCTCGGCAATTGTAAACCGCCAAACTATCACCCCAAAGCGTCTGCCAATGAATCGCATCAATCGCCGCCGAACGAGCTTCCGGTGCCGTATAAGAAACATCGGCATCGGCACTAATTATCCAGGTTCGCTCAAAAGTGTAAGTGCCGGTACGGAAAAATGGTTCACGTTTGCGATAAGGTCGTACTCTGCCGCGGTGTAAAAATACCCAGGCTGAATCATTCGGCACCTGAATCGTTACCGTCACCTTTACCGTATCATTAGGATAAAAAGTCGGCAATTGTTCTTTGGTCAGTAACGTATCGGGATTGGAAATTTCAAAAGTGTCACCGCTTGGGATAGCTATTGCTTTTATATTTAAAATCGTAATCTGGGGATTACCATTTTTCGTCCAGATGTCTTTAGGTGAAATTTTACGGATATGCCAACGGTCGCTGCTCTTGGTCAGATAGACGGTTCGAATACCGGTATCATTAATCGGTCTAAAATACCGAACAGGATTTTGTTGATCGTTGATAACCACGAAATAACCAGTAGCACTGGTACCAATTGTTGCAGTCGCAATTGTGTCTTTAATCTCCACCGAAATATGCCGAGTAAAAGAATTTATCCTTCTTACAAATCTGACCCAAGGAATTGTCATCGTATCGGGCATTGCTAACATTAGACTCGTTTCCGGTGTCGTGTCATTGTCTTCAAAGGCACGCGACTGGTCTTCATCCGTATATACCGAGCTCTGAAGTATATCTTTTATATCGTCTTCATCTTGGTTTTTTCCCTTACAGCTAATCGCCAAAATGTTAGCCCCGAGAAAGATTATTGTCAGTATTATTAGATATTTTTTCATCGTGTCCTCCCTGGTTTTCCTTTCGGCTCTCCCCTCTCTCTCCATTCTCTAACCTTCTGAATCATATCGCGCATTTCTTCGTCAAATCGAATCTGGAAGAGGATGAGCCGTACCTGTTGTTCTGGAGTAAGGATTTTGCGCATTTCTTTTTTTAAAGATACCTCCTTTTTATGGAAACTTTCCTCTAATTCGAATAGTTTATCAACCTCGGCGTTAATTTCCCCGGTTGCTTTTGCGCCTTTCTTTAATAAATTCGCCAACTCACCGATTAAGGCTTGGCGTTGCTGGTTGAACGCGTCTCTTGCTTCCTTCAATTCATTGACCTTTGGGAAGAACTTGATGCTTTGTTCGTCCGTCAGTTTTAGTTCTTCGATTAATCGAACCTTACGCAAAGTCTCAATCAGTTCTTTTGGCTCACGCCGTTCCAGCGGAGGGGGTTCATCAACCGCCGGGGGTAGCGGTTGAGCTAAACCGATAATTATTCCCAAATAGAGCAGGGGTATTACCTTTTTCATTTTCATCACCTCCATTTATAACATCTTCTCTATTTTTTGCACTAACTGCGACTTCTCCTCATCGGTCAGACTCTTAACCAAATCACTGATTTCAGTCTGATTGATTAGATAGTCTTCAATTTTATCAACCGCGGTTGAATCAAAGCCGGTTAATACTTCATTCAAAGCCGCGCCATTACCATTTGTTCCAAAATAGTTGAGCACGAACTCGCCACTTAGAGATAGTGAAGGTGAAGTAAAGATTTTGGACACCAAATTCGTCTGCTTGACATCCGAGGATTTAAGTTTCATTGTCACAAAGAAAATAAGAATCGAAGCAGCCGCCAGAGCGGGCACTAATCGTGGCAATAACCACCACATTCGTCTTTGAGGTAATGGTCTGGTTTGGGTGTGCCGAATCTTGTTGCGAACTTCGGATAAGAATTTCCCCTGTTGCTCGGGCTCAAGTTCGATTTCGGGCAATTGGCTAAATAAGTCCATCGTCTTTTTTAATCCTTCGAGTTCCTTTTGGCAAATCGGACAGGTCTTCATATGATTTTCAATTGACCGGTTCAGATTATCCGGCAATTCACCCACCCAATATTCCAAAAGTTTCAATTGTATCTCTTTACAATTCATTTTAGACCCACCCTTGCAAAAGATTACGTAACTTTCTCACCGCATGAAAATAATGTGCTTTTACTGCACCCGAAGAACAACCAACTACTTTAGCGATTTCGTTATTCTTTAATCCCTCGTATTGGCGCAAAAGAAATACCGCCCGTTGCTGCTCTGGTAATTCACTGATTGCCGATACCAGTGCCGATTGTAGTTTCTTTCGACGTAAATCGGCTTCCGGGGTTTCACGTGCTGGTAAGTTCATGACAATTCCTTCACCAATATCTTCAAGGCTAATGGTTTTTGACCGCACTGATTTCTTACCAAAGTTAATACATAAGTTAACGCAAATCCGATAGAGCCACGTATAAAAGGTCGATTTCCTTTTAAACTTAGGCAGCCCATTATAGGCTTGAATGAATGTATCTTGAGCCAAATCCCAAGCATCCTCATTATTATAAACCATTCGATATGCCAGGGAATAAATTTTATTCTGGTATTTTCTAACCAATTCATCGAAACAACCTTCTTGACCGTTCTGAAACCTTGAAACCAATTCACTGTCTTCATACATCTTATCATTTATCATTTAGACAATATTCAATGGAAAAGGTTTAATGATAAAATAAGAAATGCCGGGAGCCGGAATTGAACCGGCACAGTCTAAAAGACCGAGGGATTTTAAGTCCCTTGCGTCTACCAAGTTCCGCCATCCCGGCAACAAAGCAGATAAGAGACACAAGATGACAGATAGAATTCAGGAACAATCTATCATCAATCTTTGCGAGCGTTTTAAGGCGGCACAGGGATTTGCACCCTGGAATAGCGGTTTTGCAGACCGCCGCCTTAGCTACTTGGCTATGCCGCCAAAAAGGCAGATACTAGTGAGTTGATGTTACAGGATAGCATTGTTTACTAACACCTAACCCCTAATTCCTGCCCGGTAAAAGCGGGAGACGAGATTTGAACTCGCGACCCTCACCTTGGCAAGGTGATGCTCTACCAGCTGAGCTACTCCCGCATTGGCCCCAACGAGGATCGAACTCGTATTTTCGCCTTGAAAGAGCGATGTCCTAAACCATTAGACGATGGGGCCGGCACAATCTATAAATTATTAAAATTTACCGTGTTGTCAATACTTTGTTTAGACAAAATCCGGTATTTTTGTTTTGGGGGTTAAAGTAACAATATGTCTAATATAGGTATACGTTCCGATAATCGAAAATCTCCGGCGTTTTGAGGATATCCGAAAATAGACGATTCGCTACATTTTGTGTCTGTTGATTACGAAAATCATCCACTGTTGTATTGTTAACTTCTATTCGCTCATCGCAGTGGAGAATGAAACTTCCAAAATCGGCGGTTATCACTCCCGAAGTTTCTTTTGGTTTTAACGCGTAAAGGGCACCGGCGAACTCAGCCCCTTTAGCACCACGGCACCGAGTAAAAGAGCCAAATGAATCTTGATGTAATTCAATCGTAGAATCTCCTTGAACAATTTCGGCAAATGATTTACCGGCAAATATCTTTTTGTATACTTCCTCCGCCACCGCCCGAATCCTGTCTTTATCTTTATCTTTTTTAATTCGCCATTCGATTATCTGTTTTACCCGGTCTATCGGTTGATAGCTTGCTTTATCGATTCCCTCTAATCGGAAAAGATAATAACCTCCTCGACCTCGCATCGGTTCCGATAATTCTTGGTTTTTTGCCTTTAGCGCGAAATCTTGAAGTTGTGATGTGGCAAATAGCCCTGAGAAATTAACTGGCTTGCCTTTCATCACTCTCGTTTCACGCGGGACTAAACCAAAATTTTGGGAAAGGGTGTCAAAATTTTCATGCCGAGCAAGCTCTAAAAACTTATTCATACTATCTTGAATGGTTGCCGTAGTAGAAGAAGTCATTTTGATTTTGATAACAATTCTCTTCAATTTAATACTGTCCTTTTTCTTTTCTGATAAATTAATGACTTGCCAACCCTCAGGACTAAAAAATGGCTTACTAATCGTCCCTGGTTTCAACGAATCAATTACGCTCAAGGTTCTAGCATCGAAACTGTTTTTAGCAAACCAGGTTGCCGTAGTGTCCTCCGAATTATCCGAAAAATCTCTTATTAAAAGTGAAAAATCTTCTTCCGGTTTGATTGTAGCATAAACGTCTTCAATTTGCCTTTGGGCATCGATTGAATCATCCGCGGTAATCTGGCGCGGGAAGAATACAAATTTGAGACGTCGCACCTCGGGAATTTCATATTCCTTTTTGTGTTTTCCATAATATTCAGTAAGTTCTTTTTCGGAGGGGACGTATTGTTCTTTAATTACTTTTGGGCTAAAATATAGATAAGTCACCTTAATACTGGTATTTTCTCGAGCTAGAGCATCCTGAATTTCACCGTTCGTTACCCGATACATTGCGTTTAGGTCAATACGCAGTTTCTCTTTTGGTAGCATATCAACCAAATCTCGAGCATACACCATAAAATAAGATCGATTTTCTGGACTAGACAGAATATTCAGATATTTTTGTTGGTCAAACTTACCGTCGGTCATAAGTTCTGGACGGTCGCGCAATTCGGGTGGCGGGTTAGCTTTCATAATCTCATAAACCTCGGCATCCGTTACTTTTATTTTTTCCTGCTTTAAAATATCCCCCCAGACTTTCTCGTTAACCAGATATTGCCAAGTTTGATTATGAAGATTTTCACGGTCATCTTCGGATAATTCTCGAATTTTCTTGTCTTTTAAATATTTATAGGTGAGAAAATCTAAAGTATTTTGGTATTCTTCTCGTGTTATTATTTTTTTGCCGATCTTGCCATAAATACCCTTTTCCCAGTAACCTCGGTTACTTCTCGTTCTATAACGTAACATCTGCCAGATTTCGCTTCCCAAGAATCCAGCCACAAAGCTCACCGCAACAATAAACATAACGATTTTAACGCGTTTTCGCATTCGGCTAAGCATAAGGTATATATATTAATAAATATTTTTCCAGAGTCAATAAAAAACTGGTTAAGCATAATTCTATTGACGAATCGCCAGTTTACTCTAAAATTTAATTAAGATGCATACAAAAATCGTCAAAATTAAACGACCCGACGATACTAATATCATACTAGGTCAGTCGCACTTCATTAAAACAATAGAGGACATTTACGAAGCGCTGGTTAACTCAGTACCTAACATCAAATTCGGCATCGGCTTCTGTGAATCATCCGGGCCTTGTTTAGTTCGAACCGAAGGTAACGACCATGAGTTGTTGAAACTTGCTGGTGAAAACGCTTTGAATATTAGTTGCGGGCACTCATTTATCGCAATCATCCGTAACGCCTACCCAATTAATGTCCTCAAAGCAATAGAAAATGTTTATGAAGTTTGCAATATTTATTGTGCGACCGCCAATGCCGTCGAAGTTGTAATTGCCGAAACTGAAATGGGCAGGGGAATTTTGGGCGTGATCGACGGTGAAAAATCAAAAGCGATTGAAACCGAAAAGGACAAACAAGAACGTCACGCGTTCTTAAGAAAGATCGGTTACAAGTTATAAACGCAAAAACTAACTTCAACCGTTACAAGCTATACTCACTTAGAGACCGTCTAACTATTTGATGTTATCCGAGGAATCGCCAAATAATCAAGACAAATTAATCGACCACCCATCTTCTTCACTTTTATTGGTAATTATAATCAGCCTGGTCCTAATTTTGGGTTTGCTGGCAATCCCTTTTGGGATTTTTCTGATTGGTAAGATTAGATTAATCGGTGCAATTTTTATAATTGGTTGTGCTTTTTTAGCGTTATTATATACAAGTTTAACCCTGCTCGCACTCGGAACAACAAAATATTCTTTAAATCAAAAAGGAATTGATATTAGATTCGGTATTTGGCATAGATATTTCTCCTGGGGGGAATTCAACGATTTCTATCAACACAAAGAAAATTTTGCTTTTAAGGTAAACACGCCCGGGGCAACCCCTTGCGTGAGATTAAATAATGCTGTAGTACTGAAGATGAAAAATGGCAAAATTATCTATCTTACCCCTAAGGATTCATCTCAGATGATTAATAAACTTGGTGGATTTATTACTAAATCAATTACGATTGCTTGAAAAAATAAATCCTTATTCAACCGTAACACTTTTCGCTAAATTTCTCGGCTTATCAACATCGCATCCGCGGAAGACAGCGATATGATATGCTAAAAGTTGCAAGGGCAAAGCAACTAATAGCGGTGTAAAGTATTCTGGCACATCCGGTAAATACAGAACTTCCTCGGCTAAATCTTTTAAACTATTATCGCCTTCTGTCCCGATTGCAATTATTCTACCTTTGCGCGCCTTGGTTTCGGCAATGTTAGAAATCATCTTATCATAAACTGAATCTTTAACCGCAATGCAAACCACCGGTACGTCTTCGGTTATCAACGAGATTGGTCCGTGTTTCATCTCACCGGCTGGATACCCCGCGGCATGAATGTAAGAAATTTCTTTCAGTTTAAGCGCGCCTTCTAAAGCCGACGGATAATTGATGCCGCGCCCCAGGAAAATGAAATCCCGAACTGATGATAGTCGCTTTGCGATTCTTTTTATTTCTTTGTCCAACTTTAGAATTTTATTCATGTGTCCGGCTATCTTTTTCGCTTCTTTCAAAATTTGCGCTGCTTCCTCTTTCGAAATGGTGCCGCGATATTGTCCCATATACAACGCTAAGATAAGCAACGTAAAGATTTGCGCCGTATAAGCCTTGGTTGAAGCCACCCCGATTTCCGGGCCGGCATCGATATACAATATACTGTCCGATTCGCGATCTAAAGATGAACGTTTCACATTAACGATTGAAATCGTCTTCATGTCTTTGAGTTTCGCTTCACGCAGTGCGGCGAGCGTATCCGCCGTTTCACCCGATTGGCTGATCGCAATCATTAAAGTTTCCTCATCGGTAATAAAATCCCGGGTTCTTAATTCCGAAGCAATTTCAACTACGGTTGGGATACGACAGAACTTTTCAAAAAAGTGTCTTCCAATCAAACCGGCATGATAAGAAGTACCGCAGGCTTGCATCAAAACTTTATTGAATTTAACTAAATCCTCGGGGTAAAATCGAAAATCCGGGTCCAAGACGATGTGGCTATTATGAAGCCGCCGAAGAATAATTTTAGCAATAACTTTCGGTTGTTCAAAAATTTCTTTACGCATGAAATGAGGATATTTGCCTTTCGAAACTTCTTTAGCATGGAAACCAATCGGTTGACTGGTACGGTTAACTTTCTTTTGGTCAAAGTCGTAAATCTGCAAACGCTCGTTGTTAATAACACAGATTTCCTTATCCATTAATGGGATTACTTGTTTGGCAATTCCGACTAAGGCTAAAGTATCCGAAGCCAGAATATACTCTTTTTTACCAATGCCGACCACCAAAGGACTTCCCATTTTTACTCCAATCAGCTGTCCCGGTTCTTTTTTTGAAATAACTGCTAAAGAATAACTACCTCTAAGTTCTTTAACCGCATCAAGCACGGCGCGCAGTAAACCATCGTGATAATGAGCTTCAATGAGATGAACGACGACTTCGGTATCGGTATCCGAAACGAATTTATGTCCGTCCTTACATAATTTTTCCTTTATTTCTCGGTAATTCTCAATGATGCCATTATGAACCATGGCAATAGTGTTGGTGCAATCACTAAAAGGATGGGCATTTTCATCACAAACTTTACCGTGAGTTGCCCAGCGAGTATGTCCAATGCCAATGGAACCGCCGAGCGGACGATCCGCTAATAAATCTTTCAATTTCTGCAATCGTCCGGCAACTTTTTTTATCTTAAGATCGCCATTTTTAATCGTCGCAATGCCACAAGAATCATAACCCCGATATTCCAAACGTTCCAAACCGACTAAAATTACGTTATCAATATACTTCTCACCAATGTAACCAACTATTCCACACATTTATTAACCTTCTACTAAGGCTTGTTTTACCTTAGCAATCAAATTTAAAGTATAATTTTCTGTCTCGGATTCAGCAATGATGCGGATAATCGGTTCAGTATTCGATGGTCGAATATGGATCCAGTAATCCCTACCCATTATCTTCAATCCATCTTCTTGATTGTACCGAGCAGGAGCAAAAGCCTTTTTTATTTTTGACTTTTTGCTTATCCAGTCTTTATTTTGATAGGGCAGTGAAACTTTTTGCATAAAATATTTAGGGATTTCTCGGGCAATTTCCGATAACGGCTTCTCTTGATCCGAAAGCAGATGAACTAAAATTGCCGTAGCGGTGATACCGTCACGGGTATAATTGATATCAGGCAAGATAACTCCGCCATTACCCTCGCCGCCGATTACGGCTCCAATTTCTTTCATTTTCAACACCACGGCTGACTCACCCACTCTGGTTCGATAGACCGGAACTGAAAACCTTGCCGCAATGTCGTCAACCGCCATGGTAGTAGAAAGATTAACTACAACAGGTCCTGATTTTTTCTTCAGGATGAAAGAAAGAGCCAACAAAATTGATGCTTCTTCGCCTAAAGCAAAACCAGTTTCATCAACGAAAGAAACTCGATCACCATCCGGGTCAAAGGCGATACCAAAATCAAGTTTCTTTTCTTTCACAAAATTAGATAAACTTTCCAGATTTTCGGCTCTTGGTTCAGGTTTACGAGGAAATTGCCCCGGTGGGACTGTCGCGCAAAACAGGTGAACCGGAGTTGAACCCAAAGTTTGCAGTAAAGAAGTAACCGCCGCCAAAGCCGCACCATTACAGGCATCAATGCCGACCACAAATTTCTTCACTGGAATGTCTCGGAAATATTCGGAACGGAGAATCTTTTTTATATGGTTATCGATTGCTTCCGGTTCATCTTTTATACCTTTAATCTCCAGCAAACCAGCACGCTTTAGATTCTTATTTTTTAATAACTGCTTAAATTGCTTTATTTCGTCTTCGGTTAAAAAGACCCCTTCTTTTGACACAAATTTCAAACCATTCCATTCGGCTGGATTATGGCTGGCGGTAACAACAATACCCCCAGCTAGACCGAGTTGTTTTACATTAAGCAACACCGTTGGCGTCGGACAAACCCCAACATTCACTACTTCACAGCCAACTGAAAGTAATCCGGAAGAAACCGCATGGAAAAACATTTCACTTGATGGACGACAGTCTCGCCCAACTGCAACGCTACCGCCACCTAAAAAAGATCCAAAACCAGCACAGATTTCAGCAATATATTCAGGGGTTAAATCCTGATTAACAATACCGCGTAATCCAGAAATCGAGAAGATAGGCTTACCCATTAATAAGGATTATAGCAAGTCAGTTTTGGGCGTCAAGCGTTGTATCAATGGTTAAATTTCCTTTTTCGTGGCTTTCGTGATTAAGCTTCTGTTTGTATTTATCTGTGGTTGAATTTTTTTCGTGCCTTCGTGTTTTCGTGGTTGAGTTCATTTCTGCCTTCTCTGTTATCTCCGTGTTCATCCGTGGTTAATTTTTATATTTCATTGGTCAATTCTAAGAATCGTTTAAAAGAGATTGCAGTCCAGGATTCGGATTGGACAGCACCCGAAGCAAGACTAATCATTACCACTTTTGCCGCCAAAAAAAGATTTCTTTAGGCATTTTAGCTGAAAAATAAGTAATACTTAAAGGTTTACCTAAAATCAACCTAAAATTTCTTCTAAGTCGTGCGTCGTAAAACGGTTAACGTAATTTCGTGCCTGATGGGGGGTACCACCTAGGGGGTGACCTGGTAGGTGGCTTAGGGGGTAGCCTCGGAGGTCGCTTCGGGAGTCGCCTACTAAGTCGGTTAGGGGATAGCTTAGGGAACGGGTTGGGAGACGGCTTAGGAGACAACTTAGGGAGCGACTTAGGGAGCAAGCTGGGGAACGGGTTAGGGAGTGGGCTGGGGGGTTGGCTAGGGGGCAACTTAGGGGGTCGGTTCGGGGGCTGGTTCCCGGTCTGAAAAATTCAGATAAACGCCGAGTAATCGTGAATGGACAAAAATTCCTCTCCCTTAATGAGCTTGTGCCAAAACTCAAAATTCGTAGTCCTGTTTTCTTCTGTTAATCTCATTTAATAAAATATCTCTTTCATGATAATTCTTATCATAGGAAAAACTTAATTGTCGTTAAAAATATCTTTCCTCGTTATAATATTCAATATTTACCTCTCCATCTTCTATTATCCTTGATACACCAGCCCCCTATTACACAATTTGCTCTTTATTATCCGCCATATCTTTATTAAATTATGCACCACCGCTATTAAGCTCCATTCCCCTTTAACCTTTTCCAGCCCCCTCAACAAAAATCGCCTAAACCTTAAATGACTCTTGATCAACCCTATCACCGGCTCTATTATACTCTTCCGTTCTGCCAATAACCCCTTATCCCTCACCATAACTCGCTCATACTCCGCTAAAAAATCCCTGTCCTTAAAAACCATCAGACTCCGCCCATATGACCCGCCTTTCCCTTTATAACATCGCCCCCTTAAAGAACATCTCAGGCAATCTTCTCTCTTTGCCCCATAAACAAAATATTCTTTCCCCCGATTCTTTTTTCCGCTCCGCAATTTTAACCATTTTCCTCCCGGGCAAATATACCCATCACTTCCTTTTTCATACTTAAAATCTTTAATATCAAATACCTTATTCTTCCCCCGACTCCTCTTTACATCAGTCTGCTTCGGCACTACACAACTCTTGCCCTCGCCCATCATTTCTTTTATCGCATTCGTTTCAAAAAAACATGCATCCGCCACAACCTTGGTTACTTCTTTACCTAAATTCACTTCAGCTGACTTTACCCGTTCTTTAAGCAATTCACCGTCATCCGAGGGCTTCGTCACAACATCAGTCTCAACTATTATGCCAGTTCTATCAACACTCAATTGACTATTGTAAGACAAATGCTTCCCATGCCCAATATGTTTCATAAACCTGGCATCTTTATCGGTTAATGATACTTTATCCCCACCGGCTTCTAACGCTTCTTTACACTTTGCGATCTTTTCTTTTATCTCCGCCAATTTCTCGACCTTAAAGAATTTCCGATTCTCATCACCCATTTCTTTGTCTTCTTTATTATCCAAATCCCCAGCCTCGTTTAAAATCGCCTCCGCTATCTTCTCCAATTTCTGTAGCTTCTCCGATGTTGCAATATTCTTATCATTAGCATTGGCATAAACCTTTGAGCCATCAGAAAATATTATACTATCGAAACCAATTCCTACCGTCTCATATAAACGCAAGGTCTCTTTTAATAATGCTTTTAAAGCCGAAATATTATTCTGTCGGAATCGAGCAATGGTCCGATAATCAGGATGCAAATTACCGGTTAACCAGATATAGGCGATATCTTCATAAGTCTTTCTTTCGAGGACTCGACTCGACCTTTCACCATTAGAATATCCATGAAGAATGATTTTGAGTAGCAGTTTTGGCTCATAATTAGGTCTTCCGGTAAGGTCATTATTTTCTTCTATTCCCAGTGTTTTAGTATCAAGACTTTCAACAAATAAATCGATTATTC
>Ga0315291_10001864_pt1 | contig 27873 bp, 28 predicted proteins | sample YL17G12_20_MG_FD_203070 | JGI IMG/M metagenome (GOLD analysis project Ga0315291, IMG submission 203070) | Sediment microbial communities from Yellowstone Lake, YNP, Wyoming, USA - YL17G12_20 | ecosystem: Environmental > Aquatic > Freshwater > Lake > Sediment | place: USA: Wyoming | collected...
ATGTCCAATATGACCTCTGCTTCCTCTATCCCAGCCCTCTCGGCGATCTCGGCCTCCACAACCTTCCTCTTATTGTAGTCAGTCAATTCGAAGAGTGAGTCAAGATGCTTGCCCAGAATCTCGCCGGTCGTTATCGAGAATGCTTTCTTGTATAGCTTCCTGTACTGGAGCATCGTCATGATTCTACCTGAATCTCCGCCCAAAGAGATGAGCTTCGCAGATAGGCTGCAGTCCGTGTCCGCCTGTAGGTTGCTCAGAACGCTCTCGTCCGCCATCTCCACTGCTTTGCAGAGCATCATTTCGGCAATTCGCACGGTCTTGTGAAAGTACACTGAAGTGTACATGAGCGCTCTGGCGACAAGAAGGCCCTCGACGGCCACCATCCCGCTCTTGTCGACCACCAGGTCCCCATGGAAAACGCCAATCGTCTGGAGAAGCCTATCGAGATCTATCGTTCCGTGGGCAACGCCGGTGTAATACGCGTCCCTGAGCAGGTAATCCATCTGGTCTGCATCAACAGGGCCGTGGATCATCTGCCTTAGATAGTTCTTCTGCCCGAAGTGCGCCTGAGAATCCTCTATCTCCAACTGGCTCTGCCCGACCCCCCCAGGACCGTTCGAGGGCACGATCAAGTCTGCAACGGTCTCCGGAATAATGCCAGCTGAGCTCAAGAGCTCTGGAATGGGTTCCATCTTGCCCAGGACATCAATAGCGGAATCCGAGACTAGGTCGGCGTCACCGAGGATTGCCGATCGAGTCACGTCCATGTGCGTGAGATTGAGGCGGTTCTTTATGACCGCTTCGAGCGTGTGAGAGAATGGGAGATGCCCCAGATCGTGCAGCAACGCAGCAGCCAGAACCTGCGTTTTCTCATCGATCGGGAGCTCAAGAGAATTCGCCATCTTGTTGGCGATGTGATATGTTCCCAACGAATGTTCTAGCCGTGTGTGATTCGCGCCTGGAAAAACAAGATGAGCAAGTCCAAGCTGGTGCACCCCATGCAATCGCTGCATTTCAGGTCGCTCGAAGATTTTGAGAAAAATCCCTTCGAGCCTCACGCTGCCGTGAACGCCGTCATGTATGACCTTGAAGCCAGACACCGAGTGAAAATTATTGCTGACCTATTTATAATTATTGTCTCCGAGCATTCAGCAATTAAGCTGGAACAGTATATCGGGTTGGCGGAGAACCTGCAAGCAGCAGAGCGATCTAAGTAAAGCCGCCCTTGATTTTCTGTCTGTCCACTTTTATACCATTCGGAGTGACGACGATGATGTTCTTGCCGATGGCAGCAACGTCACCGTTTATATCCCTCGACACCGCCTTCAGTTCGTTCGTGATCCTCTTGAGGGTGAGGGAGTCGTTCGATAGCGCGGAGTAATCTATCAGTAGAATATTGCCGTTGTACACAGGTTGGGTCACAGCTGAAAGATCCTCGTATCGATATATCTCAGCGTACTTCACCATCCCTTTGCCTTGGAGCGGATTGGTCTCATCGAAGCTCAGCTGCCCTAGGTCAATGTACTGATCAGTCTCAATAGTCTGGATTTCTTCTTTCGCCCTTCCAAATGGCTTTTTCAATAATGGCATCGCATCCCCGTTCGAGATAATGGTCTGACTGGTTATTAATCTTTCTCAGCGGCGATTGCTCAGACGCGGTACTGAGTTCCATTCGTAATCAAGTCGGTAGAAGTCGGTTTTCACCACATGGAAGAAGCTCTAGATGGTCTGCCTGAGCAAGCAAAGGCCATCATATCTTGAAAACCTTTGAGCGGTCCTTCCCGTGTCCCTCCTCCTCCAACTGCTTTTGGCAATTATGACAATAAAAATATCCTGTGGAGTCCTCCCTGAAGAGATCGCCTTCGCCCTGAGTGAAGACCTTAGCGCATCTGTGACATCGGAACTTCGTAGGCGATTGCATCGCCGCCTCCTCGTCAGGACCGTATACCTCAGATCTCGGCCTTCTTTTCTTGACGGTCATCTCAATCGTCCCTATGAGATGGACAAATTCGCACGTGCATATTACCTTCGGGGACGATATCCAAGTCACTCCTCTCCATACTTCCAAAGCTTGTCCCCGACGAAATGTATGCTCTTCACTGCCTTGCCTGGCAGTTTCTTGGCCATATCAGGGGCTGAAACGAGCGCCTTGCCGATGGCCAAAGGAACCTTGTTCTTGACATCCCTTATCCATACGAAATCGTTCTCTTTGATTTCCGGATCCGATTCCACTATACCAGGGGCCATCACGTCCGCACCCTTTGAGACATATGGGACCGCGCCCATGTCGACAGTGACGTATGCTTTCGGCGGCTTGAATCTAAGCAGACCTCGTACGGTCAGGAAGGCTTCGTTGTCTATGACGATGGCAAGCGTCTCGCCGTTGACGAAGATGACGTCGAAATCGTTGCTCTCCGCCCGATCGACCGTGTCCGTCGGGCCGAAGACGTCAATTCCGACCCTGCACGATATCTCATCCGCAAGAGCCTTGATCTCCTTCTCCCTCAGTCTGTGGCGTTTTCTAATCCGAATCTCCGCCATGCAGAGGCGATTGATGGAGGACCTAAAAAGCTTTGCAGGAGCTCAGTGTTTCTTTCTTCCGAACAGGCGTCGCAGTCCGCCCTTGTCCTTCGATTCTCTGTCGGATTCCTGAGCCGCGATGTCTGCTCTCTCATCGTGAACCGGTTCTGGAGACGCCTCTGGAGCCGCAACGACCTGCGCGATTGGTTGAGGCTCGGGCGTAGCCTTCATCGTTACAGGAACGCTCGATTGACGCCCTTCGGATATGTCCCTGGCAACATCCTCAAGTTCATCCATACCAGCGGTTGAGAAGTCGGCCCCGCAGAATGGACATACGTTTGCGTTCGAAGCGATCCTCCGATCGCATATTGGGCACTCAATCTCCAATGACTCCGAATCCATCGGGTGACTCCTGGGAGAAGCATAAAGCTTACTAGATTTAATTGTTGCGGTGCGAATTCTCGTTTCAGCAAACCAGTCAATGATATCTCTGGATAATTCAATGAAGATTCGAGATGGAGACCCCCGGACATGCTGTCTCTTATCAAATCGCGAACCACGGCAGAAAGGGTTTTAATCCAGAACTTCATTGAGCAAAGCCATGCGCTGGGGATTGCTGGCGGTAAGACTTGGGATCATTGCGGTAAACATTGTGATCGCTCTGATCATCATATTAGCCGTGATTCCGTTGGCAACTGGCGGTCTCGATGTGAATGTTCCGAGCTCGAACGAGTCGAGTTGGACACTCGATGGTCAGGTTCTGCATCTTTCAGCTCCAGTGAGCGTTTACAATGGAGGATTCTACGACATAGAGGATTTCTCGTTGAGAATGCAAGTTGTGGACGAAAGCGGAAACGAGATAATGGACGATCGATCGATCCCCGCGAACCTCAGGTCAGGTAAGACGACTGATGTCCCCCTTCAACTCAGCCTTGATATCGGAAATGTGAGTCAAGAAGCGAAAAGGAAGATAGTCTTCGAGGGCGCCTCGTATAACATCTCTCTCAGTATTGAGGCCCATTACATCATGAAATTGATGAAGCTGGGAATAGCGGTCGAAGATGAAATGCGTTGGGACCCTCTGATAAATGAGTACAGGATTGATCAAAGCCAGATACGCTACGAGTATTCCGGATCTCAGATAGTGATGATTGTCCCATACTACATTTCTACGTCCCAAATGGTGTATGGCTATGTGATCAACGTGACTTCGGAGGTTAGGAACTCGAATTCCGTGCTGGGCACAGGATTCGCCCCAGTGCCATTGACACCGAGCCTCAATGGCAAATTGCGCGAATTGCCTGTCGTGTTGAGCCAGGAAGCCTATGTTTGGCTTGCGACCCACTCCGAGACACTGACAATAAACCTTAGACTCGACTTCATGGGAGCCAGTGCAGAGGAGAGCGTCCAGTATTACTGGAACGCTCCACCTTGAGGGGATGAAATGAACGAATTCTCTCTGAAGGATGGAAAGATCAGGGGAGGCCTGTTCTCTGCGATCGGAGCCAGCCTGAAGTACGTCGTAGTACCTATCATAATCTTCACCGTGATCACAGGTGTCTTGAGCGCCGTGAACGAGTTCAACGAGAACCTCGGTCTGAAGATGGTCAACGACATGAGGAACATGGCGTTGATGCTCGGCCTGCCGATCGTATTTCTCAGCTTCTTCCGGGGCTACTATCCAAAGGGATCGTATTCCAGGTTGACGTTTGCCATCGCCACGACGATAATGATCTGCGTATGGATCTGGTTTGTGATGCAGGGTGGGAAGTTCCAGCTTTCAGCGTCACGCGCTGATTTAAACATGGACCTTTCGGGTCTCGTTCTATTGTTCGTTATCGCTGCCGCCATCGGTGGATTGTACTTTGTCGCAGAGTTGTTCTCCTACAGAAAGGAATACCTCGCCAGGAAAGTCACGCCAGTCGGATCCCCTACTGAGCAGTCGGTGATCGAACCGCCGAAGAAGGATGAACCTCAGACGGAGCAGATTCCTTCACAGGACCCCCCAAAGATGGAATGATACGGAGAGCAAGGGATCTCTCTAGTCGTTCGGGAACTGTGAAGGCAGAGAGAGACGACAAGCTTCTGAGGTGTGACATGATGCCACCACTCCGCCGTGGGAGGCGACGGATAGGTCGGTCTTGACGCGTCCCCCGTCCGCACTATTTCGAATGTTCGGGTCGATCACCATCACGAATGCGAATGAAAGTAGGGGGAATAGATAAATACTGAAGCGAATGTAGCCGAGGAAAGCAAGGAGAGTGCTATTTTGGGCATAAGCATAGCAATTAGCGAACTGGACAGTGTTGATTCGCTCTGCAAGACCAAGAAGACTTCAATTCTGAAGGTCCATCTGGATTCTGTGACGGGATTTGAGCGATATGCCGAATTCGACATGGTCATAGCACCGGAGGACGCCAGGAAGGTCCTGGGCGCTGACTGGGAACCGTTCCTAAAGAGAAACCGATTCGAGGACGGGATGGAGAGGATCTATCTAGAGAAGGTCAAGAACGAACAGGACAGACAGAAGCTGCTGCCTTCGGCGAAGAAGCTCTACAATGGGTGGATATCATTGATCAATCCCCCGGACGGAGTGAAGCAAGACATAATGGCCAAGGCTGACAAGGACAATCGCTTGACGGATTGGGACATGCTGAGCTTCGATGAGCTGAATGAGACGTGCGGACGCTGCCCGCTCTCGTGGGACAACAAGAGAGGATGCATAGGCACTTTCGGACCCGAGAATAGCCTGTTGCCGTCGATAGCGGAGAAGAATGGGTGCAAGACGATCGCCAATGTCCCAAGATACGCCAAAGATGGGACGAAGCTTAGCCCAGATGACGCGAAGCGCCTCTTAGATGAGGTCAAAACACTCAGAGAGAAGCTCCCGCTTGAGGGCAAGGTAATGGTCCGAAGATACAGCGGCGTCCTCGATAGGCTCGAAGCAGTGGCCAACACATGCATTAGGTTCGGGACGAGGTTCTACTTCGTGTGAAACCGTCATTTGCCAGGAGGCAGATGACCACAGACCATGCAAGTGTCCACTTTACATATTTCTATCGTATCCCAATGACCATAGAGAAGGTCTCCGACCATCAGTCTTGAGAGAAGCGGCTCGGCCAGTCCCGTGATCAGTTTGATCGCCTCTGTCGCCTCCAGTATTCCGAACAGACCAGCCGTCACTCCGATTATTGGGAAAATTGGCTTCTTCGGAGGTTGTATGGGGAACAGACACTTCAGGCATGGCGTCTTTCCGGGGACGATCGTGGTGATCTGGCCATTGAATCCTTCCACCGCGGCATGGACAAATGGCACTCCACTACGCACGCAGAAATCGTTCAGAAGGTAGCGCGGAGAGAAGTCATCTAGGCAGTCTAGGATCACGTCCGCTTCGGCGAAGACATCTTCGATGTTGTCCACCGTGACCTTGATCTTCTTTGGAACGATCTCGATGTCCGAATTGAACTCTCTGGCTTTCCAAGCGGCAGATTCGACCTTCGATCTACCTTCCTTGACATCCTTTTCCCAGTGCAGGACCTGCCTGTTGAGATTCGATATGTCCGGGGCCTGAAAGTCGGCAAGAATGATCCTTCCGACACCAGCCGCCGTCAGATAGATAGTCGCAGGCGAGCCGAGCCCGCCGATGCCCATAATCCCAACGGTGGCGTCTCGGAGCTTTCTTTGTCCATCCTCTCCGATTCCCTCGATCAAGATCTGCCTGGAGTACCTCTCCAATTCTCGAGACGACAACCCGCCTGTTTTCAATTCGACCGCCCCCGCGATAACCTCGATCGCACTTGTTGTTGTTATCGAATGCAAGAAGACAGCAAAAAAGGTTTCCAGAGCTCGAACGTTGAGCCTACGAAGGTCGCTGTGGTATCTAGGAAAGCCTCTGTCATGTTCTTGAGACGAACCTCTCGGCAGGATCCCGTTACTGCTTCTTGCTGAAATACCACTTGTACAGCAGGGCCATGTCCCTTGGGAAGATGGAGACCTTGTCCCCGTCCGATATCGTCCTTTTTGGCCCGGAGTAATCGTTGTTCACGAATAGATGACTGACCTCATCCTCTCGGAGGTCTAGAAGCTTGAGAATGTCGGAAATGCTCTGGACTTTCCCATCGTCAACCTCCAAGATACCTACGATGCCTGTCCCGTCCGTGCCGGGCGCTCTATCCTTCAATGTTCCAAACAGCTTGATCTTCACCGTCAATTCTCCACTCTCCTTATCCACCAGCGAGGACAGGGAACACCGCCATCCTGTCTCCCTCGGTGAGCTTCGTCTCTAGGCCGGCGAGGTAGTCTATGTTGGTGCCGTTGACCATGACCTTGATCTTATCCTTGAGCTGCCTTTGATGATAGTCCTCGAATATCTCCGGCTTCAACTTCTCGAACATGGTCACGAGCTTTTCCAAGGCGGACATCACCGTATCTACCTTTAGGTCGACCTCTCCAGTCCTGGAGATATCCTGCAGCGTCGCGAACATCTTGACTCTGACCATTTTATCTCATCTTCTGAAGAGTAAAATAGAAATGGAAAAGAAAAGGGTTTCGGACGTCGTCCTGCTACTGATCGGGAAAGACCCTGTCCAACTCCGCGTCCGACACGTCAAAGACGACGTTCTTCGGCGGAAGCGCCTCGGTCCGCATGAACTCCGGCGGCCTGTCGTGGGCCTTCGTTAGCCCTGCGGCCTTGTTGAACTTCCTCTCGATATCGAGCACCTTGGCGCCGAGACCTACGGCATCGCTAACCGTCCACTTGGTCCCTAGGACACCATTGCAGGATTCGACCATTCCCTCCAGACCCTCCGGGATGTCCAGAATAGCGAAGGCGATGAACAAACAGTACCCGCTCGTATCGATGAGAGCGGTGGCCTGCTGCAATCCCCTCGACAGATCGGCCTTCTTCGTGTCCAGCGGATCGACCTTGCCTCCGACGCCTAGTATCTCCGGTGCGATCGCGTAACCCGCCGTATGGTCGGCGCCCATCGGCGTCGTCATGTAGGTTACCCCGATGCCTTTGATCGGCCTCGGATCGTAGGCTGGCATTCCCTGGCCCTTGGAGGTCGGAATCCTCGTCACGCCGAAAGCCTTGCCGGTGAATTCGGTCCCGTTCGCAAGGATCCTACCGAGCGGGGTCTTCTTCCTGACCTCCTCGAGCATCTCCAGCGCCTTCTTGCCATCTCCGAAGTTCGCCAATCCACCCTCCATCGCGACAGCCAATGTGTCCCCGGCTTCGATAGTATCGAGTCCGAGATCATTGCACGCACGGTTCAGCTCCCCGACGTCGTCCAGGTTGTATATACCGCAATTTGGTCCGAGCGCCCAAACAGACTCGTACTCAAGCACGCCGACCGGGTCCTTTCCGCCTTCCTTGACCCAGACCTCAGAGCACTGAATGATGCAACCAGGGCTGCACATGTGCGGCCTCTCGCCGCCCCTCTTCTTGATCGTCTCCGCTTTCTTCTCTCCCGACACTAGAGGAGCTAGTTCGTCGTAGCCCGAGGAGAAGTTCCTGTGCGGAAGCGCGCCCGCCTCGTTTATCACGTTAATCAACGCGTCAGTACCGTAGGTGTTCAGAGTCCCGCCCGGCTTGGTGACACCGTGCGTCGTTAGCGCCGAGGTGAGCTTCTTCGTGCCATGTTTGAATAGCTCCTTGTCGTGGATCTCGACTCCAGGGCCTCCTTCATCGTTGACGACGATGAACTTCAGACCCCGGGTGGCCATCACAGCACCCAGTCCACCTCTTCCCGCATACCTGCTCGATAATCCCTCGATGTCGTTGAAGGCGATCCCGGCAGCTGCCCCTCCGATCTCACCCGCTATCCCAGTACCGCTTATAGCAACGTCATTGCCGAACTTCTCCCTCAGCTGCGCGAAGGCCTCGTAAAGGCCCCTTCCAGCCCAAGGAGTCGCGTCGATGAGTTCCCTCTTGCCCTTTGCGATGTTGAGCAGGTAGTACTTGTCCTTCCTTTGTCCCTCAACGATTATCGCCTTGATTCCTGCTCTGGCCAGCTTCTGCGAGAAGTTCGTCCCCGCATTCGCTTCCTTTATCCCGCCCGTAAGAGGGGATTTTCCTCCGACCGAAAGTCGGCCCGAAGTCGGGGCGCTCGTTCCCGTCACAATGCCGGGAGCGAACACCAGCTTGTTGTTGGGTCCTAGTGGATGGCATGTGGGTGGCACTTCCTCTGCCACGATCGTCGAGGTCAGCGCTCGTCCCCCGAGGTTCTTCCACCTCTCGGGAACGTCCTCGCAACTGACCTTGAGCTCATTCATGTCCACTCGCAATATCTTGGATGTCAGAATTATTCCTCCTGCATTGCAATAGCTCCTATGTGCTTAAAATAGGTTACGAAAATCGAATCTGCGAGCCCGCTTCTGACCCACATAATACGGTTATGTTTATATAAGCATCTCGAACCTTCTGCGAAATACTACAATCCCTCAACGATTTGTGACAATTTTGCGTCCGAGACAACTTATTATATCCCTTCTTGCATTAAGCGCCCAGTTAACCCACCAGAAAGGAACGTGATATTATCACCAACGCGGTAATCGAGGTCCACGACCTCTTCAAGACCTACGGCGATCTCAAAGCTGTCGATAAGATCAGTTTCAACGTCGAAGCGGGCGAGGTGTTCTCACTTCTGGGTCCGAACGGAGCCGGAAAAACAACCACCGTCGAGATCCTCGAATGCCTCAGACCACTGACGTCTGGAGAAGTGAAAGTGCTTGGAATGGATATCAAAAGGGATGCGAATAAGATAAAGAGAAGAATCGGCGTGCTGCCTCAGGATTTCAACGCTTTCGATCTTCTCACAGTCAAGGAGAACATCGAGTTCTTTGGCGGTATGTATGACAAGAGCATCGACGCCGACGAATTGATCGACGCTGTCGACCTAAGGGAGAAGAGGGATGTGTACTTCAAGAATCTCTCAGGCGGACTGAAGCAAAGGGTCGGCGTGGCCATCTCCATGGTGAACGATCCTGAGATCGTGTTCCTGGACGAACCAACGACCGGTCTTGATCCCAAAGCGAGAAGGGACGTTTGGGGCGTCATTCAGTCCCTGAGGACCAAGGGTAAGACCGTGATCCTTACCACGCACTATATGGAGGAAGCGGAGGTGCTTTCGGATCGCGTGGGAATCATCGATCATGGTAAGTTCATCGCTTTCGGCACCCCGAAAGAGATAATCGACAAGCACGGTACTGGAAGCAGATGCATCATCTCAAACTGCGATGACAAGTGCTTGGCTGCTATACAGGGCCAATGGCCCTCGGCTGAGAAGAACGATGGTGAAATCATAATCAGATTGGAATCGAAGAACTCGCTGCCCGAGGTCATATACACATTGGACCGGTCCGGTGGCAACTACGAGCAGATACAGGTGACCCGGCCAACCCTCGAAGATGTCTTCCTCAGTCTCACGGGCAAGAAGCTCGTGGGGGTAGAGACGGAGCCAGTCAAGGGGAAGAAGAAAAAGAAAGGCAGGAAGGGGGTGGACTAGATGGCGAATCGCATAATCGTTGCATTGAAAGGTGAGGCAAAGGGATTCTATCGCAACAAGAGCACAATGTTCTGGACGATTGCGTTCCCTCTGCTGCTCATATTGCTTTTCGGAGCGATCTTCAGCGCCAGCGGCGGCAAGTATGATCTCTATGTGCAGGATTTGTCCGATTCCCAGGCTTCGCATCAGTTCCTGGAGGCCGTGAACCTCACAGGCTCCGTGAACCTGAGATACATCGACAAGCAATCCGATCTGGACCAATATATCAAGGACAATTCTCTGAGCGCCGTCCTCGTCGTTCCCACGAACTTCCAGATGGCGTTCGTTCCTGGCGCAGGCAACAACACCACTCAGTTGACAATGCGCATGGATCCAACTCAGTCGTCGTCGAACGTTGTCTTCAGTATCGTTTCTGCCGTGGCGAACCAGGCGAACCTGGCACTCGCACAAGGAAGTAATGTGATCACGATGGGGCGGGCAGACATCACTTCATCTGGGTTCAAATACATCGACTTCTTCATTCCGGGGGTCATCGCGTTGACCACGATGACAACGACCATCTTCTGGATGGTATCGGTGATGACGAGGTATCGCAACAACGGCATTTTCAAGAAGCTCACCACGACACCGATCACTAGGATGGAATGGCTAACGTCGCAGATCCTTTGGCAGCTGTTCGTTGTCTTCCTGTCACTAGCGGTCATAATGGTCGTGGGCGTGCTAGCGTTCGACACGCACATGAACCTGACCCCGGTGGCAATCGTCACTGTCGTCTTGTCAAGCGCGCTCTTCTCGTCGATGGGCATGATAATAGCACGATTCATCAAGGAAGAGGAAGCGGCATCGGCGGCTGCGAATGCGATAACGTTCCCGATGATGTTCCTAGCAGGTATCTTCTTCCCGTTATCGATGTTCCCATCCTGGCTGGCGGCGGTCGCGAATGTCCTTCCGTTGACTTACGTCGGGAACGCACTTAGAGATTCGATGGTGTACGGCAACGTTGCCTCGGCAACGAACAACATGCTCGTCGTGGCGGGATTCACGGTCGTTCTATTCATCGCTGGCATTATGTTCTCGAAGTGGAAGACCGAGTGACGGGATCAAACCATTTTCCCTTTTATCCCATTTCTTCGAGCCAGATGCGATGCTGAGCCTCGCAGGCTTTTGACCTGTCGATGCCATCACTTCCATCTGATAAGGATCTCCTCACGTCTGAACACCTTAAGGCTCAGATAGACCACCGCTGCATCCACTATTGCTATCAACAAGACGAAGACGGACATGTAGAACAGATCGAGGGTTATGAGGCCCGCGATCGTTATGACGAAGAAGACGACGAGAGGCAGCACGATGAGGCTCCCTATCTGCTGCGACGCCCTCACGTCGTTGACCCGGGACGAGACGAGCACATTGGTCGAGATGCTCAACAGGCAGAACAACGGGGCGAGGATGAAGGAACCGACGACCCAGATGATATTCGGAAGGGGATAGTATCCAAGCACCGGCCCCGCGATCAGATCGACGAGAACCACGAATGGGATCAGACTGATCCAGGCGGCCGCCATGCTTGGTATGAATATCGAGAGTGACTTGCCAGCGAGGAGCTCCATATCGGTCGTCGGTGTGGCGAGAAGGGGTTCCAGGCTCCTGTTCAGCTTCTCGCCGACGAAGCTATACGAGGCTATGATGGTCGGTATCATCACTGGAACAAGTATGAAGAACATCAATAGCGAATCGATGAAGATCTTTAGCATCTTCACCGTCTCGCTTGTCTCTCCGATTATCACGCAGCCACCGAGGACGGAATTGATCCTCGGGCTTGCCTCTATGTTGCTGTGGATCACATAAGATCGGTTGATGGTCGTATTGAGCAACACCGAGTCACGGACCAAGACGTCTGTCAGAGTGCAGTTCTCGAACATACACCTCTGTGCAACAACGTTCGTGAGATTGCTGTTGACGAAGCTGACATTAGATACCGAAACATTCTTGACGTTCGATCCCTCGGATCGAGAAGTGATGTTGATATGGAGGTCCAGGGGAGCGCTCGGGTTGTCTCCGGTGAGCATGGTGATAGGGACCAGGTACGCTATTGGGAGCACAAATGACATGACAAGGGGCATGAGGACCAGGGAGAAGACGATGTACTTGTTGGTCTTGAACTCGGACATGTCCTTCCTCGCAACGATCCAGACCTTGTCGAGTCTCATCTTTGGCCTCCTATCAACTTCAGGTAGATGTCCTCGAGGCCGTGTTTCAGCTCGCTCACGTACTCGATTTCGGCGCCCATCTCGACAAGCGTTCTGACGATCAAGGGATTGTTGAGATCTGGACGATCAAGCTCGACGAGCAGCCTGCCTTCGGTCAGATCCACCCTCCGGACCGAGGGGATCGATTCTACCGCACGGACCATCTCCGGTGTCATCGATCGCGCCTCTATCACAGTGGCCTTTCCCCAGAACTTGCTGGAGAGCTCTTCGGGCGAACCAAGCGCGAGCAGATTGCGCTGAATGACCCCTATCTTGTCGCACAGCTTCTCCGCTTCGTCGAGATTGTGGGTATTGAGGAAGATCGTCCTGCCTTCCTTCTTCAGATCGAGGAGATAGTTGCGGACCGTCAGGGACGCCTGAGGGTCCAGGCCTGATGTGGGTTCATCAAGGAAAAGAATCGCGGGCTCGTGCACGAGCGCTCTTGCGATGGCGATCTTTTGCTTCATTCCCTTGGAGAACTTCGCGACCGGGTCGTTCCTCCTGTCCCAAACGTCGAGCGCGGTCAGCAGCTCTTTGATCCTCCTATCCCTTTCGGTGGCGGATAGACCGTAGAGCTGGGCAAAGAAGTCCAGGTTCCTCTGAGCGCTGAGGGATTCGTATAGGCCAGGAGTCTCAGGGAGCAAGCCAATTATTCCGCGTATCTTGATCCGATCGTTCGGATGAGAGATGTCCATACCGTTCACGAAAGCGGAACCTCTGGATGGGGTTATCAGACAGCACAGCATTCTGACCGTCGTCGTCTTTCCAGCCCCGTTGGGACCGATGAACCCGAAGACCTCGCCGTCCTTGATCGTCATGGTGAGGTCCTCGACTGCCGTGACCTCTTTGAAGTTCTTTGTGAGCCCCACCGTCTCGATCATCGGTCCTCACTCTCGTTCGAAAAACGCCAATGCGAACACACGCAGTTAATTGTTTGTGTCCCCTTGACTCTTTGACTGGATTCTTCATCCATCCGGTTGAAAGTGAGGAGCTGGTGTCTCACAAGGTGTATCGAGGATCCGATCGTGGAAGATCTTGAGACGGCCCGATCAGCAACGTACCATCATCTGTCGACGCGACTCACCATTTCCTCGCCGTCGGCTTCTTCTCCAAGAAGTCGCTGAGCTCTTCGATGTCGATCTTCAGCATGATCATGTCGCCTATCGTTTTCACATCGGACGTTTGTATGCGGATGATCGGGCTGGAGAGAAGCGGCTTCTTGACGTTCAGGTCGTCTACCGCGGTCTTGTCAAGCTTTATCTCGATGTAAGGGACCCCCCACTCCTTGTCGGGCGTGAAGATTATGTTGTCGGCGACGCCGATCTGCCGCGCCTTCTTGCATATGACCCTCTTCCCGAGCACATCCGCCGCCGTCATCAAGACCATGCCTTGTTCTACAGCCAGGGACTTGACGTCCCTTAGGTCAGGGTTCAGAGTGATCGTGTCCGAAATCGATTCGACACCGCTTGTCTTCAGATATAGCTTAGCGGAGCTGAACAGCGGTTTCTTCATACCGATCGTTTCCTCTACTCCCTTTTTCAGTGCGATCCTCAAAGCGGGAATCTTCCATTCGTCGACGTCTATCCCGATCCCTTCCACAATTCCCATAACCCTTGCGTCGGCGCTTATCACCTCAAGGCCGACTATATCTTCCATTTTGAGCATTCCCAATCCCCAGACTATTAGCGACCTCATCGTTAAAACACTTTTTGTCGCGATGTCTAGGACTTTCGCGCGAACCGCCGAGAACAGGGCACCTGAACCAATGATGCTCCTTCAATACTTCGGTCTTCTCCACTTCATGACATACATTATCGCGACCGCTAGGACAAGTGGGATCGCAACCCCGACAACGATGATCCACACTGGAAAGTTACCTACACTTGCTTTGACATCGACGCCGATGGATGCCCTGTTGTTCGATTCGTTGCGTTCGGCGATTTGGTTTGTCGGGTCGACGGTGATATTGATGATGTGGTGACCAACTGTGGCGACCCAAGTGACACGGGCCGCCCTGCTGTTGTTTACTGAGATATATGAAATGACCTGCTCCCCCACCCGATCCCCGTCTACGGTGAACACGACCGCCACATTCTCTGCCCCCTCGTTACCGAAGTTGAACACCTCGGCCGTCAAATTGACGGAGTCTCCGACCTTTATCTCATCAGAGCTCAGGGTCACGTTCTGGGGAGAGATCTCGAGGTCTGGCTGATAGAAGGTCGACGGAACGACCCTGATCATCTTCGATGCCTGATTGTTTGCCTCGTTCAGCTCAACGATAATGTCATCTGTATCGACGAAGACCTTGATCAGGTGATTTCCCTGCAAAGCTGGCCATCGCACGCTCGCAGTTCTGTTCTCACCAGAAGGAATCAGGCTTACTTGGGTCTCGCTTATGAGAACGTCCTCCCTCTGGAATCTAACATCAACGTTCGTCGCGTTGAGATTACCAATATTCCACACCGCGGCTGAGATTGTGACAAACTGACCTTCCTCAGGCAGGTCGGGAGAGAATGTGATGTCGTCCGCCGTGATGGAAAGGTCAGGCCACTTCTGCCCTTCGTTGAAGACGGTGACCTGGATACTCGCCGTTTCGGAGTACGCTTCACCGTCGTACGACCGTGCCGATATATTGTAAGGTCCATTGATCAAGGCCGTTGTGTTGATAGTGTAGTTCCATCCCACAGTCCCGTTCGCAACTTTCCAATTGCTGTCGTACGATTCACCGACGCTATGAACTCTGACCTCAACTGTGACCAGCGTCTCATTTCCATCAGGGTCGGAAGCATTGCCAAGGACCGTCACATTTCCCGCGATCGTCGCCTCATCGACAGGGGAATCTATACTGCATAGCGGTGGCCTGTCAATCATCTTTGTGAAGTATATGTCTTCTTCGCTGCCAGTGAAATCAAAGTCATAAACGACCATTGGCGTGCCATTGGGGCTCAGCGCCAAATCAATCGAGTCTGCGCTGCCCGTGTTCATGGGCGCATTGTCGACCAGAATTCCCGAAGAGAAGGATGCTCCTGAGTTGCGAGACCCGGAGTACATCACATGATACCTATCGAGGCTGTTGTCGCGGAAGATGACCGATATGTTGCCATTGGAGTCGACAGCCATCTGAGGATCCGCCTGGGAAGTCCCCGGAATGCTATCGCTGACGAGAACCGACTCGAGAAACTGAACTCCATCGTCCGTCGACCGTGCGAATCTGATGTCGAGATCCCCTGAACGATAATCGTGCCAGACAGCGCATGGATTTCCGTCTGGGAATATGGCCGCATCTGGCTCGGCCTGCCTTATCCCAGATATCCCATCGCTTACCTTGACGTTCGCTCCGAAGTTGCTTCCCGAATCATTCGAGAGGGCACCATAGATGTCGAAGACCGGGTCGGTTCTCGAATCGTGCCAAGTCACGAAGACGATATCGCCTCTCGCCGCGATGCTCGGGAAGCCTTGTGTGGTCAGCGATGTCCCTGTGTCGTCGATTCTGACAGGAAATAGGAAAGTCTGCCCCCGATCCACAGACCGGGCCATGTAGATGTTGGAGAAGCCCGGGGTAGACTGGTTGGTACCTTCCGCCCATACCACGATGATCGTGTCGTTCGCTATTGCGATGTCGGGGTCCGTCTGGACTATCAAACCAGAAGGCGCGACTGGAATGTTTGCGGAAAAGCTTGAGCCGTTGTCATCGGACTTGGAAAAGTATATCCTGGATGCACCAGTTCTATTGTCGTTCCATACAACGAAGATCGAGCCGGTGTCGTTCACCGCGACGGCAGGCGAGGACCTTCTCGTGGACGCGTCGACGACGTCGTCCACTCTCACTTTCTGCATGAAGGTCGCCCCGCCATCGTCGGATCTGCCGTAGAAGATCATGCGACCTTCGTGAAGGTCCTCCCAGACGACCGATATGTTGGCCTTGAGATCGACAGCGATCCTGGGAGACTTCTGAATCCCAGGCTCATGCCCGTTGACGGGGACGCTCCCCTCGAAAACGGCCGCTCCGGCGGTGGGAGTGAAGGGGAGAACCAGCATCGGACTGGAAAACAAGACGAAAAGCACCAGCAGCGCTCCGACTTTTCCACCCATCGCCATCCCCGCATTCTACTGTATGGTACGGATTGTATAAGAGAGTTTCACGTCGAACATTTTCAGTACCAAACGACATCGTGACCCTAGTCTATGATCTGCCTCTCGATTGACAACCCTCAACTCCCAGATGTCAGAGGCGTGTCCGACTCTGTTCTCTCATGAATTGTAAGAGATAGTACGCTCCGCCAGCGCCCTTGCCGCTCGATCCACTCGCTTTCCAACCGCCGAACGCTTGCCCTCCGACCATCGCACCAGTCGACCCTCCACGCATCCTGTTCGCATAGATGACACCGGCCTCGATGTCGTTGAAGAAGTACTCAACTTCATCCTTGTCCCGACTGAATATGCCGGCTGTAAGACCGAACTCCACATCGTTCGCTTCTCTGAGTGCTTCTTTGAGGTCATCAGTCCTCTGAAGACATAGAATCGGCACGAAGAGCTCGTTCTTGATCAAGTAGTGATCACGAGGGAGGTCTTCCACAATGGTCGGAGAGACGTAGTGCCCCCTTCCAAGAGCGCCTTCAACGAGTCGCGAGCCACCGACCAATATCCTTCCATCCTTCTTTGCCATTCCCACATAGCGTTCGAAGTCGTCAGCGGCTTTCTCGGTAACGACCGGACCCATGAAAACCTCCCTTTTGGAAGGATCGCCTATGCTCAATTCCCTGGTTCTTTTCAGGATCTTGCCTTTGAAATCATCGTATATGGAGCTCTGGACATATACCCTTGAACATGCGCTGCACTTCTGCCCGCCGAAGCCGAATGCAGAACTCACGACACCTGAGACTGCGTCCTCCACATTGGCCTTCGATGTGACAATGATCGGGTTCTTCCCTCCCATCTCCGCAATTACTGGTATAGGGTAATCCCGACCAGTCTGCCTGATGATCCCGTATCCTATCTCCTTCGAACCAGTGAAAACGACCCCTCCAATCTTCTTGTGGTTGATCAGAGCCTCTCCGACCTCCGTTCCAGGGCCAGCGACGAAGTTCAAGACCCCGTCGGGAAGACCCGCCCGCTTGAATATGTCATAAACAAGATAGACCGGAAGAGGCACCGGACTTGATGGTTTCAGCACGACGGTGTTTCCAGCAATCAGCGCACCTGTAGCCATGCCTGTCGTGATCGCCGCCGGGAAATTGAAAGGACATATGACCGCCCAGACCCCGTAGGGTCTCAGCACGCTCTCCACTTTCTCTCCTGGGTAAGGGGAACGCATCTCCCTTGTGAAACCTTCGTTCTTCTCCATCTGCCATCTGTAGAATTCTATGAAATCGATGGACTCGTCCACATCCGCCATAGCCTCGTATCTGTTCTTTCCGTTGTCCAGGGTGATCGCGGCCGCGAGATGGAACTTCTCCCTACGCATCACGACTGACGCCCTTTCGAAGAGCTTCAATCGTTCCCGGTAGTCGATTCTAGACCAATCGAGGAATGCCCTCTCCGCTACCAACACGGCATCGTTGACGTCCTCTCTCGTTCCTTTCTGGAATCTCCCGACGATGACAGAGGAGTCACTTGGGCACCGGTCCTCGAACTCTTGTGCAGCCACTCGTTCCTTTCCGCCGATGACGTTGGGATAAGACCGTCCCGCTGTCTCCAATACATCCGCATAGGCGTTCTCAAAACGCGAATGAACCCCTTCGATTCTTCCGGCTCTCGCCGCTTTCTCAAAAGTGATCTCATTGTGAAAGGACATTCTCTAGCCCCCAAGCGATTGACGAGTCTCAACTAATATAATTCCTTCTAGACCAATCGCAAAGCGAACTTTGCAGCGAGAATGGAAGGGGATACTGGACCAAGAAGACAGTCTGTTTGACGCATCTGATATGGATTTTTGAGATGTATCAGAGACAACCTGAACGTTCCGTGAGAAGAGCGACCATCAAGAACGAAGGCAGTGACCCTTCAACGGGAAAGATAGATATCGCATCAAAGAGACTACTAGAGGAAGAGGATAGGCCCATGGAGCGCTTCGATGTATGTATTGTCGGAAGCGGACTCGCTGGCATGTCGGGAGCGTATGAAGCGGCGAAGGCTGGCGCGAGCGTCTGCCTTACGGGCAAAGGCGGAGTTGGAAAGGCTTCCGCCACCAGTATGTCCGCGGGCATCTTCACTCATCCGACTGAGGGACTGAGGGAAGAGGAATTGCTCAAGGCGACGATCGACATCGGCCGCAACGTAAACGACGAACGACTCGTTCGTATCTTGGTCACGAACGGTAGGACCGTTCCGGAATTTCTGAGCGAAGTCGGGATGGCATACGAAACGAAACCCTCGGGCATAACACTGAGAAGGCAGAGACTGATGTTCCCCGGCGTCGAGCTTGCACAGCTCATGAGGAAGGTCCTCGCAGAGCTGGGAGTTGTGCTTTTCGAGCGCTGCGTGACAGAATCACTTGTCCTGGAACGCAACAGATGCATCGGGACTCTCAATTCTGACAAGAACGGAAACGCATTCCCGATAGCTTCTCGATCAACGATACTCGCGACAGGAGGATTCTGCGCAGTGTTCGGGGATCATGACAATCCGTCTGGATCGGTCGGGGAAGGGATCGCGATGGGATTGAAGGCGGGAGCGTTTGCGAGGGACCTTGAGTTTGTCCAATTCTTTCCGATCGGCATGAAGCAGGAGGGTTTTCCTCCATTCGTTTTGTTCCCCCCTTATGTCGATGGCGCAAGGATCGTGAACGACAAAGGTAATGATGTCCTCAAGAAGAGAGTCCCCGAGGAGACCAATCTGACCAGGGCAGTTCTGCTCCAAAGGGACAAAGTATGCCAGGCGATAGCGTTCGAAGAAGACAGAGGCAGGAAGTGCTACCTCGACCTGACGAATGCGACCGGCTGGGACAAGATCGACATGGAGACGCTGAATTCGATGTACCAGCTCAAGACGTATGGATTCTCACCTTCAGATGGAAAGATTCGGATTTGCCCGACCGCACACCATTCGATGGGCGGATTGGTCATCGATGAACATTGCCAGACCGGAGTGGTCGACCTGTATGCAGCTGGAGAGGTGGTCGGCGGTCTGCACGGAGCGAACAGGAGAGGAGGGAACGCCCTCACGGAGGCGCTGGTGTTCGGAAGGATAGCTGGACGTAGGGCAGCGGAGAGAGCGATGAGTCGGCAGGAGACCTCATCGACCAAAACGTTGGATGACATGCTAACGATGAAGGAGAAGGACAGCGCATATCTCTCGAAAATGCGAAAAACGATAGGAGAGGTGTGCACCAAGTCGCTCGGGATAGTCAGATCGAGGGAAGGTCTCGTCAATGGTCTGGGATGTGTCAATAGACTGCGTCAAGAAGCGCGATCGACGAGCGAAGTCAGTGTGGGAAATGGTAAGAAGGATATTGAGAGCATCCTTGTCGTGGTCGAAGGGGCGTTGAACTCGGCCCTGCTCAGACAGGAGAGCAGAGGCTCTCATTTCCGCAGAGACTTTCCAGTTGAAGATGAACGCTGGCTCGGTCATGTTGAAGTCTCGATGTCCGGCGGCGATCTGATCTATTCTTTCGTTTCAAAGAAGACGCTCACCTGACCTATTCTGAGCAGAGTCGGAGGGATCCGACCGATGAGAACGAGGCAGATAATGATTTGAATCACCTAGTCGATTCTCAATTGACGACGATACCAGGTGAAACGATTGAGAATCTCGATAATCGGGGCTGGATACGTGGGTCTCGTGACCGGCCTGTGCTTCTCGGAGATGGGTCACGAGGTCCTGTGCATCGAAAATGATCCGGAGAAGATCGATTCTCTGAGAAAAGGTCGCATCCCAATTTTCGAGCCGGGGATTGAAGGTCTGCTTTCAGAGCACGTGAGGAAAGGAAGATTCAGGGTCGAGGAGGACCCGCGAGAGATCCTTCAGACGGAGATCACTTTCCTCTGTGTTGGCACTCCGTCCAGGAAGAACGGGGAGATGGATCTCAGATTTCTCGAGTCGGCTGCGGTCGATGTCGGCGGCGTACTGAGAGAGAAGGAAGGCTATCACGTCGTCGTCGTAAAAAGCACGGTCATCCCGACGACGACCGAAACAACGATTGTGCCCATTCTAGAGAAGAGCTCAGGCAAGAAGGCAGGGAGAGACTTCGGCGTTGCGATGAATCCTGAGTTCCTCAAGGAAGGGTCCGCCTTGAGGGATTTCATGAACCCCGACAGAGTCGTGATAGGCGCACTGGACGAGAGATCCGGAAATTGCGTTCGCTCTTTGTACAGGGATTTCAGGTGCCCGATCGTTGAGGTCTCGCTCTCTACAGCGGAGATGATCAAGGTCGCCTCGAACGCATTTCTTGCGACCAAGATCTCATTCATAAACGAGATCGGGAACATCTGCAAGAGCATGGGGATCGACGTCAGGAAGGTCGCGGAGGGAATGGGATACGACGAGAGGATCGGTCCTCAATTCCTGAGAGCGGGTTGCGGGTTCGGAGGAAGCTGCTTTCCGAAGGACGTGTCCGGACTGATCGCCGAGGCTGAGAGACGGGGATTAGATCCCGTTCTGCTCAGGTCCGTGCTCAAAGTAAACGAGGTCCAGCCACTGAAGATAATCGAACTTCTCGAGAATCGCATCAAGATCGACGGCAAAAGAATCGGAGTCCTGGGTCTATCCTTCAAACCTGACACCGACGACATCAGGGAGGCTCGCTCAAGGATCATAGTCGGTGAGCTTTTGAGAAAAGGAGCTATCGTCAGAGCTCACGATCCCAAGGCGATTGACAATTTCAGAAAGGAGTTCCCTGATGTCGAGTACCTTCGGTCTGCCAAAGAATGCGTCGAAGGATGCGATGCCATATTGATTGTGACCGAATGGCCGGAATATGCGGATCCCAGCATCTATGAAGAGAGACTGGTCATCGATGGCAGAGGGGTCGTGAAGACGAATAATTACGAAGGGATATGCTGGTGAAGGTATGAAAGCGATAATTCCCGCTGCAGGTCTCGGAATAAGATTCCTCCCAATGACGAAGGTCCAGCCGAAGGAGATGCTCCCGATCGTTGACAAGCCTACGATTCAGTACGTAGTCGAGGAAGCGATAGCAGCTGGCATCACGGACATAATAATCGTCACTGGCGCCGGCAAGCGAGCGATCGAAGACCATTTCGACAAGTCACCGGAGCTAGAGTCGATCCTCGAGAGGCATAAGAAGTCAAAAGAGCTCGATGAGATCAGACGGATAGGGGACATGGTCGACATCCACTACATAAGACAGAAGGTGCCAAAAGGTCTGGGGGACGCGATACGTTGTGCGAGGAATCACATCGGAAAGGAGCCTTTCGCAGTAATGCTTGGCGATACGATCAACATATCCAAGGTGCCGGTCGTGAAGCAATTGATGAACGTGCACGAGGAGGTCGGAGCGACCGTTATGGCGGTAGAGCCAGTCGCGAAGAATAAGATCTCCGATTACGGGATCATCGACGGCAGACTCGTCAGAGAACGCCTCTACCTGATTGAAGATCTCGTGGAAAAACCAAAGCCAGAGAAGGCACCCTCGAACATGGGAATAACCGGGACCTACATACTAACATCAGGAATATTCGATTGCATCGACCGGACCCCTCCTGGTACGAACGGCGAGATCCAGCTCACCGACGCATTGAAGATACTCAGGAAGAAGGAGAAGATCTATGGGTACTGGTTTGAGGGAACGAGATATGACATTGGGGACAAGCTGGGATGGATGAAGACGAACTTCGAACTCACCCTTACTCATCCGGAGTTCTCTGGCCCCATGCGCGATTTCGTGACGGAGATCCTTCAGAGAACTGCAGAAGACAATTAGATGATCGACGAATAGAGGGACGATTCGATGCACAACTGAGGAGAGCTCAGGTCCTTTGTTTTCTCCTGATCAGCCTCTTTGCCGTCTTCTCCACATTCATTTCCTGAATGAGCGAATCGAGCGAACGGTATCTAAGATACAGTGGTCCGATCGCTGCAATCGCAAGTCCTCCCAGTGTGTCCGACACCAGGTCGGTCGCGGTATCGCTGAGCGAATACTGCATGTGCGTTCCCAACGATGAATCGAGGATGAATTCAATGATCTCCCATAGGACTCCCATCGCCGAAACGAAGACAACGATGAAAAAAGGAAGGAACCTAGGGGGAAAACTGATCGTTTCCGTATACTTGTCCACGATTACGAACCCTATGAATCCAAATATGGCTATGAGCGACGTCGAGAGAAAGTGCGTGAGCTTGTCCCACCACCATATCGAATCGTACAGCTTCACGACGACGCCAAAAGTGTGAAGAGAGACCGCAATGAAAACCCATAGGGTCAGCTCGAAAGGTATCACCATGATCTTCTCCCTCTTCAGAAACCATGGAATAGAGACGAACCCGAAACCGAAGAGAGCGGATCCGGCTGCATACAGATCTCCGCCGAACAATCCGACTAGGAACATCACCAACAACAGAGCTTGGAAGAGGTAGGACAGGGACCTCTCCCACCACGCCCTACTCATCGCTCGTCACCTATCCTGCCGATGCTGTAGCGCCTCAGTCTCTCCAGCGGCATGTGCCTGATATACAATGTCAGGAGTATGCCCATCACAATTCCGCCGAAGAAGCTGTAGATGAGGTTCATCATCAATTCTCTGTTGCTTGATACGACGCTGGTGCCGAAGAGCTGGTCGGATAGGAAGTTGCCGATCGCAAAGAAGTTGCTCAATGCCATCGTCAATAGGACCGTGAAGGCAATCGCGAACACCTTGTTCATTCTGAGACTCGTGTACGCATGCAGGTCCATCATGGTCACGAATCCGATGAAGAAAGTCGCGATGACCTCCGAGGCCCTCAGTAGACTGTCGTAGTAGAACCTGTCGCTCCATCCGAGCGTCTGAGGGATGAAATAGAGATAGAATGGCACGGCTATCAGAAACAGTAGCTCGAAAGGCAGGATGTTGCCAGTATCCCTCCTTATGACCGCGGGCAGCACCGCGATGCACAATGCCCAGAATCCCATTATGGTCCAGAAGAGACTGACCCGGAATATCGCATACTCGGTCGCGAGGAAAAGCGATATGACCGCCGCCCAGGAGAGGGCAATCTCGAACTGCTTTCTCCCCATCGGCAATTGTAACGTTCGGTCGATACTTAAACAATCTCCGAACAGAGATATGCATGCGGATCGAGGTCAGCAGGAAACGACCAGCAATGGGACGGTAGCTCTTCGGATGACCTCTTCCGAGGTGCTTCCGAGGGCGAGTCCCTTGAGGAAGCTCTTCCCACTTCGTCCTATGATGATCAATGACGCATCGACCTCTCTTGATACTTCCAAGATATTGTAGAGTGGTGTGCCGTAGTGCACATGCGTCGAGACCACGAAATCCTCGGATTGAAGGCTCTTCTTGAGGTCGTCCATTCTCGCTTTCACTTCCGCGAAACGTTTGTCGTCCTTAACACCGTACTTCGTCGACTCGATCACATGAAGCAGGATGACGTTCTTCAGCCCCTTCCTCGACAAGTGGTCCAGAGTATCCTTCATCTTCTCCGTGCAAATTGAGAGATCAATCGGGACCAGAGCCGTTCGGAAAAGGAACTCGCAGACGCGCCTTACCGTTCTGCTCCCACCGTTCTCGATTACTTCGAACTTGTTGAGCAGAATCGGTTTCGAGACTTTTCTGATCACTCCGAACGAAGTACTACCGAGGAGGAATTCATGCGCTCTGCCCTTCCCGCTCGATGCCATCGTCAGCAGTGTGACGTTCTCCTTCCCGGCGACTTCAACGATGACCGAGACGGGGTCGCCCTCCTTCTTCAAGAAACGGGTCCTGAACCCCTGGGCCTCCAACTTCCCGATCAGATCGTCGACGATCTTCGTCTGCTCATTCGTCAACTTCCCGTCCTTCTGTGTGACATGAAGCAGGATGACTTCCTCTGAACCGAATTGTTTGAGCTCTGCGATGCAATCGAACATCATTAGCGATTGCTCGGAGAAATCAATTGGGAGCAATACTCTCTCGAACACGACTCAATATTCGTGGACATAGCTTAAACACTTTCTGATTGGAACTGCCAATGAATTGGATTAAGTCCCAAGAGAAGATACGGGTTGAGGTGCTTCCTCATTGAAGATTGACAGAACCCACATGGTCCTCCTTCTCCTTGCAATAACAGTAGTCGCCTTCCCATTATTATTGACAGATAAGAGCTTTGTCTCAGCGGACGAGGCGCTGTTCTTAAGAATCAATGGTTACTGGAATCCGACGTTCGATTCATTCTTCAGGATTTCGACAGAACTGGGATCATTCACTTTCTGGTTCGTCGCAATATTCGTGCTATGGATCTTCGGACAAAGAACATTCGCAACATACCTGCTAGTGGCGATAGCCGTTCACATCGCCTTAGGCGGAAGCATGAAGTACATCATTGATAGACCTAGACCTTTCGATGTCTTCTCCGACGCTTTCGCGGTCTACAATCCCACCGATCCCTCATTCCCTTCGGGACACACGGAAGGAAGTTTCGCTGCAGCCGCAGTCCTCGGATTGCGGAGCAAGAAGCTCCTGTTCCCTCTCATTCTGCTCGCGATCTTCGTCGGTCTTAGCAGAGTCTACATCGGCGTGCACTTCCCCTTCGATGTCATCTCGGGGGCCGTCTTCGGAGCACTCATCGGAGTATTTGTTGCAGGTCTGGACCTTTCAAGACTTCAGGAAAGGATGGAGTCAGTGTGGAAAAGAATCCTGAGACCATTGAGATGCGAGTGGAAATGATAGGAATTTTGATTTACGATATATTATAATAAAACTTGAATGGACCCTTGATCCTGAGGTGACAGCAAGGAGTCTCAGAAATTCTTCCCGCTTACGAGTCAGAATCGAGTGGGATTCCCATCCAATTTACAGAAAAAGTCAAACGCATTAAGCGAAGGTAAGAGCGTAGACAATTTAGCAGACGATGAGCCGCTTTGGAGAGGCTCAGACGGTGAATCACCATCTGCGAATCGCTTGGAACCAGCTATTCCGGCCCCCGGTGGGCCGATAACCGGACCCTTACTTTTTCTTTTTCTTTGTCGCCTTCTTCTTTGTCGGCATCGTCTTCACCTTCGTCTTCGGTCCGCATTTTCCGCAGGACATTCTCTTTTCCTCCGTAAGGGAGTTTTTCCCAGTGGAATAGATGTAGAAGCTGAATATATGAAACTTTGTCTGTCCACATCCGCTTCCGCGTCTTGTCATCACGGTTATTATAATCCTCATCGAATCGCTCTACGACTACAATCCTTCACGCGATTCTTCATTATTGATATCGAGATTATGCACATATTCTCAAGAATTTCTCGACATCTGGACATAGGAATTTCGACGAATCAAAAGTGATAATCAATCGAGATAATTTAAATAGGGTACGACCTCTGCTTTGTCTCCGAGGATAACATGCACGCACTCGAAACATCAAGGCTCTTGACGGAGGAATACTCCGCCAAGATCCTACTCGCTACGATGGGAAAGCCGAGAAGCGCGTTCGAGCTCAGCGACAATTTGAGCATACCGATCGCGGCATGCTACCGCAAGATCAACATTCTGGAAACTGCGGGCCTATTATTCTGCAGTGAGAGAAGACTCACGCAGGCAGGAAAGAGAGTCAGCATGTATAAGTCAAGGGTAAAGAACGCGCAGATCATATTCGAGCGTAACAAGATTCGAGCGAAGCTTGAGATGATCGACGGAACGACCGAAGACTACAATTATGACATCGACATGACCACGACCGTGGCCGATGTGCAGACAATGGCTAACGCCTGAGAATTGGAAAGGTCGACATTCATCAATGCATCTTGAAAATCCCTCCCCTCCCCCATTTTTTTTATTATTTTTTAAATATATTTAAAAGATCATCTACCAAATGAAAGGAATCATTCTCGAGAATCGACTCACAACGTTTATGAATCATTGATTAGAGTCATTGAGTTCTGATAGATCGGACTTAGGAAAAGGCGGATCGGAGAATGAAGCGTCTCGACTTCAAATCGCTCGTGGAGAACACGCAGGATATCATTTATTTATTGGACGCCGATGGCAGAATCGCATACGTCAATCCGGTCGTCGAAAGGATCTCGGGCTACAGAATAGACGAACTGATCGGTCATCCGTTCCATGACTTCATTGGTCCCGGGTCGAAGGCGATCGCTGCCGAGCGTTTTGACATGAGTATCGGAGAGGAACAACCACCTGCAAAGTACGTCATCGAGCTTATGACAAAGAAAGGCGAGCTTAGAACTTGTGAGATCCATGCACATTTATTCACCGACGACGATGGCAAGCCTTGGGTTCAAGGGATAATCACCGACATTACCGATCACCTGATGTTGAGGAGAGCGGCCGAAGCGGAGAAGCGTAGATTCGAGAGACTCGTGGAAAGCGCCTCTAGCATGATCATAGGTATGGACCTACAGGGTAGCGTGATCCTGTTCAATCGTGGATCGGAGGCTATCCTTGGATACAGGAAAGAAGAGGTCCTAGGAAGAAGCGCATTTGGTCTGCTCTTCCCGCCTGAAGAACGCCAGGATTTCATCGATTATTCGACGAAGGCTCAGCGGAAAGATATCTTTGGAGAGATCGTCAACAGATTGACACCTTTCACGACAAGGGATGGTAATCGCATAAGCGTAGCTTGGACCGTCAATACTCTGACCGATGAGAATGATGATGTCATTGGTTTTCTTGGAATAGGACAAGACATTACTGAGATGGTCAAACTCGAAGAGGAACTAAAGGACCGCAACAGGACCCTCGAGGCGCTCAATCAGCTCGACCTGATCGCTTCAATCTCTTTTGACCCGAAGATCATGATCGGTGCAGCGCTTGAGATGATGGTCAAGTTCTTCGGCTTCACGAAAGGCTTGGCGTTCCTTGTCAACGACATCAACGGCACGGTGGAGAGAATCGCAGGGATCAACGTAGAGAATCCAAACCTCGATGTGAACGACCTGAGTAGTTTTCCCGAAGATTTCAGGGAGATTGTGATATCGAACGGAAAGGCAGTATTCATCAAGGAAGGGAGCAAAGATCCGCGACTGGCTGGTCTGATACCGGACATCGGATCTGCGCTGTTCCAACCACTGAGGGGACAAACAAATACGGTCGGAGCCATCTTGATGTACTCGGACGAGACCGTAGACATGGGTCCAAATGATTTGACGACCCTCGAGACCGCCTCAATCCTCTTAGGTTATCCATTGGAGAACTCTCAACTCTACGAGAGTCTCAAGAGATCCTCAAGCATCGTCGAACTGTACAACGACATAATACTTCATGACATGGAGAATTATCTGATCCCTGTCGCTTCTTACGTTACCCTTGCGGGCGAGAGTGTCGGGATGCCTGACGTACTTATGAGGTATCTCAGGAAGGCGGACGCTTCGCTTGTGAAAATGGAGAACTCCCTCTCAGACTTTCGCCTCCTCATCAAGACCATCGAGGAGCAAGATGCCCGACTCGAGTCAACGAATCTGTTGGAACGGCTTGAAGATGCCATAGAGATCACAAAGGAGAGATTCG